>JAAGKN010000894.1_pt1 | contig 51012 bp, 44 predicted proteins | sample 6206371 | NCBI WGS metagenome assembly JAAGKN01 (sample SAMN11533720, study PRJNA540317) | gut metagenome | isolation source: fecal pellets from male and female animal of same cohort | host: Peromyscus leucopus | place: USA:CA | collected 2017 | reverse complement strand
ACGGACTGTATGCTGCAAAACGGTGCGGCATACGTTTATGCGGTGGACGTGGGTCACGGTCAGCTTGACGGAAAGCTGATAAACGACGAACGCGTACTGAATATGGAGAAAACCAATATACTGGAGCTTTCGGCGGAGGACTTTCCGAAAAACCCGTCCTTTATCTCGGCGGACGTTTCCTTTGTGTCGCTGAAGCGGATACTGCCGAAAATAAAGGAGCTGCTGCCCGAAAGCGGTCGGGCGGCAGTGCTGATAAAGCCGCAGTTCGAGGCGGGAAAGTCCAATATCGGCAAAAGCGGAATAGTCAGGGACAGGAAAGTCCACGCCGCAGTACTGGAGGACATTGTTTCGTTTTGCTTTTCTCTGGGACTTGAAGTCTCCGGGCTTACACATTCTCCCGTCACGGGCGGCAGCGGTACGGACGGAAATATCGAGTACCTTGCCTGCCTGAGTTATGGCGGCTCACAAAGGGAATTTGATTTCGGCGGTATCGTCCTAAAAGCCTTTGAGGAGCTGAAAAAAACGTGAAAGGAGCCATACGGCTGTGAAGATCGCTATTATGCCCAATTTCGGAAAGCTGCACGCGCTGAAAACCGCGCTGAAATGCTGCGATATACTTTATTCTCTCGGAGTGGAGGTTCTTGCAGAGGACTGCTTCCGAAAAGAATTTGCCGAAAAAAGCTTTGTTGATTTCGGCACGGCTGAGGAAATTTCCGCGGAGTGCGATATCATCATTGCCATAGGCGGAGACGGAACTATCCTCACCGCTTCGGCGTATGCTTCGGATCATGACAAGCCGCTGCTGGGCATAAATACGGGCAGACTTGGCTTTATGGCTTCAATGGAGAGGGACGAGCTTGACGGTCTCGCAAAGCTTAAGACCGGGGATTACATCACGGAGGAGCGAATGATGCTGGACGCTTCGCTTGTCCGCGGCGGCGGGACGGTCTCGTCACACACGGCTCTGAACGATGTTCTGATAGCGAGACCTTACTCAAAGATAACCGATTATGAAATACTTACGGACGGAATAGTCGTCAGCTCCATGCGCTCGGACGGAATGGTCTTTGCCACGCCCACAGGCTCTACGGCCTACGCTCTTTCCGCGGGAGGTCCCATTCTCGAGCCGGAGACGGAGTGCATACAGCTTACGCCCATATGCCCCCACTCGCTGTTTTCGCGTACTATGGTTTTCAAGTCGTCAAGGGTACTGGAGGTACGGCATTTTTCCGATGATGATTCGGTATATTTTTCGGTGGACGGAAAATTTTCCTGTGCTCTGAAAAAAGACGAAAGTCTAATTATAAAAAGATCGGAAAAGAAGCTTCGGCTTATTGATGTGAAAAATCATTCCTTTTTCAGTGCAGTGAACAGCAAGCTGATGAATTCCATAAAGTGAGGAAAGGTGCAGATGAAAAGTCACAGACAAAATAAGATCATTGAAATAATTGAAAAATATGATATAACCACTCAGGACGCGCTGAAAAAACGGCTGGAGGAAGAGGGGATAGCGGTCACTCAGGCGACGCTTTCGAGGGATATAAACGAGCTTGCGCTGAGAAAGGAATTGTCTCCGTCGGGAGCTTATATTTACGTTCGGAAAAGCCCGGCAGTTCAGTGTCCCCCTATTTTCAGGGACTCTGTTGCGGACATCGACTGCGCTCTGAACACTGTTGTGATAAAGTGTCATACGGGTATGGCTCAGGCGGCGTGCGCGGTGCTGGACAAGATGGCACGCTCGGAGATAGTGGGCACGATAGCGGGGGACGACACCATCTTCGCACTTATGAGAAGCGAAGCCGCAGCCTGTGAATTCGCTGACGGACTGAAAGCCATGATATCGGAAAAATAAGAATATCGGCGCATTCGGTTTATAGTTCGCGGCTTATGAAAGGACGTTTATTATGCTTAGTGAGTTGTATATAGAAAATCTTGCCGTAATACAAAAGGCTGAAATACCTCTTACGGAGAATTTCAACGTTTTCACGGGAGAAACGGGCGCGGGAAAGTCCATTCTTATAGGCGGCATAAACGCCGTTCTGGGAAAGCGTATCAGCAGGGACGTAGTGCGTTCGGGCTGTGAAAAGGCTGTTGTAAGCGCAATGTTCCGGCAGCTTTCTCCCGGCACGCTGAACAAGCTTTCCGAGCTGGGCATAAGCTGTGAGGACGACGAACTGATGATAACCCGCGAGATATCCGCTGACGGAGGAAGCAGTGCAAGGATCAACTCAAAGTCCGTACCCATATCGGTTGTCCGCGAGCTTGGAGAGACCCTTATAGACGTTCACGGGCAGCATGACAATAAAATACTTATGTATCCCGAAAAGCACATTAACATTATAGACGATTACGCCGAGCTTCACGGACAGCTTGACGACTACAGGAAATCCTTCAGAGAGCTTCAGGACACGGCGCGGAGGATAAAAAAGCTTGCTGTACTGGAAACCGAAAAGCAGCAGCGTATCGAGTACCTGAACCGTTTTATTGACGAGGTGGGGGAGCTTGAGCTGGAGAACGAAAACGAGGATACCGAAATAGAGAACGAATTTACTGTCGCCAACAACAGCAGCGTCCTGGCTGAGACCCTTTCCCGCTCCCATGCGGCAGTGTGCGGAAGCGAAGACAGCTCCGGAATGACGGAGAGCATAGATACCGTCATAGGCGACCTGTCGGAATATGCGGACATAATGCCATCGCTTTCTCCGCTCATAAGCCGTCTGGAGGCTGCGGGGATAGAGCTTTCCGATATAGGGGACGAGCTGACAAGGCTTCTTGACGGTATAGATGTGGACGAGCAGCGATTGGAGTATCTTTCCGACCGCCGAGAAAAGCTTTACAGCATAAAAAAGCGCTACTCCTGCACCCTTGCGGAGCTTATCGCGCGGTACGCGTCCTACAGCGGAGAGGCGAAGGAAATAGCCGGTTACACAAAGGATATAGCTGAGCTTTCAAAGCTGAAAGGCAAGCTGCTGGCGGAGGTCTCGGAAAAGGCGGAAAGGCTGTCGGAAGCACGTCTTAAGGCGTCCGAAAGATTTACGGAGAAAATTGCGGAGGAGTTGAAATTCCTTGATATGCCGGGCGTGAAGATACTTTTCAAACACGAAAAGGGAAAGCTTACCGCCAACGGCATGGATATCATGGAGCTGATGATCTCGGTAAACGCGGGGGAGCCTCCCAAGCCGATCGCCAAGATTGCCTCGGGCGGCGAGCTTTCGAGAATAATGCTGGCAATAAAAAACGCAAGCGCTGAAAAGGAAGATACTCCCACAATGATCTTCGATGAGATAGATACCGGCGTAAGCGGCAGGGCGGCGCAGAAGATCGGAGTAAAGCTTCGTCAGGTGTCTAAGGCAAGGCAGGTCATATGCGTTACGCATCTTTCCCAGATAGCGGTAATGGCGGACAATCACCTGCTGATAGAAAAAGCGAACATTGACGGCAGAACGGTCACAAGCGTTACAAGACTTGACCGCAGTCAGCGCATAGACGAGATAGCGCGTATCCTCGGCGGAGAGCATATTACGCAGACTACTCTTGACAACGCGGCGGAGCAGCTTGACGGTCAGGAAAAAATTTACAATGAGATACTGAATAAGTAATATATCTGCCCGCCGGTAGATTGATGCTTAACGCAGCAGGCGGGCAACCCTTCATCGGCGAAGTAAATTTCCCGAACGTAACACAGTAACGTTTGGGACGCAGCAAATCACAGCCGCTGCAATTTTATTGTTATCGGCACAAACAAAAACAGAACGGTCGGATATAATATATTTCACATTTACGGGCAAAATAATCATAACGATGCTTTTAAGGAGTAAATGTGATGAAAATTCAATTTGGCGGCAAAAATCCGGCACGCGCAAAAAAGAGCGGATTAGGAGTTTCTTCGCTGATAGGTACGGCGGCGGCAATTCTTACCGCTGCGGGATTTTTATATTTTTATTCGGAGCGCGGAACGATCTCTTCGGAGGAGGACGTTAAAAGCGCGTCTGTGCTGTCTGAAACGCTTAGGGAGATGTCCGTTCCGGAAATTGTAAAAAAAGCCAAGCCCTCGGTGGTAGGTATATCCTCCGCATTCGGGGAAAATTCCGTAGGTACGGGTACAGGAATAATTTTTTCCGAGGACGGCTATATTGTAACTAACGCTCATGTGGTGCAGAATTTATCCGACGGAAAACGCACTCCTGCTGAAAGCGTGACGGTTGTTCTTGCGGACAAAACCGAATATCCCGCGCAGATAATCGGCGCGGACAGCCGTACCGACCTTGCGGTGGTGAAGATAAACGGCGGAGCAGAAAGCTTTTCTGCGGCGGAATTCGGCGACAGCCGCAGGCTTGTCCGAGGGCGAGCTTGCGGTGGCAATAGGAAATCCCCTTGGCTTCGAGCTTTACGGCTCTGTAACAAGCGGGATAATCAGCGCGCTGAACCGCACTATAACTGTTGACGAGTACACAATGACCTTGATTCAGACGGACGCAGCAATAAATCCTGGAAACAGCGGGGGACCCCTCCTAAATTCCAGCGGACAAGTAATAGGGATAAATTCCAGCAAAATTATTTCCGACTCCGCCGAGGGACTGGGGTTTGCAATACCCATAACCTCCGCAAAGCCGATAATCGACGAGCTGATGAAAAATGGCTTTATATCGGGCAGACCGCGTATAGGCATAAGCGGCGAGGATATCGGCGAGGAGAACGCGCGGTATTACGATCTTCCCGAGGGAGTTTACGTGCGGTTTATCGAGAAAAATTCGGCGGCTGACGCGGCTGGTATCGCCGTGGGAGATATAATCGTCGCCGCCGACGGAGAGATCGTCAGAACAATGGCTGAGCTGAACAGGATCAAGGAACGCTTCGGCTCGGGCGACAGAATGACGTTAACGGTTTTCCGCGGGGAGGAAAAAAAAGATATAACGCTCGTCCTCAGCGAGGAGAACGGTCACGAGGCTATGTAAATTTCGGACAGAATTTTTTCTTTGAAAACAAAGGTCAGTTCGGTAATGCCGCCGCCGAAAAAGCTATAGGTAAACGTGGTTTCCTCGTCTCCGTAAACGCTGTTGGCGATGCCGATAATTTCAGGAATATCATCGGGCCTCGCGCCGAAGTCTAAACCGTAGACCGAAAAGTCCGCAGGGGCTGCCTCACGTTTGAAGCGGAGCGCAGTAACGACAATACGGTCTTCAGCGGCATCGACGGTTGCTTCGGCGTAAGAGCCGTCAGGGAATACCAGATTTCCGTCCGAGAGGAAAAACTCGGGTTCGTCTTCAAGGCTCACAGGCAGCGGACGCTTTTCACCGCAGTAAAAAATGCTGTCCAAAAGCTCGCTGCCCTCCCAGCCGCGGACGAGAAGATAGGGATTTGCGGTCGTTGCGGAGGTCTCGGACGGTTCCGTAACGGCTTTGTGAACGGAGTTCTCATTGTCAGAGCAGCCTGAAAGCAATATTGTAAATGCCGCCGCGGTAAAAGCAGCGGCAGTTTTTATTTTCATATGAACGCTCCTTTTTTGCATATGGTAGATATTATACTACAGCGGCGTGGTTTTGTCAACGCCGATTTTTATGCTTTTGGCGGAATTTGCGCCGATGCTCTGTCATAAAATTTCAATGACGGGTTAAACGATTTTTTAAATTTTCCTAAAAATTTATATTCCGCGGATATTGCAAAATCATGTCGAAAGTTGTATAATAAAAGCGTATGGAAGAATAATGCCGAAAGGAGAGCTTCCGCGCGGAAGCATGATCTTGAAATGTCAATTGAAAAAGTAAGGAAATATTTTGAAGAACTGGGGATTGAAGACAAAATAATGGAGTTTTCCGACTCCAGCGCCACTGTTGAGCTTGCAGCTCAGGCATTGGGATGCACTCCCGAAAGGATAGCCAAGACCATATCCTTTTACGGGGACGGCTGCGTTATCCTCATCGTTACTGCGGGTGACGCGAGGATCGACAACAAACGCTTCAAGGAGCGTTTCGGTCTGAAAGCGAAAATGCTTTCCTTTGAGGACGCTGAAACTCTTATCGGTCATGCTGTGGGCGGCGTTTGTCCCTTTGCGGTAAACGACGGAGTGCAGGTCTGGCTTGACGAGTCGCTGAAACGGTTTGATACAGTCTTTCCCGCCTGCGGAAGTTCAAACAGCGCTGCGGAATTTACACCCGCGGAGCTTGAACTGTACGCAAAACCTGTCGGCTGGGCGGACGTGTGCAAAGGCTGGAGAGACGGAGAAAAGGAGTAATTTTTGCCATTCCATTTAAAATTTTAATTTTTATCTTGAAAGGATTGATATACATATGATGTTTGATACCAGTGTGCAGGAGCTTAAATACAAAGTTCTGCGCGAGGTCGCGCGGCTTGCTTTTGAGGACAGGCTTGAAGAGGGACTGCTCAGCATTGCCGAGACGATAGTTCCCGGACCGCTGCCAACAATGCGCTGCTGCATTTACAAGGAGCGCGCCATAGTCAACGAGCGTGTAAAATTTGCCATGAATCAAGGGCAAAACCAAAAACGTTATCGAGGTGCTGCCTATCGCCTGCGACGAGTGTCCCGTTGACGGGATACAGGTCACACAGGCGTGCAGAGGCTGTATCGCCCACAGGTGCATGAACGCCTGCCCCAAGGACGCTATAAAAATCGAGAACCACAAGGCGGTCATTGACAAATCCAAGTGCGTTGAGTGCGGAAGATGTCTCGCGGCGTGTCCTTATTCGGCTATCGTCAAGAGCGAAAGACCCTGCGTAAGAGCCTGCAAGCCAAAGGCTATCTCGATAGACGAGAACCGCTGTGCAAAGATAGACGACGAGAAGTGCATTGCCTGCGGAGCGTGTGTTTATCAGTGTCCGTTCGGCGCGATAAGCGATAAGTCGTACATACTCGATACGATTGATTTTATAAAAAATTCTGAGAATAACAGCAAATATAACGTCCACGCCGTTGTTGCACCGTCTATTTCGGGGCAGTTTGCCGTACCGCTCGGAAAAGTCGTTTCGGGACTTAAAGAGCTTGGCTTCAGAAGCGTTATGGAAGCAGCTCTCGGCGCGGATATGGTCGCCTACAAGGAGGCTTCCGAGCTTGTGGAAAAGGGATTCCTGACAAGCTCATGCTGCCCTGCGTTTGTAAGGTACATTGAAACCCAGTTCCCCGAAATGAAAGATAAGATATCCCACAATCTTTCACCCATGGCGGAAATAGCCAGATATATGAAAAAGCACGAGCCGAACTGCAAGATCGTGTTTATAGGACCATGCACGGCGAAGAAAGCCGAGTGCAAAAAGGAAACGGTAAGTCCCTATATAGACAACGTTATCACCTTTGAGGAATTGCAGGCGCTGTTCGACGCTAAGGGCGTGGCTTTGGAGGGACTGGAATCCGAGCCTCTGGACAACGCTTCATACTACGGAAGAATTTTTGCGCGCAGCGGCGGACTTTCCGATGCGGTTGCAAACGCGCTTAAAGAAATGGATATTCCCGAGGACGTTTTCAAGCTGAAAGCTGTGGTCTGCGACGGTATCGACAACTGCAAGACCGCTCTGCTGAAAGCGCAGAAAGGCGTCGGAGGCGAGAACTTTATCGAGGGTATGGCGTGCATCGACGGCTGTATCGGCGGCGCGGCGTGTCTTACACACGGACCTAAGGATAAGCTTGCTGTTGACAAGTACGGAAAGGAGGCTGCCGAAAAGAGCATACGGGACGCGATATTTGTTCTCGAGCTTTAGCGGGGAGCCCCCGCGGGCTTAGTCCCCCCCGCCGTTAAAAGCAAATGCTTTTTACTTTATGCTGCCCCCTCAAGGGGGCGGGCAAGTTTACGGTATTTTTGGACGGACAGTTGTCCGTTGACGTACATCGGTCCGTTGACGTACATTGTACGTTGTTGAATTACTTAATTTTTTACGAATAGGGTGTTGAATTATGAATGTATATGTTTGTGTTGGAAGCTCATGTCATCTTAGAGGTTCGTACAAAATAATCGAGCTGATGAAAGAAAATATCGAGAAAAATAATCTTGAGGACAAGGTGTCGCTGGCGGCGGCTTTCTGTCTGGGAAAATGTACCACGGGCGTTACCATAAAGGTTGACGATGAAGTCGTATGCGGAGTTTCTCCCGAGAATTTTTCGGAGATATTCAGCAAATACGTTATGGAAAAGGTACAGGCGTAAAGGTCTGCAAACGGCTCTGAGCCGCTGATAAATTTTTATAGTTGAAAGGATATTGAACGGTATGACGGGAAATGTTAATTATCTCCAGTTAAAAACCTCCAATTGCAGGAACTGCTACAAGTGCATAAGGCACTGTCCTGTAAAGTCTATCAAATTTTCGGGAAATCAGGCGCATATTCTTCAGAACGACTGTATCCTTTGCGGTACCTGCTACGTGGTCTGTCCCCAGAACGCGAAGCAGATCAAGAACGACGTCGATACAGTAAAAAGCGCTATCGCGGACGGCAAAAAGGTCGTTGCAAGCCTTGCGCCCTCCTTTGCGGCGAACTACGGCGTAGGACTTACCGCCATGACGAACGCTCTGAAAAAGCTGGGTTTCCATTCAGCCGAGGAGACCTCTATCGGCGCGGAGATCGTTAAAAAGCAGTACGAAAAAATCCTCGCCGAGGGAACTGTTGACGTGCTTATCTCCTCCTGCTGCCACACGGTAAACACGCTTATCCAGAAGTATTACCCCGACCAGCTTGCTCATCTTGCTCACGTTTTGTCGCCAATGCAGGCGCACTGCAAGCGCATCAAGGAGAATGACCCGGACGCCTATACGGTGTTTATAGGTCCCTGCATTTCCAAAAAAGAAGAGGCGGACAAATACAAGGAGCACGTTGACACGGTGCTTACATACGGCGAGCTTTCAGACTGGCTGAAAGAAGCGGGCGTTGCCCTTGAAAACTGTCCCGATGAAAAGGAGCATAACCGTTCCGCGCTGTTCCCAACAACGGGAGGTATTCTCCGTTCCATGGATAAGGACGACCTGCCCTACAGCTTTATCACTGTGGACGGCGTGGAGAACTGCATGAAAACTTTGGAGGACATCAGAAACGGCGATATCAAGGGCTGCTTTGTGGAGATGTCCGCCTGTGCGGGAAGCTGTATAGGCGGTCCTGTAATGGAGAACGAAAAGCCCGAGCCTGTAAGGAATTTCCTTGCCATAGACAGATACGCGGGCAAAAGGGATACGGTTGACAACGTTCCCGCTGCGGAGGATATTAAAAAGGAATTCTCCGTTGAATCGGGCTTCAAGGATTACCCCAGCGAGGCTCAGATCAAGGAGATACTTGTTAAAATGGGCAAGACCTCTCCCGAGCACGAGCTTAACTGCGGAAGCTGCGGATACAATACCTGCCGCGAAAAGGCTGTTGCAGTATATCAGGGCAAGGCGGACTTTACAATGTGTCTGCCGTACCTTAAGGATAAGGCGGAATCTCTTGTCCGACAACATTATCAACAATACTCCCAACGGCATACTTGTTCTTAACGAGGACTTCGAGGTCCAGCTCATCAACAAGGCTGCCTGCAATATGATGAATATCAAAAATCAGGCGGACGTTCTTGGCTGTCCCGTTATAAGAATTCTCAATCCTACGGAGTATATGAACGTTTTCGACAACAACAGAACGTTTACGAGAAGAAAACGTACCTTGCGGAATATCAGCTTTATGTTGAGGAAACCATTATCTATGACAGGAATTACCATATTATAATGAGCATAATGCGTGATATCACGGGAGAGGAGAACCGCCGCGTCAAAAAAGAAGACACCAATAAGCAGGCGGTGGAGATCACCGACAAGGTCATCGACAAGCAGATGCGCGTAGTCCAGGAGATCGCGTCACTGCTGGGCGAGACCACTGCCGAGACCAAGATCGCGCTGACTAAGCTGAAGGAGACTCTTGCCGATGAATAATTTGTGTACAGACATAGGCTTCAAAAGCGTAAACAAAAAAGGCGAGCAGCTCTGCGGCGACCACGTTGAGATCGTGCAGCAGAATGAAAACAGTCTTGTTCTTGTTCTTGCGGACGGTCTCGGAAGCGGCGTAAAGGCTTGTATCCTTTCAACGCTTACATCTAAAATTATTTCCACAATGATGGCAAACAACCTCAGCATTGAGGAATGTGTTTCCACAATTGCGGCGACCCTGCCTGTCTGCGAAAAGCGCGGAGTGGCGTACTCAACCTTTACTATCATACGCATTACCAACAACAGCGAGGCGGAGATAATCCAGTACGACAACCCGCATGTTATAATGCTCCGCGGCGGTGAGAACTTCGAGTACCCACGCACAAGCATGGAGATAGAGGGTAAGACTATCTACAAATCCAAGCTCCAGCTTGAAAAGAACGACGTTTTTATCGCCATGAGCGACGGAGCGATCTACGCGGGCGTGGGAAAAACTCTCAACTTCGGCTGGCAGCGTGACAGCATTATCGACTTCATGGTGGGTAACTATGATAAAAAAATGTCCGCTAAAGGCATTTCTCAGCTTCTTCTGGACGAGTGCAACGACCTTTACGGCGGCGAGCCGGGGGACGACACCACCGTCGCTGCGGTAAAGATACGTCAGAGGATACCCGTCAGCCTTATGATAGGACCTCCCTCCAATCCGGGAGACCTGAAAAAAATGCAGACCCTTTTCTTTGCCAAGGAGGGAAAGCACATTGTCTGCGGCGGTACGACCTCAAAGCTTGCCTCCGAGTATCTGGGAAAGCCTGTTGTGCCCTGTCTTGACTACTTTGACCCTGAAATTCCGCCTATCGCCAAGATTGAGGGTATAGACCTTGTTACCGAGGGCGTGGTCACCATGACAAAGGTTTTGGAGTACGCGGACAGCTACCTTAACGGCAGTATAAGCATAAGCGATCTCAGCATGAAAAAGGATGGAGCGTCCAAGATCGCTCATATGCTTTTTGAGGAGGCTACGGATATAAGCTTCTATGTGGGACGCGCGGTAAATCCCGCGCACCAAAACCCTGCGCTGCCTATCAATTTCAACGTAAAAATGCAGCTTATCGACGAGGTGAGCAAGAAGCTGAAAGCAATGGGCAAAAACATAAATGTTTCGTATTTCTAAAGGAAAAAGCGGCAAAGCATTTCAATCATGCTTTGCCGCGATTTTATTCGTCCGTGACCTCTGCTTCCCCGTCGTTTTCTTCTTCGGCTTCGGCTGGAATATAGGTTATGTACGCCTCGGCGCGGTCAATGCCGCTTTCTGCTGAAAGCCAGTTCCTGACGGTATCAAGCTCGTCCTCGGTAAAGTCCTTGTCCGACTCGGCGGTAAGAGTTATTATGTCGTTCCTGCCGTCGGACATAATTCCTATTTTGCATTCCGAAAGGTGAGGGAATATACTCTTCGCTTTCTGCGGCAGCGTTTTCAGAAGCTCGCCGGCAGAATGCTCTTCCTCGTAATTTTCAATGCTTTTATTCATTCGGGACATTTCCTCCGACTGCTCGTTAAGCTGTTCTTTCAGTTCGGAAATGGTGTTTTCCTGCAAAATGATAGTTACCTTGTCGCTGCTGTCCGTTTCGGTAATGACGTTTTGAGTGACGTGCAGGCTGTATTCCTCCAAACCGTATTCCGCAAGACGGCTTCTGAGCAGCTTTATAACGTCGGGAGAAATGGTTTCTCCCACAAGGGAAACGGAGATTATTTTCTTTTGCTTGTTGGTTTCGGACTTTACTATTTGAGTATTTTCAAATAAAAATTCATCATTGAGATAGCTTGCGATATTTGTGTCCACCACGGAATCGTAGACGGTGTAGGCTCCTACAAAAACGCTCGGTATTACTGTGAAAACTGCGATCATGGCAATGGCAAGATTGACCTTTTTCTGGGACTTTTTGCTTACGCTTTTATGGTACGGTATTTTCAGCACAAGAGCGATCAGCGCGGTGGAAATGGCTATAAACAGGGTGTTGATGATAAAAAGATAAAACGCTCCGATAAAGAAGCGGAGCTGTCCCGAAGCAATTCCGTAGCCCGCGGTGCAGAGAGGCGGCATGAGCGCGGTGGCAATGGCAACTCCCGGAATTACGTTGGAGTGCTTGGTGCGGGTGTGACCTATCATTCCCGCAAGTCCGCCGAAAAGGGCGATGAGAACGTCCCATGCGGTGGGGGAGGTACGGGAGATCATTTCCTCAGAGGGAACGGTCAGCGGCGATATTTTAAAGTATATCGTTGAGGTAATCAGACATATTGCGACCTGCGTTGCAAATCTGACGAGAGCTTTCAGCAGGAGCTTTATGTCCCTGACCGCAATGGAGTACCCCATGGTCATGATACCGCTCATGAGGGGGGAAATAAGCATGGCTCCGATGATAACGGCGGTTGAGTTAACGTTCAGACCGATCGACGCGATAAGGATAGCCAGCATGAGTATCCACATATTCGCGCCGTGTATCTCGGCTTGTTCTCTCATCATATCGTCAATTTCGTCGTAGGACATCATATTTCCGCGCATATCGAAAAGGCTGTGGAAATAATGCCACAGGCTTCCGTGACGGACGGTTTTTTCCGATTTTTCTTCGTCCACAAAATCACCTTCAATAAATTGATTTAACAATTATAGCACAAAGTGTCAGGAAAATCAAGGCATGGGGATTACAATAAATCGGCATATTATACAAAATTTACAGTCTGTTCGGCAAATATTTTTGCTGAAAATATTTCAATACGGTTACAAATGTAACAATGCGGAAGAAAAATTTAAAAAATGATTACAGTTTTCGATTATAATAGAAAAAGACAAAATAATATGCTATAATGAAAGACAGTTAAAATTGTTCGGGAAAGGAGATTTACCGCATTAAAGCGGAAACGGCGTGATATGAAACTCAAAAACAAACAGCCCGGCGAAACCGCGGCGAAAACTCAGCCAACGGCTGAAATAAAAGAAAAAAGGCGGAACGGTTCCTTTAAAAGGACGCTGAAAAGCGATGGAGCGTTTCCTTACCTGTGTCTGCTCCCAAGCCTGATTGGAGTTCTTATTTTTTTCATAATTCCTTTCTGTGTGATTATTTATTATTCAATGGTAGATAATCCCATAAATAAGGAATTCGTATTTTTGCAGAACTACATAAATATAGTTAAGAATACGGCTTTTCGACGAGCTGCAATGAACACCTTTACGTTTTCGCTTGTTGCTGTGCCGTTGGCGGTGGTGCTGTCTTTGCTTCTGGCTATGCTGCTTGACTGCAAGATACCGTTTGTAAGTCAGTTCCGTACAAGCTTTTTGTGTCCGATGATGGTGCCGGTGGCGTCCGTTGTGCTTATATGGCAGGTAATTTTCCACTATAACGGCGTGCTGAATGAATTTTTAGCCAACTTCGGGATAGATAAGATCGACTGGCTGAAATCCTCAAAGGGACAGATCGTTATCGTTGTACTTTTTTTATGGAAAAACTTAGGCTACAACATGATACTTTTCCTGTCGGCGCTGAACAATATCCCCAAGGATATCGTTGAAGTAGCGACGTTGGAGGGAGCGGGAGCATTTTACAAGTTCTTCCGCATAAAGCTCAGATATCTTTCTCCTACGATACTGTTTGTGACTGTGCTTTCGCTGATAAATTCCTTTAAGGTTTTCCGCGAGGTGTATCTGCTTACAGGCGACTACCCATATGACAGCCTGTATATGCTCCAGCATTTTATGAACAACACTTTCCGCAACATAGATTATCAGAAGCTTTCCTCGGCGGCTATACTTATGGCAGTAGTTATGATAACGATCATAGGCGGACTGTTCATTGCGGAAAATAAATTCGGAGAGGACGTTGAAGGGTGATAATATCTAAAACGGCTGTCTCCGCAAAAAGACGGAGAGGCTTCTCCAAAAAGGGTCAGAAGCTGCTGATGGGTGTGCTTACGGTGTTTGCAGCGGCTGCGGCGGTGGTCTTCCTGCTGCCGACGATACTGACAATGGCAAACTCTTTTATGAGCGCGTCGGAGATAAACGCCAACTACGGCGCGATCTTCGCTAAGACCGAGGAGGGCGGCAAGACCTTTATTTCGGAAACGATCAATCTGAAATTCATTCCCGATATGGTGTCGTTCAGCCAGTACTATACGGTGCTTTTTAAAAGTCCCGACTATCTGTTCAAGTTTTGGAACTCAGTGATACTGGTGGTGCCTATCGTGATCTTCCAGCTTGCGGTGGCTGCACTTGCGGCATATGCTTTCGCAAGGCTTAAGGGAAGGCTGAAAGAGATCATCTTCTTCGTATATGTGGTCGTAATGCTTATGCCATATCAGGTAACGCTTGTGCCGAACTACCTTGTGTCGGACTGGCTGGGCATACTCAACACAAGGGCGGCGATAATCCTGCCGGGTATTTTTACGCCGTTCGCGGTTTTCCTGCTGTCGAAGATAATGCGCCGCATACCGTTTTCGCTGATAGAAGCGGCTAAGCTTGACGGCGCGGGTGAATTCCAGATATTTATACACGTCTGTATGCCGCTGTGCAAAAGCGCGCTTTTCTCGGTCGCCATACTGGTTTTCATAGATTACTGGAACATGGTCGAGCAGCCTCTGATACTGCTTTCGGATACAAGTCTTTATCCTCTGTCGGTGTTCCTGTCCCAGATAAACACGGGCGAGATAGGACTTGCTTTCGCGGTTGCAACGATCTATATGATACCTACCCTGCTGATGTTCCTCTACGGTGAGGACTATTTGGTTGAGGGCATTGCATACTCCGGCGGTATCAAGGGCTGATTATTCTTTAATGAAAGGAGCATACTATAAAATGGAAAACGGTACCAAGAGAAGAGAATGGGTCAAGAACGCAATAATTATTTTTTTGGTTGTAATGCTGTTACTGACATTCTTTTCCAACACTATAATGAATTACTCGCTTCCCGAGGTCTCGGCTCAGTATGTCAGGGGAGGTACTCTTTCGGAACAGATACGCGGAAGCGGTACTGTCGAGGCAAGTCAGAACTATGAGGTGAAAATAGACGAGACAAGAACGATCGCCGGCGTCGAGGTAAAGGTCGGCGACGAGATCGAAAAGGGCGCAACGCTTTTTACTCTTGAGGACAAGGAGAGCGCCGAGCTTGACGAGGCAAAGAAAAATCTGGAAGCCGAGAAGCAGAAGCTTGACGACCTGCGGCTCGACTATGACAAGGCTTTGCTGAAAACGGGCGTTGACTACAGTAAGGAAAATTTGAGCATTGCCAATCAGGAGGACGATATCGCTCTTGCAAAGGAGGATCTGTCCAAGCTTGCCGATTATCAGGCGGCGTACGAAAAAGCCCAAAACAAGACAAAGGACTGCGAAAGTGCGGTAAAAGACCTTGAGGAACAGATTTCGGCTTTCAGCTCCGAGGACTATGCTTCTCTCGGAAGCAGCTACTATAATATGATAAGCTCCGCAAAAACCTCAATGGAGGATGCGGAGAAGTCCAAGGGTACAACTGAGGAAAAAATAAAGGAATATGAAGCCGAGATAGCCTCCGGCGGAAATCAGGAGGCTATCAGCGCCGCTAAAAAGGCAATAGACGACAAGCTTCTTGAAATAGACCAGGCAACGGAAAATATGATGCTGGAAACAGACGCTGACAAGCAGATAGCGTACCAGCAGTCCATAGACCGTATGAGGCTGGAGCTTGATCATCTTCAGGATGATTATAACAGCGCGCTGTCCAAATCTTCTACATATTCGAGAAACGTGCAGCTTTTGAACGCAGAGAAAACAACTCTTGAAAACAGGACTAAAGCCTACGACAGTAAAAAGAAAAAATACGACGATACACTCGCTTCGATAAAGGCGGAGCTTAGGGATAAACAGAAAGCCGCTCAGGATCTGCTTGACGAGGCAAAGGCAGAGGAGGACGCTCTTGCCAAAAAGGCGGACAAGACCGTTGATGAAGCGGAGGAGGAAATCCGCAAAATGGAGCGCACCCTTGCCGAGGCAAAGATCGACCTTGAGCTGAAGCAGCGTGAGGATGCTCAGAAAGCGGGCGAGGACAGTCTTGATATGAAAGACAAGCAGTCCAAAATTGCCGATCAGCAAAAGGTTATTTCCGACTGCGAGGATAACGTCAAGAAGCTGGAGGAGAAATCCATCGGCGCAGCAATTACCGCTCAGGTCGGCGGAAAGATCACTGAAATAAATGTTGTTGCAGGCGAGGAGGCCGAGGCTCAGAAAACCGTCGCCAAGATCGAAATGAGCGAAAAGGGCTATACTCTTGAAATGACGGTAACTACCGAACAGGCAAAAAAGGTCAGGATCGGCGATGAAGCTGAAATCCAGTATTTTTGGTACGGTGATGCGTCGGCTACTCTCCAGTCGATAACCACTGACGCTCAAAATCCCGCAAGGAACAAGATACTGAAATTCGCTGTAAAGGGCGACGTTACGCCGGGACAGAGCTTACAGCTTGCCATGGGTTCAAAGGGTCAGAATTATGACGTTATTGTACCGAACAGCGCTATCAGAGAGGACAATAACGGCAAGTTCGTGCTTTCCGTGGTCGCGAAGAGCAGTCCCCTCGGAAACCGTTACGTGGCTGAGCGGGTAGACGTTGAGGTGCTTGCTTCGGACGATACTTCCTCGGCAGTGTCGGGAGCGATATCGGGCAGCGATTTTATCATAACCACATCCACAAAGCCCATTGAAGCGGGTATGCAGGTCAGACTTGTTGAATGATCGGAGGCTGCTATGAAACCCAAATACATAGTTCTTGCTGTTATTAACGGTGCGTCGCTGCTTATATTTGCGGTATTTACCGCAATTGCGGCGGCTGTGGGTAATTCTCTGCCCGATCAGCATACGGCTGATCGCTGGGCGGCAGACGAGCTGCCATATGCTCAGGTAAGCGTTTTTTCGGACGGAAGCTCTGCGCTTGATATCAACAGCGTTTTCATGACGAGAGTGAACGTCGAAAAAAAGCTTACCGAAGCCTCTCTCGTTTCCGAAAAGGAGGGTGCGAGGATATGGGCGGACGCGTTTTCAACAACGCAGAAAAAGCTGTCGGTAACCTCAGACAGAGCCTCCGCGGAGGCTAACCTTATCGCGACGGGCGGGGATTTTTTCCTGTTCCACCCATTTGAAATAATTTCGGGGTACTATTACTCCGACGATGATGTAATGCATGACAGAGTTCTGATAGACGAGGTTCTGGCATGGCAGCTTTACGGATCTTCAAACGTTGCGGGAAAGCCGGTAAAGGTAAACGGCACGTATTACGTTATAGCGGGAGTTTTCAGACAGAGCGAAAATTCCGATGTTGAAAGGGTGTACGGTCTGAGTCCGCGAATATTCATGCCATATGAGGGATACAGTCTTCTCGGCGAGGGTGAGGCGGTATTTACTTGCTACGAAGCCTGTCTGCCAAATCAAGTCTCCGGGCAGGGCAGACAGATCGTTGCCGAGGTCTTTTCAGTTCAGGACGAAAGTACGGGAATACAGATCGTTGAAAATTCCGCGCGGTACAGTTTGAAAAAGCAGTTTGAGATAATATCTGATTTCGGTATGCGTTCGGTGGTGGACGGCTCCGTAGCTTATCCGTTTTGGGAGAACGCCGCAAGGATCACCGAGGACAAATCCGCTCTGCTGCTGGTGTTCCGCATAATTTTTCTCGTATTTCCCGTAATTACGGTACTGTATTTGCTGAGGCTGCTGCTGAAAAACAGAAAGAAGCTTGCCGGCAAGACAATAGACGCGGTCAAACGCGTTTCAGATAGAACGAGGAGCAGATCCGCTCAAAGGAAAAGCGGAAAAGCCGATCCAACAATGATCCCATAGGAAGGAATTTCCTGCGGGAAGGAAAGGAATGGTCATTATAATGAAGAAAACGGCATCAAGGATCGCTGCGGCGGTAATGGCGGCGGCGATGACGCTCGGCTTATCCTCTTGCGGAGGCAAGGCGGGAAAGGCGGAGATAGCGTCGAAGGAGCATATTTTTTCGGCGGAAAAGGTCGAACTGCCCGGAGGTCTGGACTACATAAACAGTCTCCTCTACGCAAACGATAAGATATTTATTATCGGCGACAAGTCCACTCAGGAGGGTGAGGGTGACGACATTACATATACCAGCGAGACCAAAATGCAGATACTCGGTCTGGACGGAACTCTCGAAAACGAAATAATCATTACAAAGGACGACGGCAGTGAAAATAACGAGCACAGATATATTTCTTCCACGACGGTGGACGGCAGCGGAAATCTTATTTCCGTCGAGAACAGCTATTCGTGGAATGAGACTACTGGTGAATCCAGCGAGAAGTGGTATCTCGTCAAGTACGGCAGCGACGGAAAGCTTATAAGCGAGACCGACCTGAACGATCTTCAGGAGACTGCCAAAAAGGAAACGGGCAACGATTATTTCTACGTAAACAGCTTTATTGCGGGAGACGACGGTTTCCTTTACTTAAACTGCAACAACGTGATATTTGTTCTTGATGAAAACGGAAAATTCCAGTACACGGTCAAGAATGAAAACGCCAATGACAACACATGGATGGGAAATCTCACCCAAACGGGAGACGGACGCGTGATCGTCACTGTCACGGAAAGCCGCATGGACGGCGATAACTATACGTCCGAAACAAAGATATATGAGGTGGACTCCGCAAACAGAAAGCTCGGCGCTGAGTATCCCTACGAACAGAACGGCAGCTTAATGAGAGGTACAGATAAGTACGATCTGCTTATTTCCCGCGATTCGGGGCTTTTCGGCTACGATATTGAAACGGGAAGCACCGAGACCATTATTGACTGGCTCAAATCGGGCTTTGACAACACCGCTATGAACAGCAGCTGTACCACGGTTCTTCAGGACGGCAGGATACTCTGTGTTACCTACAATTACCAATATAACGGCGGAGGCGGCTACAGCTGGTCGAACGGGGATCAGATCATAAATATCCTCACCGAGGTAGATCCCGCCACACTTCCCGACAAGAAGCTCATAAAGCTTTACGCTCTCTATCTTGACGTCGGAATCAAGCGTCAGATCGTTGAGTTCAACAAGAACAATCCCGAATACGAGATCGAGCTTACCTCATACGAGGACTTTGCGAAGAACGGCTACAGTGACGCCATAACAAAGCTTAACAATGATATGATCGCAGGAAATATTCCCGATATCCTCGTACTCAACAGCAGTATGCCGATCGACAGCTATATATCCAAGGGACTGCTTGCAGACCTCTATGAATTCATGGACAACGACGAGACCATAAACCGTTCCGACTACGTTGATGGCGTGTTCAAGGCGTATGAGACCAACGGAAAGCTTTACGAGCTGATATCCAGCTTCACCGTATCCACGATCGTGGGCAAGTCCTCGGTAGTGGGAGATACCCCCGGCTGGACTATGGAAGAGATGATGCAGCTTGCGGATAAATATCCCGACAGCTCTCTTATGGGCGAAGAGATCAGCAGAAGCGAATTCTTCACGGGCATGATCGGAATTTGTTCCGAAAGCTTCATAAACAGAGACACAGGCGAGTGCAATTTCAACTCCGACGATTTCATCAAGCTTTTGGAATTCTCCACACGTTTCCCCAAGGAAGTTGACTGGGAACAGCTTTACTCCGATCCCAACTACTGGGACGAGCAGCAGAGCGCATACCGAGAGGGAAAAACACTGCTTAATACGTGCGATATCAGCCGCTTCATCAACATACGCGAAATGGAGCAGGGAATGTTCGGAGAACCTGTTACGCTGAAGGGCATACCCGGAGCGAAAGGAAACGGCGCGGTGTTCAATGCCTATACCGAGATAGCCATTACCTCCAAGGCATCAAACCCCGACGGTGCATGGAACTTTGTCAAGTATTTCCTTTCCGACGAGTACCAAAACCTCTATACGACCAATGACAGCTATCAGTTCCCCATAAAGAAGTCCGCCCTTGAAAAGCTTGCCGAAGCCGCCAAGGAAAGACCTTACTGGGAAGACGCAGACGGCAACAAGGAGTATTACGACAACAACTATTGGAACGGAAGCTCCTCTATAAATATCGGTGTAAACACCGACGAGGACAATCAAAGGGTGCTGGATTTCATCAACAGCACTGAGAATATCAGCCGCTACGACGAGCAGATGAACAATATTATCAACGAGGAGGCAAATGCATTCTTCGAGGGTCAGAAGTCCGCAAAGGATGTAGCCGAGATAATCCAGAACCGTGTTTCCAATTACCTTGCGGAAAGCAGATAATTTAAAAGGCTGCATTCATGCTTCAGCTTGACGCGTAAAGCAGCTGAAAATATGATTCCAAAAATAAAGGCATTTCCGGCTGATCTTTTTACGGTCAGACGGAAATGCCTTTTTGCGGACAATCATAAAATCATACATATTTTTCGGAAACGATCTTTCCTTTCAAAGTGGGCTCGAGAAAGCTTTTAATTTTGTATTCTGCGGCGTCCGTTTCAAGAATTGCTTCAAGAGTTTTCCGCGCCGTCTTTCCTGCCGACGGCAGCATCATTTCCGCCGCCTCGTCGATAGCTCCGTAAAGCTGTGGGCTTTCGCGCATTTTCAGAATTATGCCGTTCAGATCAAAAATAAATTTCAGCGTCTTTGTGCAGGAAGTCTCAACAAAGCACATCGTGACTTTAAGTACGGGGAGGTCATCCTCGTCGGCGGTGAGACTTCCGTTCACACCCACAAGATAGCTGCCTCTGCCCTCGAAATCCTCAAAATCAAAGTAAACCGGTTTATCGGTAAAGCTTATCGGAACGCGTACCGTTTTTCCGTTCCCCTCAAACCGTATGACTAATCCTCCGTTCGTAGAGGCTGTGGTTCCAATGCCGTAGATCGTCTGCGCCGCTGTCGGTACGTTTCGTTTCCGTGAACTTACGTACCGCTTGCTTGAGTGGAGAATATCTGCATTGCGTGCCGTTTCCGCCGCTCCTCTTACCTCGAACGCGGCTTTTTCGATACCTCCCGCGAAGCTCCCGCTCATGACCTGTATAAGTACGGGGGTAAGTCCCGCTCTGTTCTTTTCAAATTCTATCTCTGTTCCGCCGAGTATCCGCGCCGCCTCCATAACTGCTTCAGCAGCTTTCTTTCCCGAAAGACTTTTTCGCAGACGGGCGAGAATACCTGCGCCGCTTTCCGGGTGCAAAGGCTTTCCGAAGCTTGCTTCAGAAAGAGCCTTGCGCAGGACAGCGGCGTTTCCGTAGCGGAAATCCTTGATCGGTTCACGTTTTTCTCGGCTGAAATTTTTTCCGTTTTCTATGAATTCGGTGATAATATTCATTGCGCGGCAGGGAGGAAAAAGATTAGAGCTTCCCGCAGTCAGCGCGATAACCATACTACGTTTGGGAAAAACAAAAACATTTTGCCCGAACATTCCGCTGAAAACAAAACCGTTTCTGTTTTTGGTAAGCCACGTCTGGTAACCGTAGCCCTCGTAGAATGGACTGTTCGGTTTGGATATCTGCGGCGAGACCGATCTCTTTACCCAGTCGTCGGGGACAAGGCTTATGCCGTTCCATTCGCCGCCGTTAAGATAAAGCTGCCCCAGCTTTGCGTAATCGTAAACGCTCATATAAAGTCCCCAGCCGCCTTTTTCTATGCCGTCGGGGGATTTTTCCCAGTAAAGATCGGTTATGCCCATAGGCGTGAAAAGCCGTCTGCCCAGGTAGTCGGAAAGGTTCAGACCGGTTCTCCTGCATACCGCAGCGGCCAGCATATAGCTGTTAAGGCTGTTGTATCTGAAATCGCTTCCGGGCTCGAACAGTACTTCCGACGAAAGAAATCTTTTTATCCACTCGTTCCCTGTGACGGCCCCTGCTTCGTTGAACTTAACCCCGCTCGACATTGTCAGAAGGTGCTTTACGGTAATATCGGTCATGTACTTATGGACAGTTTCCGACACTTCTTCCTCAAAGATATCGGTTATTTTTTCCTCCTCGGACAGGTACTTTTCCTTGACTGCAATGCCGACCGCCATAGCTGTTACGCTTTTGCAAAGCGAATGTGAAACGTGAAGATACCGTGAGGAAAACGGCTTCCAGTCTGCCGCTGCGATAAGCTTGCCGTCCTTGAGGACAACGATCGAGTGAGGACATATCCCGCCGTCCTCGGAAAGCTCAGAGATCATTTTAAGCAGCCCCTCCGAGCGTACTCCTGTTTGTTCGGGAAGCAGTTCTTCAAACTTGCCGCCGTTTTCCGTCGGTTTGAACCTTGGCTTGGGCGGCATAAGCCCCGATATCTCACCGCCGTTTACAATTTTGTAAAGTACATTCAGCGCGTTTATCTGCGCCTTTAAATTCATGCGATCACTCCTCATTTAAGGTCGGTCCCGTACAATATTGCCTTAAAAGTTTATGCGCCGCGGGCATTTAAAATACATGGCACACAGCAGTTCCAAGGATGAAATGCGAAGTGATCTCATTTTGTCGGACAATGTGGTCTGTTAGGTATATGTCTGAAAAAGTTCGGAAAAGAACATACTTGTGTAAAAGTCCTCCAAATATTGCAGCAATCCTGCAAAACTTGCGCAGCTATTTCGAGGATAGCCGTAAAAAGAAAGGCTTGCACCGAAATGCAAGCCTTTTGATTTTATGGTATAAGCCTGTTAAGATCTCTCGGGAACATAGACGCCTGACGGATATTCTGCTGATTCAGAAGCTTCATTACAAGACGTTCCAGACCTATTCCCAGTCCGCCGTGTGGGGGCAGACCGTACTTGTGTACTTCAAGGTAAGACTTGAAGTCCTCGGGGTCAAGACCCTGTGCCTTCATCTTTTCAAGCTGTTCGTTGTAGTCGTGGATACGCTGTCCGCCTGTGGTAATTTCAAGTCCCCTGAACAGCAGGTCGAACTTGCAGGCTGTACGTGGGTCGTCCTTGTCGTTCATTGCGTAGAACGGCGGCTTGGACGACGGGAAATGCGTTACGAAAATAAACTCCGTACCGTAATTTTCCTTTGCGTAATTGCAGAGGAAAATCTCGTCCTCGGGTTCAAGGTCGAATTTGTTCTTTGACTTTTGAACCCTTGATAAGAGCGATAGCGTCCTCAAACTTGATCGAGGGTATCTCACCAACTTCGGGAATATCCGCACCGAGAATATTTATCTCGTGCTGATAATTTTCTTTAAGGTACTGCATCATATAGCGGAGCATGGCGGTCTCCATGTTCATAACGTCGTACATATCGTTGATGTAGCCCATTTCAAAGTCCAGACCGATATACTCGTTAAGGTGACGAGAGGTAGCGTGACGCTCTGCGCGGTACACGGGAGCTATCTCGAAAACTCTGTCAAAAAACGCAACGGCAGTCTGCTTATAGAACTGTGGCGACTGGTTGAGGAAAGCGTTCTTCTGGAAATAGTCCAAATGGAAAATATTCGCGCCGCCCTCTGCACCCTGTGCAACGATTTTGGGAGTGTGAATTTCGGTAAATTTGTTGTCCAGCATGAACCTGCGGAAAGCCTCCGCAACGCCCTCCTGGAACTTAAATGTGGCTCTCTCAAAGGGATTACGGAGAGCAACGCTTCTGTTGTCGAGGTTTACGTCCAGCGAGCAGCCCAGACGGCGCTTTGAAACGTGGAGAGGATAGTCCTCCGTAGGCTTGGACATTAGCTTTCATGGTCTTAAGCGTAAGCTCTATGCCGTTGCGTGCGCGCTCCTCTTTTTTGACAACAGCCGTCACCTTTACAAAACAGCCCTCGCGGATATCGTCCAAAGGATCGGCACAGTCCGCCTCGCTGTACACCGATTGGATAACATACCTTGCCGTCCTCAGTGAAACAAAAGCAAAGCCGCTCATCTGTTTTACGCTGTGTACACAAGCGCAAAGCTCAATAGTTTCGCCGACCTTTGACAATGCCTCGTCAAGGTCAAATTCTTCAAGCAGATCAGTTCCGCCGATCTTTATCATTTTCCAAACAACCTTTCAGTTAAATTTTGCGGTACGCCCGGAGCGTTACTGCCGCTCGCTGTTAAAGTTCCTGATAACATTGAGCATATACGATACCGAAACGCACATCAGCGCGATAATCGGATTATTCTTATTTTTCTTTTCCTCGCCGCAGAACAGGTTCATGCCGGTAAATACGATCCCCGCAACAAGCAGTACGGTGCTTGTGGCGGAAAGAATATTATTGGCTGTTTTTGTGTTCAAAATCATAACCTCCCGTCAAAGAGATTTAAGCTTCTTTTCCAGCTCCTCTTTTATTACCTTTGGAGTACATACGCCCTTGAGAGCCTTTGTACACTGTCCCATAAGGAAGCCGAATACCTTTTGGTCTCCGCCTGTGTACTGTGCAACTGCCTTTTCGTTTGCAGCAAGGACTTCCTCGATAACTTCAAGAACCTTGCCTGTATCGTTGGTAATGAGCAGTCCCGCCGCCTTGGCGATCTCTTCGGGATCTCCGCCCTTTTCGCACATGGTACGGAACACGTCCTTGGCGTCGTTTTTAGACACCTTGTCGGTATCAGCCATTTCAACAAGCTTTGCAAATTCTGTCCGCTGTGAACGGCAGATTTTCAAGCTCTATCTCGCCGAGGTTGATACGTCTCATAAGCTCGCCGATAAGGAAATTGCACACTGATTTAGGATTGTTGTACGCCTTTACAGCCGCGTCAAAGAAGTCGGAAAGTATCTTCTTATTGACGATTATCTTCGCGTCGGTCTCGTTCAGACCGTCCGCAAGGTATCTTTCCAAACGCTTATACGGCATTTCGGGGAGTTTCGCGCGGATAGCGTCCAAGTCCTCGTCGGTAAAGTTCACCTGCAAAATATCAGGCTCGGGGAAATAACGATAGTCGTGAGCGTCCTCCTTGGAACGCATGGACTTTGTTTCGCCGCGGTTGTCGTCGAAACGGCGTGTTTCCTGAACGACTCTCTTTCCCATGTCAAGAAGCTTTGCCTGACGGTATATCTCAAAGTCGATAGCGCGTCCGATAGCCTTTACGGAGTTAAGGTTCTTTATCTCGGCGCGTGTGCCCAGCTCGGTGTCGGTGGGCTTCATTATGGAAATATTTACGTCGCATCGGAGCGAGCCCTGCTCCATTTTACAGTCGCATACTCCCGCGTACTGCAAAAGCAGCGATATCTTTTCAACGAAAGCCTTAGCCTCGTCGGCAGAACCGATGTCAGGCTCTGTAACTATTTCAATAAGCGGGATTCCGCAGCGGTTGTAGTCCGCCAGCGATACGCCGTTCAAGGTCGTCGTGGATAAGCTTGCCCGCGTCCTCCTCAAGGTGGATACGGTTTATGCGGATATTTTTGGTTTTCTTTTCGCCGTTTTCCTCGTACTCAATAGGCACAAGACCGTTTATGCAAAGCGGCAGATAAAGCTGCGAGATCTGATACGCCTTTGGCAGGTCGGGGTAAAAATAGTTCTTTCTGTCGAATACGGAAAACTTGTTTATATCGCAGCCGAGAGCAAAGCCCGCCTTTACGGCGTACTCAACGGCTGTCTGATTTATTATCGGAAGAGTACCGGGCATACCCGAGCAAACGGGACAGCAGCGTGTATTCTTGTCTCCTCCGAACTCGGCGGAGCAGGTGCAGAAAACCTTTGATTTTGTAAGAAGCTCCGCGTGTATTTCAAGACCGATAACGGGAATATATGCAGACATTGTTAGCCGCCCTCCTTTAAAGTTTTGCCGGGATACGTTCAAACTGCCGTTCGTAAGCGTCGGCAGCCTGAATTACGGTAGCCTCGTCCCAGTGCTTTCCGATAATGGACATACCTATCGGCATACCGTCCCTGTCGTAGCCGCAGGTTGTAGAGATCGCGGGGAGAGAAGCGATATTCACAGTTACCGTGCAGATGTCCGCCTGATACATCTTTGCAGGGTCGGAGATATTTTCGTTCACGCCGTATGCAACTGTAGGCGCAGTAGGCGTAAGAATAACGTCGCAGCCCTCGAAAATGGAGTTGTATTCCTCACGGATTTTCTGCTTCAGAGCCATAGCCTTGCCGTAGTAAGCGTCATAATAGCCGCTGGAAAGGGCGTAGTTACCCAAAAGTATTCTTCTCTTTACCTCGTCGCCGAAGCCCTCGCTTCTGGAATTGCACACAAGGTCGCTGTAGCTGTCCCCAACCTCGGAGCGGTGACCGTACTTGATGCCGTCGTACCTCGAAAGGTTTGAGGAAGCCTCTGCCGAAGCGATAAGATAGTACGCCGCGACTGCGTATTTAAGGGACGGCATTGAGCACTCAACGATAGCCGCACCCTGCTGTTCATACCATTTTGCGGCCGTTTCAACAGCTTCCCTTACCTCGGAGTCAATTCCCTCAGCGTAAAATTCCTTTGGCATTGCAATTTTCATGCCCTTGATGTCCTGACCGATCTTTGCTGTAAAGTCGGGCACGTCAAGCTTTGCGCTTGTACCGTCGTGGTAATCGTACCCCGAAATTGCGTTGAGAATAACTGCACAGTCATGAGCGTCCTTTGCGATAGGTCCTATCTGATCGAGGGAGCTTGCAAACGCCACCAGACCGTAACGGGAAACTCTTCCGTAAGTAGGCTTCAGACCCGTAACGCCGCAGAATGAAGCGGGCTGACGGATAGAACCGCCCGTATCCGAACCGAGAGCCGCCGCGCAGAGGGACGCGCCCACAGCGGCAGCCGAGCCGCCCGAGCTTCCGCCGGGAACTCTGCCAAGGTCATAAGGGTTTTTAGTCTTTTTAAAAGCCGAGGTCTGGGTAGAGCCGCCCATGGCAAACTCGTCCATGGAGGTTTTTCCGAGCATGACGATACCCTCGGCGTCCAATTTTTCCATAACGGTAGCGTTATAGGGAGGTATGAAATTTTCGAGAATTTTAGAGGCGCAGGTGGTTTTAACGCCGTCAGTGCAGATATTGTCCTTGATTGCAAGCGGAATACCGGTTAAGGCGCCTGCGTTTCCGCCGTCAATGACCTGCTGGGCCTTTTCGGCGGCGGCTTTTGCCTCCTCCGCGGTAACGGTGATATAGCTTTCGAGATCTCCGTCAATCTTATTTATTCTTTCCAGATACGCGTCCGTAAGCTCAGCTGCGGAAATTTCCTTTTTATCAAGCATAGAGCGCATATCGCGTATCCTGAGCGCGGTAATATCCATCGGTTTACATCCTTTCAAAACTCTATAATATGGTACAGTTACTCAACGACCTTTGGCACAACAAAGCAGTTTTCGTTGTTGACAGCGTTTTGCAGTATCTTTTCCGTGGGGAAAGATTCCATGGCCTTGTCCTCCCGCAGACCGTTCAGGTAAACGTTGTGGTTATCCTTGATCGGTTCGTAAGCAATATCGATCTCCTTGATCGTATCCATGATCTCGATAATGCCGGTCATATCCTTGGCAACCTTTTCAAGCTCCTCGTCGGTAAATCTGAGCTTGCCAAGATTTGACAGATGTCTTACCATTTCTATATCCATGCTAAATACCTCGCTTCCTTGTTATGCAATAATTCAGAATATATTATACCACATTTTGCAAAGCTTTGCAACAGAATTTAGAAAAAAAATGTATAAAACTTGCAGTGCTGCAATATAAGCCTGACAAATGCAGCTTTCCGCGCCAAACATCAAAGATCGCCGAAAAACCTGAAATACCCGCAAAAAGTCTGTCAGAGCCAAGTAAAACAGTAATTTTATGTGGCAAGCTTCCGCTGCAGCGCTGTAAAATCGCAATCGCAGAGTATTTTTGCATAAACATATTGCAAACCTGCAAAAAATATGTTAAAATAACCGTAATTGACTATACCGCGCAATATTTTCCGTTTAGTTTATTTATGCGGAAGCTTTTTAAAAAAGGAAGGAATATCAAGCTGAAAGGAACGATAATGAATATGAGAAAAAACAGAAAAAGATCGGTATCCGTTATCACGGCTTTTTTACTTGCACTGCAAATAGGCGGCACGGCTTTTGCGGACGTTGAGAGCTTTGGCTCTCCTGCCGCGGATACGGGTACGGGACAGGTCAATATCAGCGTTTCTCCCGCGCTGGATATGAAAGGAAATGTGAATTTTAACGCTGTTCTCACGGGAAGCGACGGGCGTATATTTTCCAAGAGCTTTGCTCTTGAAGCAGGGAAAGCGATCGAAGAAATAAGTTTTCCCGGTCTTTCGGACGGAGACTATACTGTTAAGATTTCCGCCGACGGCTTTGCCGATTATGTGCAGACGCTAAACGTCGATCGTCAGGCGGTCTCCGTAAATCTTATGACGGGCTTTGACGGATTCGCCGGCTATGGAGGAGGTCCTCACCCGGGAATTATGCTTATCGGAGATGTTAATAATGACGGCATTGTTGACGATACGGACAGAAGAATGCTTACCGACGCTATAGACAGCAGGTCGGGCAGTGGAGTTACCGACCTCAACGGCGACGGCAGTATCGATCTTGTCGATTTGGAATATCTTGCCAAGGGCTATAAGGTTACAGAAAATACACGGGCTACCCTTGAAGTTATGATACCATCTTCGGTCATAAAGACCTCCGTGGGCGGCGGCACTTATGTTGCGGGCGGAAGTCTTGAAAGTCTTTTTGCCAAAAACGGCGGCGTACAGCTTGCGACAAGCGGCGGAGATATTATATCCGCGGAAAATCCTGTCGTATTGCAGTTTGACGTTACCGATCAAGGAACTGCTTCTCATGCGGACGGAATAATCATTTCTGTTTCGAAGGATAACCCTGTTTCAAGAGCCGAGGTTTACGTTGACTACATAGACGGAGACGGCATGGAGTACACTCAGATAGCCCTTGTCGAGAATGGCGTTCATCATCTTCTTGACGACAAAAACGTTATCGTGGAGCAGGACAGCCGCGGAAATATCCGTATAAATTTAGGCGGTCAGATAGCGGTAAAAAGGGTGACATTCAGAATTTCCGGTATGACAAAGGAAAGTCCGCTTGCGGAAATTTCCTATGTGGAATTCGTAAACGGCATGGAAAACAAAATTTCCGAACCTGATTCGGATATTCCCGAGAACCTTTCGGCGGCGTCAGGGAACAAATCCTTTGTTCTGACATGGGATCCCTGTGTGAACGTTACCGGATACGAGGTCATGATAACTCAGAATGGTATCAGCGAAATAAAAAGAGTGGCAGGCTGTTCCCTCAGCGTTACATCTTTTAAGGATAAGGAGCTTAGCAACGGCACGGAATACACGGTAAAGGTGCAGTCGGTCAACGGAGCGTGGAAAAGCGGCTGGTGCGACCCGATAACCGTTGTACCGAAAGCTTCCGCAAAGCCTGACAGACCCGACGGACTTACCGCTTCGGGGTCGTACAGAAGCGTCAGGGCGGTCTGGAAAAAGGCTGAGGACGCTGCTTGGTACAATCTTTACTACAAGCTTCGTTCCGACGCTGAGTACCAAAAAATAGGAAATATTACGGCAACGTCATACACCATATCCGACCTTGCGGATAAATCGGAGTATGTTGTATACGTTACCGCGGAAAACGAGTACGGAGAAAGCGGACCGTCACTTACAGCGGCGGCTGTCACTACGGACGTTGATGCTCCCGTTATGCCCAAATACAAGCTAATCAATACAGGCGAAGCGGGAGAGCGCGGTCAGCACATCATTTCCGCCTCGCAAAGCTACGGAACAATGGAGAACAGCGCAGAGGACAGCGACAGGACTGCCTGGGGCACCGTGGACAAAGACCCCAACTCCTACTATCTGCGCAGTACGTGGGACGACGGCGGATACAACAATATCGGCAGAAACGGTCTTTTCTACGAGTTTGACGAGGAATACACAATTCAGTCCCTTGCGCTGCATGAGGCCGTTCCAACAAGTCCCAACCTTTTCTATACAAAGATAATCTACTGGGACGCTGACGGAAATGCCGCATCATTAGGCTATAATCAGGTCTCCACGGTAAGAAAGACCGACAGCGAGGGTCGGGCCTACTATCTTATAAAGCTGCCTCAAAAGGCGCAGATAAAGAAGCTGCGTATAGGTTTGGCAAGGTATCTGGCAAGCGGAAATATCAACGTTTCCGAGGTTTATTTCTATCACTATGATACCATTGCCGACGACATCGCCGATCTTTATGACGACGATCTTCACCTTGTGCTCAAGCCCGAGGTCACGCAGGCTGTTATAGACGAATTAAGAACTCGTCTCAATACTCCCGACGAGGTGAGCGGCGAGCTTAATCCCGACAAGGCGCTGCTGGAAACGGAGCTTGACAATGCGGAGGCTATCCTCAACTGCGAGGATCTGGGCGATCCCGTCTACATACATAATTCTATCAGCACTTCCGACGTGAACAGGGGATTTTCGGGCTTGAACGCATGGCAGCCCGTGGGCGTTACCGCCGCGGCGGGAGACACCGTCACCGTTTATGTCGGTCACAACACAAAGAAAACGGGAGCGGCAACCAATTTGCAGCTTGTTGCCACTCAGTATCATGCCGAATCGAGCGCAATGGCTAAAACAGTCGCCGCGCTGAAGGTCGGCTCGAATGTCATAGATATACCCAAAATATGGTCGATAGACGCGGAATCGGGCGGCGCACTGTATGTTCAGTACACAGGAAGTAACGCGGACGACCGTTACGCGGTTCGTGTAAGCGGCGGCGTAAAAGTGCCGATACTCGACCTTTACGGCGTTGAGGACGAAAGCGAAAAGCTGAGGCGCGCGGAAGTCTATATGGAGGAGCTTCAGACATATGTAAGCCAAATGGAAACGCTTCATGAGCAGTATCACGCGGCGTCGGCAAACGCAAATGTGAACAGATACGCATACAGTGCGCAGAACTGTATTTTAGGCGCGACGGATATTCTCCTTGACAATATGCTTCTGTCCCTGCCCGCGGAGCGTGTGCTTGCGGGCGCGGGATACGGCGACAAGGCGGCGCAGACGGTCAGGTCAATGAATGCGGTGGAGGATATGCTATATCTGTTCTATCAGCACAAGGGACTTAACGACAACGCCGAAAATGAGATCGACAGGCTTTCCAAGCGTCACCTGAATATCCGCTATCAGAGAATGTTCAGCGGCGCGTTTATGTACGCGGCGGGAAACCATATCGGCATAGAGTGGGCGCAGACGGGCAACCTTCTGTCGGGCAGCGGAGTTGTTTCCGACAGTGACGGCAGATACCAAAGCGGCAGCTATTTCGGCTGGGGCATCGCCCACGAGATAGGTCACTGCATAAATCAGGGCGCCTATGAGGTTGCTGAGATAACCAACAACTACTTTGCTCAGCTTGCGCAGGCTAAGGACACGAACGCAGGCATGAGATTTAATTATGACAATATCTACAGCAAGGTGACTTCGGGCGCAACGGGACAGTCCTCAAATCTTGCGACGCAGCTGGGTATGTACTGGCAGCTTCACCTTGCCTACGACAACAGCTATAACTACAAGATCTACGAGAACCGCAGCGAGCAGCTTGCAAATCTGTTCTATGCAAGGGTTGACAGCTATGCCCGAACTCCGTCTGCCGCCCCCGCTCCGGGAGGTATTTCACTCACGCTGGGCGGAGGCACGGATCAGAACCTTATGCGGCTTGCCTGCGCGGCTGCCGAAAAGGATATACTGGAATTTTTCGAGCGATGGGGCAAAATTCCCGACAGCGCGACTATCCAATACGCAAGCCAGTTTGAAAAGGAGCAGAGAGCAATTTGCTACGGCGACGACGATTCCCGAGTATACCGCATGGAAAATCCTTACGGCGGCTATCTGGGAACGGGCGGAAACGTTCAGGCGGTTGGCTTTGGTACGTCTGCGTCTGTTTCGTGGAGCGATCCCTCGCAGGTTGACTTCACCCTTTCGGCGGAAAATATCCCCGCAGATCAGCTGTTGGGATATGAGATAATCCGCTGCACGACTTCGGGCGGAAAGGTGAACAGGCAGGTAATTGGCTTCACAACGCAGAACACCTTTACCGATTATGCTGCGGGACTTAACAACAGGGTCGTAACATACGAAGTGACAGCTGTTGACAGGTATCTTTACCGTTCCGCGCCGAAAATGCTTGAACCCATAAAGATACAGGACGACGGCAGTCTCGACAAAACATGGTGGACAATAAGCAGCACGGGCATTACTGCCGATAGCTCTCCGTATGTTGGAACGGGCGACGATGATATGCCCTGCGCGCCTGCCGCGGACGATCCGATACTCCTTGCGGCTGACGGAAACAGCGGTACGGAATATTTGGGAACGATATCCTCAAATGCCGAGATAACTCTCAGCTTCAACAAGTACGAAACTATTTCGGGATTTAAATACACTGCGGGAAGCGGCGGCGCCGTAAACAGCTACAGCTTGATGGTGCAGACGGAAAACGGATCGTGGCAGGAGGCCGCAAGCGGCGTTTTGGGCGGCAGCAGTACGGTATACTTTGAAAATGCCGACAGAAAGTACATAAGCACCTACAGAGCCAATGCTGTGAAGCTGGTCATCTACGATCAGCCGGGACAGCAGATATCCATTGCCGAGCTTGACGTGCTTGGCGTAACGGGCGACAATGTTGACTTCAGAAGCACCTTGGACGGTACTCCTGCTATAGGTATACTTTCCGAGGATTACCGCTACGGCAGCGGTGAGAACGATTTTATCCCCGCAGGCTCGACCGTGTTTACGGGCGCGTATAAGGGCAATCCCGCCTACAGCGCGGTAATGCTGTTCGATCAGGACGGCAATGTTGTGGGCGGCACGGACTATGCAGGCTATCTCAGGGCGCAGCACATCATACTTGCCGACGATCCCGGCAGCGGAATTATAAGTGACGTTTCGGACGGCACATGGATATACTGGATAGAGCCGTCGGAACAGTTCTCTGCGGCTGGAATATCCCGCGTCCGCGCAGAGCTTTACCGTGTGAACGACGCGTTTACCAATGAGGGAGAGCGGCTTGTCAGCGACTCGATGTTCGTTGAAATGCCCGCAGCGCTTCCCGAGATAAGCTTCGGCGGCGGTCTGCCGCTTGCCGAAACGGACGCTGCGGAAACGTCCGCAGCAGATACAGAATGGAATACTGACGTATCCGACGGAACGGAAACGGACAATACCGCGCCCGCATGGGCAGCCGATGAAGAAAACGGGGCGGTGGAATGATGAGTATGAATATAAAAATGTTTTTTACCGAAATGATTTCCGCGAAAAAAATCAAAAGAACGGTCGCTGCCGCGATAGCGTTCTGCTGCGCCGCGGCGATGACGCTTACGGTTTCGGCGGTCTCCGGCAATGAGATAACGCTTGAAGCCGACGGCGGCGGGGCGGTTTTGGAGCTGTATTTTCCCCAGGCTGCCGCCGAGGGGATCGCCTCTATGCAGATATCCGTAAGCGTCAGCGCGAATGCGGGCAAGGTAAACGCAGAGTTTATCCCGGACAGCAGCCTTGCCGCGAAGATCGTTGAAAGCAGGTACCAAAGCGGTACGGGAATGCTGAACATCTACCTTGCGGGGACGGAAACGCTGTTCCCCACAGACGGTCGTCTTACTGTCGGCAGTGTGAGGATAACCTCCGAAAACGGTTCGGGGACTGCTTTGCTGGAGGTCGTAAAGGATTCGGTCAGATTTGTGAGGGGAGGCGAGCTGGTGTCGCCCGAGGGAGAGACGGACTACCCTTCTTCGGTAAATGTGGCCGTGTCGGGACAGTCTGCGCCGAACATTCCTGACGAAACAGGTCCCGATTATCCTTATTACCCAAGCTATCCGAATTATCCGCCCGTCAACGGCTTTCCAAGCGCAGTACCCTCCTTGACCGAGCCTGTGGCTCTTCCATCGGGTGCTGACGGTATACTTAATGACGAGGAGGTTTTGCCGGACGGCGGCAACGGCAATCCCGGCAGTGCTGATAGCGTCGGTGAAAGACTTGATCCTCCCGATACTTCCGCGCTGCTGGAGGCGTTGTCAAGGGCGGACGACTATAGGAAAAGCGACTACACAGAAAGCAGTTATGCAGATCTTGCCGAAGCAATAGATAATGCAAACAAGCTGCTTTCCGATCCAAACGCTGTGCAGGACGAAATAGATGAAGCCCTGCTTGATATCGAAAACGCCATAGGTATGCTGACGGTAAAAAACGACATTCCCTCGGGCGCGGATGGCTACGGCGAAAACAAAACCGAGGGCGCGGGAAATAACGGCGGTCTTGCAGACGGCGGTGAAAGCGGCGAAAGCGGTGAAGCTTCGGTATCGGAAACAGTCGGTCAAGCTCCTGACGGCAGCGGAGAAAATGAGTACGGTCGTGATGATGATCAGGTATCTGATAACACCGATGGCTCTGACGGAGATCTGTCTGCCGCCGGCGGTCAGCCTACAGAAAACGTAAGCAGTCCTGCGGTATGGATAATCATTGCAATAATTGCCGTTATTGCAGCAGCTGCTGTAATTGTTGTCCGGAAGCTTAAAAATAAAGCGTCAGACGGCAAGCATTTCAAAGTATGACGCGTCCGCATTCATAATTATAAATGCCAAAGGCTGCCATTGCCGCTAAAATACAGCGGTAATGGCAGCTTCATTTGACGGATATCAGCTGTCCAAGTATTGCGTTATGGCTGATACGGAGGCTGTGGACGCCCAGTCTGACGGAAAATATGCGGATCTATTGATAATATGTCACAAAAACCGCCGAAAAAGTGCATAGGAATTCTACTTGACTTTGTAGCGATAAAGTCGTAAAATTAAAATCATGGTATAGTTATCAAATATTGGGGAAGAAGAATTTTATTATGCTTATCAAGGATCTTGGAAAAATCATTAAAAACGAATTTAAAGGCTATAATGCAAAAAAATTCGGCAAGGACGCTCTGGCGGGCGTGACCGTTGCGGCGGTAGCTTTGCCGCTGGCTCTGGCATTCGGCGTCAGCTCTGGGGCAACTGCGGCGTCCGGTCTGATAACTGCTATATTTGCCGGACTTATCATAGGCGGGCTGGCCGGCGCGTCGTATCAGATAAGCGGTCCTACCGGGGCAATGACCGCTATACTTGCGTCACTGGTGGCGCAGTACGGCATTCAGGGAGTGTTCATAGCAAGCTTTATTGCGGGCGCATTGATGCTTATTGCAGGCATATTAAAGCTGGGAGGACTGGTCTCGTATCTGCCCATGCCGGTCATTACAGGCTTCACCAGCGGAATTGCCGTAACTATCGCTCTCGGACAGGTAAACAATCTTTCGGGGCTTGTTTCCGAGGGTACGTCCACGATCGAAAAAATAAAAAGCTATTTTGTCCTTGAACAGCATATAAACGCAGCGGGACTTATCATCGGCGCGGCGGTCATTGTTTTTATGTTTGTGTATCCGAAAAGGATAAATCAGTATTTTCCAAGTTCGCTGGCTGCAATTATTCTTGCAACGGCGGCGAACATGATATTCAAGTTTAACGTTCCCGTGGTGGGCGAGATACCCAAAACCGTTTTTCTCGACGACCGTCTGGACGTTTCCGTGTTTGCGGACTGGAATACCGTTAAGGGAATGATCGTCCCCGCGGTGTCGATAGCGGCATTGGGACTGATAGAGTCGCTGCTGTGCGGAGCGTCCGCGGGAAGAATGAAGAACGAGAAGCTGAACGCCAATGTGGAGCTTGCGGCGCAGGGTATCGGAAATATGATACTACCGCTGTTCGGAGGCGTGCCTGCGACCGCCGCTATTGCCCGTACAAGCGTTGCCATTAAATCGGGCGGACAGACGAGGATCACATCTGTTGTCCATTCGGCTGTACTGCTGCTGTCCATGTTTGTTCTGGGAGGAGTTATGTCCGCTATACCGCTGTCGGCGCTGGCAGGAGTACTCATAGTTACGGCATGGAGAATGAACGACTGGACTTCGATAAAGTCAATCTTCGGCAAAAGGATAAAGACCGCTATTTTGCAGTTCCTTATCACCATGATCGCGACCGTTGTTTTGGATCTTACCGCTGCGATCATTATCGGCGTAGCTTTCTCGATAATAATGTTCGTGGTGAAGGTGTCCGATATGCAGGTGACTGTGGCGGAGGTCGATCCGCAAAGGCTTGACGACCCAGGTATCGATCCCGAAAAGCTTAAATATACCTGCGTGGTGTACATATCGGGACCCCTTTACTTCGGTACGTGCAGCAAAGCTTGAGGAGAAAATTTCCGCTCTCGGGGAAAATTACAACGTTATATTTTCAATGCGCGGAGTTACCGTTGCGGATATTTCGGGTGTAGAGGCTCTCCACGAGTACTGTGAGAGGCTTATTTCAAACGGTATTATGGTGTATTTTTCCTGCGTTCAGCCGCCCGTCATGTCGATGATCGAACGCTGCGGCTTGAAAGAGCGTTTCCATGACGATATGTTTTTCTGGAGTACCGATACAGCGTTCAAATATATCTCAAAGCTTTGATAACGCACATACGGAAAGCGTTCAATTCAGCGGAAAATTTTATCCGTCCGACCTTTGATCGGACGGATTTTTCGTTATGAACGGATTATTTTTACCCGCACGGCTTCAGCAGTACACACCGTTTGAAATACAGCAGCCGTCCATGTCGGTTAAACAAGTTAAACGGAAGTTCTTGCTGCTCGGTCATAAAGCGTTTTCCGACAGCCTGCACTTACAAAAAATCCACTCATATGTCCAATCGGACAATTCCATTTCTCGGAAATCTGTGTTATAATAGAAAACAAGCACAGCGTATTTTGCGCGCCGATACGCTGTGTTTTATTGTGTATTATTATTTTGTTGTTTTGGAGAAAGGATTTTTTATGAGATTTTTTAAACGATTAAGTGCATTTGCCGTAGCTTTGGCAATGCTGATGATAATACCCGATTGGGGCGGGATCGGAATTTCGGTTTCCGCAGAAATGATATATCAAAGCATAACCGTAAATCAGGGTGACACAAAGCAATGCACCGACCTTGACATTTTTGATTTCGGCAGCGGTACTGTTATCATTAATAACGGTACTTTTATCGTAAGCAATAATCTTCAAATATATGACGCCGCATTTAAAAACGAGGGAGAGATGATATTTACAGGAGACATAGATGATTACTCTACCTTTTCACTCGGCGGTACTGCAAATTTTGTGAACAACGGTACTGTTACAGTAAACGGAGCATTCAATTTAGGAGTACAGTCCGGAACCACATTTACCAACAACGGTACGCTTTTCTTGGAAAATGTACAAAGCTATAATTTTGAAGGTTTTATAAACAGCGGAACAGTTGTCATCGGAGATAATGTAAATGCACATATTGCAGGAGCTATCAGCGGCGGAACTGTCCTCACAAAGGATGAATACGAAAACAGCTCAAAGACCTACACCATTACATACGTGCTCGGGTCGGCAAGCGTGGATAACAAAAATAATCCCAAGACGTATGAGTACAAGAACAACGCCGCCGCGCAGGTAACGATCGCCGATCCCGAAAGAGACGGCTATGATTTCATCGGTTGGCTCGGAGCGGGTCTGTCCGTATCGACAAAGGATTTTTCTTTCAGCTCGGATATCCGGCAGAACATAACATTGACCGCTTGCTGGACGCCTACGGTTTGGAGCATTACATACGATCTTAACGGCGGTCAGTTCGGCGGCAGCGTTAAAAATACATACACTATGGTTGACGAGGACTTCACCCTGCCCGAGCCTGTAAAGACGGGCTACACCTTCAGCGGCTGGACGGGTTCAAACGGCAGTACCCCCGCCAAGACCGTGACCGTAAGCAGCGGCAGCAAGGGCGACAGAAGCTACACCGCGAACTATATTGCCAACACCGATACGACATACAAGGTAATATGCTATTACGAAAACCTTGACGGCGGCTATGACGCCGAGGAGCATATTTATACGGGAACGACGGGCGAAATCGTCTTTGCGAAGGGGAGCGACTACTGTAAAGATCATTTTAAAATTGGGGAAAATTCACCGCCTCAGGTATACGACAAGGTTGCGGCGGATAATTCCCTTGAATTAAAGCTGTACTATGAGCGTATCAGGTATGGAGTTCAATACCATAGCAATAACATACTTATTTATGAGACAGAAAGACCATATGGAAGCAAGGTCGGAGAATACGGCGGCGACATTCCTCAAAAAGACTCCGACGACCTTTACAACTATGAATTTGCGGGCTGGGCTTTTTTGGATGACGCTGACAAGACTGTTATGGACGACAGCGCGCGTGAAAACTACACCGTTAACGGTAGTGTATATTTTGGTGCCGTATTTAAGCCTGTGAGGGATTACAGCAGGAACGCTGTAATCAAATGGGGAAACACAAAAGGCTTTAAAAACGCTCCCGCGGGAGAGGTAATGATACCCGCGGGTACAGATTACCGCGTGGAGCTGGAGCTTGAAAACGAAAAATACTACGTCGGCACAAAAGAGTGGCTGGGCGACGGCTTCCCCATGTTCAGAGCGATAGGAGTAAAATGGTACGACCCCGCAACGGGTGATCACCCTGCCGACTACACGGCTGAATTTGCGGACGGCGTTGTTGTTCTGACTATTCCCAACGTCCGTCACGATATTGACATCACGGTCGAAGCAAGCTATCATGAGGAGCACGATTATTCCTCAGAATTCGATACGGTGCTTTCGGGAAATTGTGAAGACGGCTTTGTTGTACGCCGGTTCTGCTATATGTGCGGCAAAACCTATGAGGAGACGCTTCAGCAAGGCAGCCACGTTTTCGGCAGCGGGTTCAGCTATGATGACGAGTTCCACTATCAGGAGTGCGGGACCTGCGGTTACAGGTCGCAAAATGCTCATACCTCCGACGGAGGAACGGTCACACGATATCCCACCGAGACCGAAAAGGGCGAGATCGAGTACCGCTGCACTGTCTGCAAATACCTTATGAAAACGGAAGAGACCGATGTAAATGTACACGTTCATTCGGGAAACCTTAAAAGCGACGCTTCTGGTCACTGGCGTGAGTGCGGCGAATGCGGCGAAAGCTTTGACTTTGCCGCGCATGAACTGAGATCTGAGGTAACGGTTCAGCCTACCGAGACCACCGAGGGCGTCAGAACGTACCTGTGCGGAGTATGCGGCTATATTGACAGAACGGAAAGCATTCCTCCCGCAGGCAGCGGAGATATCCCGACAGTACCGACAGTACCGTACTATCCAACGGATTACCCGCTTGTACTGCCCTATAATCCGCATGGAAACGGAGAGCCGTATATCGTGGGAAATGACGGAAAGATCGGCTGGGAAGCCATTGAATCCGAGATCGACAGTATAGGTGAAAGCGGTACGGTAAACATAAATATGAACGGCACAACAAAGCTTCCGAAAGATATTACAAAAATTATTCGGGACAAGGATATTACTCTTAAGCTTGACATGGGCGGCGGAATTGTCTGGAGCATAAACGGCATGGACGTTACAACCCCCAAAACGGTCGATCTTCGCGTGAGAAAAAACAGGAATAAAATTCCCGTTGACATTATAAATACCGTTTCGGGCGAAAACTATACGATGCAGCTTTCTCTTGCCCACAACGGAGACCTCGGCTTTACGGCAACGCTTTCCGTCAAGCTGGGAACGAAAAACGACGGACTTTTCGCAAATCTTTTCCACTACAATAAAAAGCTTGGGGAGATGGAATTTACCTGCTGTGATGAGATCGAAAGCGGTTTTGCAGAGCTGGTATTTACACACGCATCGGAATATGCTATAATAATAAGCGCTGAGTCCGCGGGATACGAAGACGTATCCGCTGACGCGGGAGCGTATGCCGACGAGGCTTCGGTCTCTGCGGAAGATAAGCGATTTGAGGCAGCGCCTAATAAAAAATCAAAAGCAAAAAAAATAATTTAAACGATCGGTATATCCGCTTACAGTTTTCTGCAAGCGGATTATGCCGTTTGATAAGCCCTGCGGAAACAAGCGGCGGGAGCAGCCGATAACGGGAGTGGTAAAGATCAACACAAAATATATAAAGCCGAAAAAAGCATGGAAAAAGCTGAACGCCGCATATGAGATAATGCAGCCCGTGTATGTCTACGGTGCAACAGGATACGGAAAGACCGAGCTGGCGAAAAGATTTCTGGGAAAGAAAAAATACGTATATATTTCCTGCGCGGACAGTCCCGTCATTAGCGCGGAGGAGCATCCGCTCGGCGGTGATATTGTTGTTATAGACGATCTGCATATGCTTTCGGACGAGGAAAAACAGCGGGAGGTCATTGCTCTTCTGAAAAACGGCGAGGTATGGGTAATTATGCTGTGCAGGAGCAAGATACCCTCCTGGCTGATGGAGTGCTGCATAGAGCTTGGGCTGATGATAATTTCGGAAAACGACCTTAAGCTTTCCGCGGCGGATACCTTTGGATATTTTTCCGATATGGACATAGGCATATCTCCGGATGAGGTATCTGTTCTGTGCAGAAGATGCGAGGGCAACGCGCTCATGCTGAGGTACTGCGCCGCGAAGATCTCCGAGGGCTGCCGCATAGGCGAGGAGCTTTACGAGGTTAGAAGTCACTTCCGCGAATATCTTAACAATAAAATAATCCCGTACTGGGACAGCGACGTAACGGATTTCCTTATGAAAATAAGCGCCGCCGACGAGTTCACCCTGCCTATGGCGGAAGCGGTCACGGGAAATCCCTACGCCGCTTCGGTTTTAAAGCGCGCTGTGGAATGCGGCAATTTTATTTCGCAGGATAACGGCGTTTATACCATACGGGATTATCTGCTTACGGCTCTGCGCGAACGGGCGGTGCAGGTATTCGGTTCGGAACAGTACAACCGTTTTCTGCACAGCGCAGGAATGTATTACGAGGCTCACGGGCAGGACGGTCTTGCACTTGAAGCTTATAAAAAATGCGGCAGCAGCGAGAATATACGTGATCTGCTGATACGCAACGCCAAAAAGCATATCGGAGTAGGGTACTATTTTGAGATGCGGAAATATTATTTCCAGCTTGAAGAATCGGATATCGAAAAGAGCGTTATCCTGATGACGGCAATGTCAATGCTGTATTCGTTCATGATGGACGAGGAAAAAAGCGAATACTGGTACGGCAAGCTGAAGGAATACTCCAAAAGGGCTGTGGGAGCTGAAAAAAAGGCGGCGGCTTCACGGCTTGTTTATCTTGACATAGGGCTTCCCCACAGGGGCAGCGCAGGGGTGCTGGAGGTGATAAAAAGCGTACCCGCGCTGCTGTTTGACAAGGGTATCGGGCTTCCCGAATTTTCCGTCACCAGCAATATGCCCTCCACGATGAACGGCGGAAAGGATTTTTGCAGCTGGAGCCTGCGGGACAGGGAGCTTGCCAAGCTTGTAGGAAAGCTTGTGGAGCGTATTCTCGGGGCGTACGGAAAGGGTCTTGTCAGCGTGGCGCTGGGCGAAAGCCTTTATGAAAAGGCGGAGGACAATTACGAGGTGCTGTCGCTGCTTTCAAAGGCGCAGATAGACTCGGAAATGGGAGGAAAGCTTGAGATAACCTTTGCGGCGGTGGGCTTGCAGGTGAGAATGCTTGCTCTGGAGGGCAGCGCGGAGTCGGCGGTGGGACTTCTTGATTCCTTTGAAAAGAGGGTAACGGACGAAAACATCTATAAGCTTTTGCCTAATATAAAGGCTCTCAGGTGCAGGCTTGACCTGCTTTCGGGAGATACTGCGGAGGTGAAAAAATGGTATGAAAAGGCTCCCGACGAAAACGTGGAATTCAATGCGCTGGAGAGATACAGATATCTTACGAAAATAAGGTGCTATATAGCGTTCGGCGAGTATACGTCCGCGTTTGCGCTTATCGAAAAATTAAGGTACTACGGTGAAAAATGCGGCAGGACTTACATTCTTATGGAGCTTGGGGTATTAACGGCGATACTGAAAAAGCGTCTTGGCGGCGAATGGCGCGAAGATTTCATGCAGACCTTGAAAACGGCGTGCAAATATAAATTTGTGCGGATAATAAGCGAGGAGGGAGCTGCCGCGGCAGAGCTTCTCGAAGCTGTAAGGGACGTATGCGAAGCTGACAGGGACATAGACAGCGTCTGGTTTGAAAAGGTCTTGTCGGAAGCGAAGCGGGTCGCGGTGCGCTATCCGTCATATTTAAAGGGTCAGCAGGCGACGGCGGCGGATTTTTCCAAGCTCGATCTGGAAATGCTTCGAATGCAGGCGGACGGCTACTCTGTTACGGAGATAGCGAAAATGCTGGAAATGAACTCCCGAACGGTCAAATATCACGTTCAGGAAAATTACAAAAGGCTTGGAGCTTCGGGCAAGGCGGAGGCTATCCTTACCGCAAGAAATCTGAAACTGCTGTAGCAGGCAAAACGACAAATATCCAACGTAAACGTGAAAGGAATATCTATATGGAAACAAAAATCCGCAATTCAAGCGACGAGCTTCTTGACAGTATTTTTGACATCACTCAGAACCTGTACGTCCAGATGAGCCGCGACTGCGGGACGGTGCAAGCGGTCACAAGGCTATATTCAAGCTTCTCACCGAGCTGGGAAGAACCCTTGCCAACGCGGACAGAGCAAGCTTCTGGAAGTGGGATAAGCGTTCCCATGAACTGTGGACGACCGCAGCCGTCGGCGAGGGTAAGATAATCATTCCCGAGGGTACGGGACTGGTTGGAAAGGCTCTTGCGGAAAAGCACGCCATTGTTACCAACGATCCGTACAACGATCCCGACTTCAATGCCGACGTGGACAAGAAAACAGGCTATGTTACAAAGTCGATACTTGTAATGCCGATAGCGGACTGTAAGGGTGAATTCATCGGCGCGTATCAGGCCATAAACAAGCTTGGAGGCGACGGAAAATTCGATCTTGAGGAGGATTGCAGACGGCTTTCCCTTGCGGCGTTTATATGCGGTATAACCCTTGAATCGGATACCTTTCTGGACGACTCCATGCGCGACAAGCTCACGGGACTTAAAAACCGCGGGGGCTTTTATAATGATTACAGCAGGAAGTACGAAAGAATGCTCACCGACGAGTGGGAGGTGCATAACGTTTCGCTGATAATATGCGATATCGACTTTTTCAAAAAGGTGAACGATACATACGGTCACAACGCGGGGGACGCGGTATTAAAACACGTTACGGACATTTTTGAAAAGAACGCTCCCCAAGGCTGCGGCGGTATACCGCTGGGGCGGCGAGGAGTTTATAATTGTCCTGCCCGACAAAAGGCTTTCGGGAGCGGCTGAGACTGCGGAGAAGCTCCGTAAAGCCGTCGAAGCCTCGGTGTGCCGCTTTGAGGACTTGGAAATAAAGGTGACAATGAGCTTCGGCTGCACCGAGACAGATCCTGAAAAAACTATCGAGGACAACATAAGCATTGCTGACGAAAAGCTTTACAAAGCCAAAGAATCGGGACGAAACAGGGTCATATCATAAAAACGGAGGTCTCACTTGAAAAACAAATACATAAGATCAGCCGCTGCCGAAACGGCGGTCGTGTTCCTGCTTGTGTTCCTGACTGCTTATTACGACGTTCTGTATTCCTTTGACTGCCTGCTGAGAGATAAGATATATCAGACCCCGAGGGGTATCAACAACAAAATAAAGATAGTCGCCATAGACGACGAGACCCTTAACGAGCTGGGTCCCTTCGGGACTTGGTCGAGGGGGACTTATGCCGACGTTATTTCTGCGCTTGGGGACGCTCCCGATGTTATCGCCATGGATATAATGATCTTCGGAGACATGGACAGCGAGGGCGACGAACGCCTTAAAGCGTCTGTGCCGAAAGCGGGAAGGTTGTTTCGGGTTCGTACATAAATTACAGCAGTCAATACAGGACCGACGAAAACGGCGGCCACTACATAGATCGCTTCAACATCGACAGCATTAACGAGCCGATAATTTCGGAGCAGTGCGAAACGGGCTTTGTAAACGCTTCTCCAGACGAGGACGGAATTATACGCTCCGCGTTTGTTTCGGCTGTTTATGACGGGACAGAGTACCAAAGCATTGCCGCGGCGGCGTACTCGCTGTACTGCGAAAAAAACGGCATCGAGCCGAATATCCCTGACCTCGATCCCAACGGCAGAATGTGGATAAGCTACGCGGGCAAGCCTTACGATTACGAGCATATCTCTCTTTGCAGACTTCTTGACGGCAGCGTCGATCCGCGTATTTTCAATGGCTGCATTGTTCTTGTGGGAGCGTACGCGGCGGGACTTCAGGATAATTTTTCCGTGCCGAACAGCTCTGACCTGATGTACGGCGTTGAGATACACGCCAACATAATACAGGGACTTCTGGACGGAAAAACTCCCGTCCCCGCAAACAGAATGTCCGCAGCGATAATAAGCGCGTTTCTTGCCGCAGCGGCGTACCTTATTTCAAGACGGTTCAAGATAAAAGCTTCAACTCCCTGCACAGCCGTTATTGCGGCAGGGTATGTCGGTTTTTCCGTGGTCTCAAATCTTAACGGAATAACATATCCGATACTGTACGCGCCGCTGTTTTCGGTTTTGGGATATCTTCTTAATCTTTTGAGAAAATATGCGGAGCAGTCCGCCGAAAAGCGGAGAATGACCGCCGCTTTCAAGAAATATGTCGCTCCGCAGGTGGTGGAAGAGATTTCACGGTCGGGAAAATACCACATAAAGCTTGGGGGCGAGAACAGGCATATTGCTGTACTTTTTGTGGACATACGGGGCTTTACGCCCATGTCGGAAAGTCTTGAGCCTGAGCAGGTCGTGGACATTCTGAACAGCTATCTTAATCTCACCACCAACGCCATATTTTCAAACGGCGGCACTCTGGATAAATTTATCGGCGACGCGACAATGGCGGTTTTCAATGCTCCCTTTGACCTTGACGACTACGTTTTCAGGGCGGTAAAGACCGCTTGGGATATTGTCGGCGGCGGAAACGCTATCGAGGAAAAATTCCTTGAAAAGTACGGCAAGTCCGTAAGCTTCGGCGTTGGCGTGAACTGCGGCAGCGCGGTGGTCGGAAATATCGGCTGTGACTTCCGAATGGACTACACCGCCATAGGCGACACGGTGAACACGGCGGCGCGGCTGGAGTCCAACGCAAAACGGGGACAGGTGCTTATCAGCGGCGAGGTCTACGAGCAGGTCAAGGACAGGATAACTGCCGAGCCCATAGGAGAGATACCGCTTAAAGGCAAATCAAAGGGCGTGTTTGTGTATTCGCTCACGGGCATAAAAACGGAAGAGAATGGTGAAAATGAGTGATTTTTTAATTATCCCCCGCCTTGAAAATATTGAGGAAAGTCTTGATCTTGCCGAAAAATACGGCTTCGGCTTTGAGTATAACGACTTTTTTTCTCCCGATGTTCTGGACGATAATTCCAAAATCAGGGAGATCGTAAACCGTTATAAGTCCTGCGGACTTCACGAACGCTGCACTATGCACGGCGCGTTTCTGGACGTTCTCGTTTTCAGCGAGGACGCTTTGATACGGGAGGTCTCCAGAAAAAGGATCGTCCAAAGCATTGAAGCCGCAGAACGCCTCGGCGCGGAGGCGGTGATATTCCACACAAATTACGAACCGCTTCTGACGGCGGAAAGCTACCGAAAAAACTGGCTTGAACGAAACGAAAGCTTTTGGCGGGAAATACTTGCGGAATATCCGAATATTTCGGTTTACATGGAGAATATGTTTGACGACAGTCCCCATATGCTTGCAATGCTTGCGGAAAGGCTTTCGGATCTGCGCAATTTCGGGGTGTGCCTTGATTATGCTCACGCCGCTTCTTTCGGCAGGGGTACTCCTCTGAAAGAGTGGGTGCAGAGCCTTGCGCCTTATGTGAGACATCTGCACATTAACGACAACGACCTGAAAAACGATCTGCACCTTGCCGTGGGAAGCGGAATGATAGACTGGTCGGAATTTAAAAAATATTATCTCGAATATTTTTCGGACTGCGTAGACTGTGCAGCCAGCACAGCTTGCACCGTGCTGATCGAGACCTCGGATATTGAGGCTCAGAAAAGATCCGCCGAATTTTTAAAGAGCATCGGAATACTTTGACCGCCTTGGAGGCTGCTTTATGAATTTCCTTTTATCGCTTTCGCTGAAAGTCAAAATAATAATTATTTCCTGTATCGCGGCAGCTGCGGCAGTCACAGCCGTTGTGCTGGTCATGAACTCAGAGGACGCATACCGCGTCATAAAGGTTTTCGAGATCGAGGGCAAGGCTGTTGTTGCCAGAGAAAATATCGGGGAGCTGGAGGCATACGAGGGCATGAATCTTGAAAGCGGCGACGTTCTTTCGGTGGGTGCGGACAGCTATATGAGGATATCCCTTGACGGCGACAAATACATTCTTCTCGACAGCGGAACGGTTCTGGAACTTATTGCAAGCGGCTCCGCAAAGGACAGCAGGACGGCTGTAAATCTTAAAGAGGGTACTATACTTAACGAGATAACAAACGCTCTTTCGGCAAATTCCTCCTACGAGGTGAACACGCCGAAGGCTACCATGGCAGTCCGCGGAACAAGCTTTAAGGTGACTGTCGTAAAAACCGATGACGGCGGATATGTTACCGATATTGATACTATCCATGGCGAGGTGCTGGTTCGTCTTTATGACGAAAGCGGTAATTTTAAGGACGCTGAGGCTCTTATCACCGAGGGTAACAGAGTAACTATACTGACCGACCCCAATGAGGAAACGGGAAACGCTCCCGAGCTTGACGGAAACGCCTATTTTGTTTTCCGCAGTAACGGCGGAGGTCTCGTGCCGTGCGGAGATGACGATCCCGTTTATCCGTCGGATTACAGCGCTTTTTCCGAGATCGTAAGAAAGGAAGCTCTTAATTCAAATGACAGCAGACTGCTTCCTCTCAATAAGGAAATTGCAGACAGGCTCCGCGGGAACGACACTGATGTCGGAGAAGCGGAAACGGCAGCAAGCGAGGCAACGTCGGTGTTGACTTCCGAAAGCAAAACGGAGACCCGATTCGAGACCTCGAAAACCCTCGATACAGATACATCCGCGTCACGTCCTAAGCCGATCGAAACAGCGGCGTATCTGCCTGCTGAAAATGTCGGTGCGGCGACCGCCGTTCCGCAGGAAAAAAACGAGCGAACGCCTGTCATTCCGAGCGAGCTGACAAGCGTTCACGAAGAAGAACCGCCGATAAAGGAAACCTCCGCAGTTGCACCGGCAGTTATTGCGGATACTGAAAAAACAGCCTGGGAAACGACCGCGCAGACTAAAAATACTTCCGCAAAAACAACCGTAACGGAGAGATATATTTATACCTATGTACCGACTGTGCCCGGAACGTCTGTCCCGACGGCAGGAACGCCGTCGGTAACCTCCGATACGGAAATCATTACGTCAAGTGAAGCTCCTTCGGCTTCGGATACTGCCGAAAGCTCTGTTCCAAGCGGAACCGCACCAATCACCGAGACTTCCGAAAGTATTGCGTCGGGCGAAATAACAACGGCTGCGACAGATACCGAACCGAGTACGGAAACCGAATCCGAGCCTCAGCCGACAGTATACAGCGTAAGCTTTATCGATGCTGACGGAAATACTGTTCTGACGTCGGAGATAGAGGACGGCGAAAAGCTCGGAACGCTGCCTGCGCTCACGGAAAAGAAAGGCTATACGGCAAAATGGATCGGCGGCGGTGAAGATGTGACGGCTGATACGATCATCAGCGCGGATATGGAAATTACCGCAGAATATGCGCCCAGACCCGTAACAGTCCGTATCTACGCGCCGTACGGTTCTAACCCGGGCGATACTTACGATGTGATCCGCACGTTTACAGTACTGTACGACGGCAGGTTTACGGACAACGCCGAGAGCCTGACTGTTGATAGTCTTACCGAATACGTTGACGGACGTTATTCGGAATACTTTGAAGAATGGGGAAGGGACTACGTTCTTGACTGCGTTACGTTCGGAGGCGATGGCGGAGCTGTTACCGACGGCACGATGATCGCAGGGGATAATGTTTATGCCGAAGACGGAGAGCTTTGCACTGATATTTATTTTGTCTATACACAAATCAGCTGATGCTTTTACAAAAATAATGCCGTGAAAGAAAATATTTTCTTTCACGGCATTATTTTTCAAGAGAGCAGCTCAATATCCGTTCGCGCCCTCGATAGAATCGTCCTTGTCAATCCAGCTTTCAACGTTTATTGTAGTGTATGTATCCTTTGTGTTGCGGATTATAACGGTGGAAATTCCGGCGTTGATTATCATGCGCTTGCACATGGAGCAAGGCTCAACATCGCCGTAAAGCTCCCCCGTTTTCGCGTCGTGACAGGCAAGATAAAGGGTCGCGCCCAGCGTCTCCGCACGTGAAGCCGCAATAATAGCGTTCGCCTCGGCGTGTACGCTTCTGCACAGCTCGTACCTCTGACCCTTGGGGACGTTCAGCTTTTCGCGGGTGCAGTAGCCCAAGTCCACGCAGTTCGCCCTGCCGCGAGGTGCGCCAACATAGCCTGTGGAGACAATACTGTCGTTTTTGACGATTATCGCGCCGAAGTTGCGGCGGATACAGGTTCCGCGCTCCAGAACGGTCTCTGCGATGTCGAGGTAATAATTTATTTTGTCGCGTCTTTTGTAGCTTTCCATAACAGTCTATCCTTTCATTAAGATACGGCGGAGGGAAAACGTTTCCCATCCGCGTTTTTCCGCTATATTAGTTATAGCAGATTTTGCGGGAATATTCAAGTGCTTTTGCAAATTTTTTTCGGAGGTAATTTACTTTTTTCGGGTATCTGAGCGGTATATTTTACGTCGGACGGGACTTTATCCCGTCCGTTTGTATATATTATGCATAATTATTAAAAACAATTTTGTGAAAAGCATATAATATTTATCGTTTATCATTAAATATATATTGACAAACATAAAGCGACGTGCTATAGTGTAATTACAGTAAGCTTACAATAAAATTTTTGTACCGGAGGGATTTTTATGAAAGCACTGACCAAAAGACGTGTGACCGCTCCGCTGCTCAGCACAACGCCGTTTATAATTGAAGGTTTGTTTACAGTTCTGATCATGCTGGTATTTGCAATAATTTTTGGAAATATTCCGGAAACAGATCAATTTCAGCTGTTCACAACTGCGGTTTCGGGAGTTATGGGCTGTGTCTGTGCCTGCTCATTGGTAAAGAATGTATCCGCGGTGCGGTTTAAGAGTGCGCTGAAATTCAAAAATTTTGATTTGTCCGTGCCGATAATGCTTACGCTGTTTACATTTGCTGCGGGGGAGATATTCGATCAGATCGACGGCTTGCTTTTGTCAAACTTTATGACCGTCGAACCGAACCGAAACACCGAATTTGGTCTGTACGGCGTATTTATGACGATAGTATGCGCTCCGATTTTTGAGGAAATAATGTTCAGGTTCTGCTGCTGCGAGCTTGGTCGGGGAGCGTATAAAATGCCTGTAATATGCATAGCTTCGGGACTGTTTTTCGCCGCAGTGCATTTTTATAACATTCAAGGAACTGTCAACGTTTTCATCGGCGGAGTATGCGCGGCATACGTGTACTGCAAGACCCGTAATATTCTTTACACCATGCTTGAACATGCCATACATAATGCGGTATGCCTTATACCGTATGACCGCTTTGTATATTACGAAAAAAACGGTTTTGTACTCAGCAGATGGTGGTGGCTTGCTCTTAACGCGGTAATTTTTGCGCTGTGCGTTGTATGGTATGTAAAAGTGTTCCGCAAAAGGTATGGGGAAAATTATTTTGAAGTTAACCGCGAAACGGGTCTGCCTTATTCGGGGGAAAACTCCACGCAGCCCGCGGCGGTCTGAAAATGGGAGGAATAGCATGAAAAATCAGGAAAACAAGGCGCAAAGCTTTAAAAAGGTGTGCGGCAGGATACACGCCGCGTCCGTAATTTTACTTGTTCTCGAAATAATATTCGCGGTCATTTACCTGTTGGGAGTGACAGGTATAGACGCCATGTGGACGGGCAACATCTGGGAGACTGTTCCCGAGCTTATCCGAACGGCAACAATGCTGATTATGTTCAACTATCTGCGGCTTATTTTCGGACAGCTAAGGCGTTCCGAAACGCCGTTCCTGCCTGAAGTTTCCCGCAGACTGAAAGCAATAGCCTACACGTTGATAATCGGCGGAGGCGCGTACTGGATCGCAGGATTTGCCATATTGGGCGCACTCCAGTATTTTGCGGCAATACCGCGAGCGGTGGGAATAGATATTTCGGCAGCGATAGTTTTCGGAGTTCTGTTCGTTATGTTCGGATGCGTGATATGGGGCATATCCTACATATTTGAGAGGGGCTGCGAATTACAGAAGGAATCCGACGAGACTTTATAAATTAAGGGGGATTTATCATGAAAAAGCCAATGGAACAATTAAAGGAAATTATGGGTGTTTCCGAGGAACGACCCGCGGTGGGCTGGGCTTTTGTATTCATACTTATACTTTTAAGCAGTATTTTCGACTACGGCTGCAAGCTTCAGCAGGAATCCGACGAGACGCTGTAAATTTTTATGGAGGTAATTATTATGAATGAAACAATCAAGGAAAAAGAAGTAGAGCTGAATATGCGGATTATGGCAAACGTGCTTTATGTTGTTATGTTCGGATTTATTATTTTGTACGCTTTCAGCTTTGTGAAGACGGTAATATATACCGTTCAATCGGCTTCGGCTTACGGCTATCTTCCCGACAGCGGCAAAGCGGACTTTTTGGATCATTGGTCGTGCAGGCTTATCGACACTTTAACAATGACAGTAATATCCGTGTTGGGCTTCAATATTTTCAGACGCTTTAAAAAGGATAAAACGCCTTTTGTTCCCTACATCGGAAGGGACTTAAGAGTAATAGCTATAGTACTGCTTGTCGGGTGGCTTCTTATGTTCGGCGCACATATTTTTGCCGACGTTACAGCGGGCGCGGCTCCACCGAATGAATACAGCGGATTTATCAACGGCACAAGCATGGTCATAGTTTCAATACTTATTATGCTCAGCTACATTTTCGACTACGGCTGCAAGCTGCAAAAAGAGTCGGACGAAACACTGTAAAGGGGGCATAGTATGGCTATAATTTTAAGACTTGACCGCGTTATGGCGGACAGAAAAATGTCCCTGAACGAGCTTGCGGAAAAGGTAGGTATTTCCAACGTGAACCTTTCCAATCTCAAAACGGGAAAGGTCAAGGCGATACGTTTCTCAACTCTGGAGGCTATCTGCGAGGTGCTTGAATGTCAGCCGGGAGACATTTTGGAATA
>JAAGKN010000650.1_pt1 | contig 51066 bp, 45 predicted proteins | sample 6206371 | NCBI WGS metagenome assembly JAAGKN01 (sample SAMN11533720, study PRJNA540317) | gut metagenome | isolation source: fecal pellets from male and female animal of same cohort | host: Peromyscus leucopus | place: USA:CA | collected 2017 | reverse complement strand
TTCGAGCCCAACTCGGGGAGTTAAAAAAAGCCCGTAAACATCAGCGTTTGCGGGTTTTCTTGTTCAGAAAGAGAGTATGAAAAGCTGAAAATTCTACACCATACGGTTGTTAACCGAAGGATTTTCATGCTTATGATTGTTAACCGAAAAATATATTACATATCTATGGGATGCACGAAAAGTCAGTTTGTGTGTCTGCCTGGTCTCTTATAGTTCTATATAGAGATTTTTCCAACATATTTAAAAACCAATGAATCAAATGAAAAATTTGTAATTCCATTTATGAGGAATCATTTTATTTGCAGTTTTGCAGTAATTGTGGTTCTTCCTATATAATGGAGCTAAGAAAGGATGGTGTCAGTTATGTTTAAGAAAGAAAAGAAAGTACGTTTGAGTTTGGATAGCCAAGAGCAATCAATCTTGCTGCATTCCCTTATAGATATGAAGAATCGAATGATCGCAGAGGGAAGATATACGGATTGTGTAGATGATGTGATTTTGAAGCTTGTCACTGCACCTGGAAAGAAATAGAGAGAGAGTAATTATGTATTAGTCTTAAATAAAATTGAATAAATGAGTTGTATACATAGCCAATTGATTGAATAAATTTAGATCAGTTGGCTTTTTATGTCCATTTTTACATAGCTGTTCTGCATTTTGCAGGGCAGCTATTCATTTTCAAGGAAAGGAGGCGAACCATGATGTCACAATGCAAGATTATAGCCATAGCGAATCAGAAAGGAGGAACGGGGAAGACCACGACTGCCGTTAATTTGGGCATTGGATTAGCAAAGGAGGGAAAGAAGGTATTGCTGGTAGACGGAGATCCGCAAGGAGATCTGACTACTTCTTTAGGATGGACGGATCAGGACAGCCTGTCTGTTACACTGGCATCACAGATGGACAGAATTGTACGTGATCTGACGATTGATGCAAGGGAAGGCATTCTGCATCATGAAGAAGGTGTTGATTTAATCCCGGCGAATATTGAATTATCCGGTATGGAAATGAGTTTGGTGAATGCTATGAGCCGGGAATTTACGATGAAATCATATCTGAATGAATTAAGGGATGATTACAGCCACATTCTGATTGACTGCATGCCCAGCCTCGGAATGCTCACGATAAATGCGCTTGCTGTTTCGGACAGTGTGATAATCCCAGTGCAGGCACATTATCTTCCATTAAAAGGTATGACACAGCTTGTAAAAACCATAGGAAAAGTACAGCGTCAGATTAATCCAGGATTAAAGGTGGATGGAGTTGTATTGACATTGGCGGATATGCGGACGAATCTTGCCCGTGCCACGGCTGAGAGTTTACGGCAGAATTACGGTAGTGTGGTTAAAGTGTATCAGACAGTGATTCCGGTTGGAGTGAAAGCGGCAGAAACCAGTGCGGCAGGACAGAGTATCTACAGCTATGACAAAAACAGTACGGTAGCAAAGGCGTATGAGGCGTTTACAAAGGAGGTGATCCGGGGTGGCGAAAGGCAAAGGAATCAATCTCAACCTGCCCTCTGTCGATGAATTATTTAGTACACAGGAAGAACGGGACGAGGCAAAAAGGGAGTCGGTTAGGAATATTCCGATTGCTGAGATTACGGATTTTCCGAATCATCCGTTTAAAGTAAAAACAGATGAAAATATGCTTGATATGGTGGAGAGTGTCAAGGAACATGGTGTACTGGTTCCGGCGCTTGTAAGGGAAAAACCAGAGGGCGGTTATGAAATGGTAGCCGGACACCGGCGAAAGATGGCAAGCGAACTGGCAGAAAAAGAAGAAATGCCATGTATTGTGCGGAATTTGACAGATGATGAAGCAATTCTGATTATGGTAGATTCTAACTTGCAGAGGGAGAAGATATTGCCATCGGAGAAAGCATTTGCTTATAAGATGAAGTTAGATGCAATGAAAAGACAACAGGGTTATCGTTCGGATTTAACTTCTGCAACAGTGTTGCAGAAGTCAGAAAAGAAATCATCCCGCCAGATGTTAGCAGAGCAAACAGGGGAAAGTCATGAACAGATTAGAAAATATATCCGTTTAACGGAACTTATACCATTAATCTTAGATATGGTAGATGATAATAAGATAGCCATGCGCCCAGCGGTAGAATTATCCTACCTGCCGAAAGACCAACAGGAGATTTTGCTGGACACTATGCAAGCAGAGGATTGTACGCCAAGCCATGCTCAAGCAATCAAACTCCGCAAATTTTCAGAGGAGGGGAGACTGAACGAGGATGTAGTATTATCTATTTTAGCAGAGGAAAAAGGAAACCAGAAGGAGCAGTTTCGCATGCCCAAAGAGCGTATCAGCAAATACTTTTCGCCGGGGACGCCTGCGAAACAGATGGAAGATACGATTATCAAGGCATTGGAGCTGTACCGGAAACGGGAGCGGAACAAGGATCAGGAGAGAGAACGATAAAGGCTTTCCACCGGGGCATCGGTACGCCCTTTTGTGGATAGCCTTTTTTTCGTCTCCCCCTTCCCACACCCTACCCCCTCCTTTACCAGCAGATTACCAGCCGAAAAGACAATAGGAGCCGGTGGCTATCCACTTTTCCACTGGAGAATCGGAGGTTACCCCCTCTCTTGGAAGCAAGGTATAGAGATATGGAGAAATGGAGATATGGAGATACAAAGATATAGAATGAAATATGCAAAATATGCAGAATGAGAATAGAGAGGGTAGAGGCATAGATAAAGCGAAAATAAAGAACGGAGAGGTTGGGGACATGGATAGGGGGGGAAGATAAATATTCTGGATTTAATTGTTTCCAATGTTTCTAGGGAAGTCAATGGAAAGTGAAAAGGGAAGATGCAGTAAGCAGTATTAAGGATAGAAAAGTAGAAGGGAGAGACTGCTGATGGCAATTCCTATGGATTTTAAGTAAGGAAAGGAAAAGAAGGATGTTAGAAAAGTTTAGGAAAAAGAGCAGACGCATTATCGCATTTGGATTGAGTCTGTTAACAATGTTGTCTATGGTAAGTTCCGCAGCTACAACGGCATTTGCTGCAGACGGAACCTTATATTTTAACTCCGGTGAAAATATTCCGTATGGAAGTTATTCTACAACGAGAATGACCTTTGATGGCAGTAATACGGCTTACTGCCTGGAGCCATACAAGAAGACGCCGAGTGCAGGCAGTTACCAGTATAACTTCCTGCCGGAGAGTTCACCGATCCGGAAAGCGCTCTACTATCTGAACGGTGGATACGGATATGAGAAAGTCACTAAGAGCCAGTGTTTTGGCGGATGGTCAGATACGGATTCTTATATTATCGGACATTTGGCACTGTCGTATATCTTTGACAATTACAATGACGGCGGGGATGCGTTTTATGGAGCGCCGGCAAATTTTATTACGAAAGCAAAAGAGGTCATTGCCGTGATCAATACCCTTCCGGCACCGCCGCAGAGTTTTCAGGCATTTATTCTTCCGGTGGACAATCACCAGACCATAGCCGGAAGCTGGTATAGAGCGCCCTATGGATGGATTGAACTTCGAAAGAGTACGGCGAATGGCAGTATCTCCGGTGAAAATGGAAATTATAGCCTGGCAGGTGCAAAGTACGGAATCTACCAGGGGAGTACCCAGGTGGCAGTGATTACAACAGATGCAAATGGATATGGCAAATCCGGTGATCTGGAAGAGGGCAGTTATGTAGTACGTGAGATTCAGGCGGGCGCCGGGTATGCAATCGACACAAAGAGTTATGACGTAACAGTGCAGTCTGATCTGACCGCAGGATTAAGCGTGCAGGAGGTTCCGCAGAGCAATCCGCTGGATCTGCTGATCCAAAAGATTGATGTGGAGACACGAGAGGCAAAAGCTCAGACCGTGGCATCTCTGGAACATGCGGAATTTACGGTGAAATATTATAAGGAACAGATGGATACGGACCCGGCAAAGGCAGGAAAACAACCGGCGAAGACGTGGGTATTCCAGACAGACAAAGAAGGAAAAGTGCATTTTACCAAGGACTATCGGGTATCCGGAGACGAGTTCTATTACCAGATGGATGGAAAGACGCCGTGTCTGCCGTTAGGCACTGTCACGATCCAGGAGACGAAAGCACCGGAGGGATATCTGGTAAACAGTGCGGTCCAGGTACAGAAGATTAGCGGGAATGGGCAGAATGAGACGGTATCCTGTTATCAGACAGCCACGGTAGAGCAGCAGCCTTATCGTGGAGATTTGGAGTTTGTTAAAGTATCTGATGGAGAATTACAAAGGCTTGCAAATGTTCCGTTCTCCATTACTTCCAAGACAACGGGTGAGAGCCATGTGATTGTAACCGACCGGAACGGATATGCAAGCACTTCTTCCAGTTGGACAAAGCACACGGCAAATACGAATCAGGGGACGTCTTCTTCTGACGGGATCTGGTTTGGCGTATCTGCACCAGATGATAGCAGAGGCGCTTTACTTTATGACACGTATGTAGTGGAAGAGCAGAGATGTGAAGCAAACCAGGGCATGAATCTGTTGAAATTTGAGGTAACGATTTATAAGAATTCTGTGACCGTGCAGTTGGGGACGCTTACGGATGACAGGATTGAACTTGAGACAACGGCGCAGGATAAGAAGACAGGCTCTCATATGGCAAAAGCGGAAGAAACTGTGACTCTGACAGATACGGTGGAATATGAGGGGCTGAAGAAAGGACAGGAATACAAAATTGTCGGAACGCTCATGGATCAGGAGACGGGTTCACCGATTCTGATTAATGGAAAAGAAGTGAAAGCAGAGAAAACATTTCAAACAAAAAAGGCAAGCGGGAAGACGGACGTAACCTTTACTTTCAATGGGGTTTCCCTAGAGGGGAAGACGATCGTTGTGTTTGAAGAATTGTATCAGAAAGATCAGAAACTGGCGGTTCATGCGGATATCGAGGATGAAGGGCAGACGATCCATTTCCCTGTGATTGGAACAACGGCAAGAGATTCTGAGACCGGTGATAAGATTGCCAATGCAGACCAGGAAGTAACGCTGATTGATGCAATCAGTTATCAGAATCTGATTCCAGGAGAAGAATATAAGGTTTCCGGTGTTTTGATGGATAAAGGAACGAAGAAAGCGGTGGAAGTGGATGGTAAGCCAGTAACGGCAGAGACTGTCTTTACAGCGAAAGAGGCATCTGGAAATGTGGAGGTTACTTTCCGATTTGACGGAAGTGCCATGAAGGGGAAGACCGTAGTTGCATTTGAATCACTGACTTATAACGGAAAAGAGCTCGCAGAACATGCGGACCTCTCCTATGAAGGGCAGACGATCCGGTTTCCGGAGATTGGGACAACGGCGGCAGATTCTGAGACCGGTGACCATCTGGCAAAAGCGGATGAAGAAGTAACAATTGTGGATACCGTGAAGTATGAGAACCTGCTTCCCGGAAAAGAATATAAGGTTTCCGGTACTTTGATGGATAAAGAGACAGGAAAGGAACTGCTTGTAAACGGGCAGAAAGTGACAGCAGAGACGATCTTTGTGCCGGAGAAAGCCAAAGGCTCAGTTGATGTGGTATTTACCTTTGATGGCAGCGCTTTGAGAGGGAAATCCGTAGTAGCATTTGAAACGGTGACTTATCAGGAGAAGGAAGTCGCTGTCCACGCCGAGATTGAAGATGAAGAACAGACAGTATATTTTCCGAAGATTGGAACGACAGCGGTAGATTCCGAGACGAAGAAGCACATCTCGAAAGCAGATGAAGAAGTAACGATTGTAGATACTGTGAAATATGAAAACCTGATCCCAGGTAAGGAGTATAAGGTGACTGGTATCCTGATGGATCAGGAAACGGGAGAAGAATTGCTTGTGGATACGGAGGATGAGTCAGACCAGAAACAGCCGACAGGAGAGACGGAAGAGGCAGGAGGACAGAGAGTAACAGCGGAAGTGATTTTTACACCGAAGAAATCCAAAGGGACTGTAGAAGTTACTTTTACTTTTGATGGAAGTGCCTTGAAAGGCAAAGCTGTGACAGCATTTGAGACACTGACTTACAAGGAGAAAGTGATAGCTGTCCATGCCGAGATTGAGGACGAAGGGCAGACTGTGTACTTCCCGGAGATTGGAACAACGGCGAAAGATTCTGAAACCGGAGAGAATATTTCCAATGCAGATGCAGAAGTAACACTGGTAGATACGGTGGAATATAAGAACCTGATCCCAGGAGAGGAATATACTGTAACCGGAACATTGATGGATCGGGCAACCGGAGAGGCGGTTGAAGTGAATGGAGAGGCAGTCACATCCGAGACAGTCTTTGTGCCGGAGAAAATGTCTGGAACAGTGGATGTCACATTTGTATTTGATGGAAGTGCTTTGAAGGGTAAGACGGTGGTAGCCTTTGAATCTGTAACCCTGGAAGAGAGGGAGCTGGCAGTACACGCTGACCTGGAAGATGAAGGACAGACTGTATATTTCCCGGAGATTGGAACAACTGCGTCAGATACAGAGACGGGATGCCATGTTGCAAAAGCGGATGAGAATGTAACGGTGGTTGATGTTGTGAAATACCATAATCTGGTGCCAGGGAAAGAGTACAAGGTTTCCGGTGTGCTGATGGATCAGGAGACTGGAAAAGAACTGCTTGTGAAAGATGAGGAAGTAACGGCAGAGGCTGTTTTTGTACCGGCAGAACCAGATGGTTCCATTGAGATGGTATTTACTTTTGATGGAAGCGCTTTGAAGGGAAATGCAGTAGTGGCGTTTGAGACGATGACTTATCAGGAGAAAGAAGTGGCAAGCCATACGGAGATTGAAGATGAGGGGCAGACCGTTCATTTTCCGGAGATTCATACAACCGCTAAAGATGGAAGTGACGGAGATAAGGAACTGCTTGTCGGGGATGCACTAACGATTGTGGATACGGTAGAATACAAGCATTTGGAAATCGGGCAGAAATACCGTGTCATTGGAACATTGATGGATAAGACAACGGGCAAGGCATTAGAGATTGACGGACAGCCAGTTACCGCAGAGAGTGTTTTTCAGGCAGAAAAAGCAGACGGAACCGTAGATGTTACCTTTATGTTCAATGGTTCGGCACTGGCAGATCATGAATTAGTTGTGTTTGAAAAGCTGTATCTGGAGAAAGAAGAAGAGAAGGTGGAGCTTACTGTCCATGAAGATCTGGAAGACGAGGGGCAGACTGTAAAAGTGGTAAAGCCGGAGACACCGAAGACAGGAGCGCCAAAGACAGGTGACCAGAGCAGTGTGTGGATGTGGTTTGCATTGGCAGGCATGTCTGTGATAGGTGTTTTGGCTGTGAGAATCCATGCGGGCAGAAATAAGAGAAAAAAGGCATAAAGGAATGAGGTGTGATGAAGGATGAATAAGAAAGAAAAATTTACAGCTGCTATAGCTGTGTTCCTGGCAGGGATACTTGTAGGAGAGCGGATTTCCAGGAAAGGTTAGAACAAAATAGATGAAATTGACGGGGATGGCAGAACGCTGTCCCTTTTTACATACTCTGGTACTATGGGTGACCGTTGGGAAGACTTTATGAGCCAGACAGATATGGATAAATATTTTGTGGTGCAAAGTTCGGAAAGATGTTGATTATCGTTATGCATTTGTTAATGATCCAGCTCATTCGTTGACAATGGTATTTATCGCTTATATAGGAACAGGATAAGAGAACGATGATTGCCCGCATTATGGAATCAAGAGTATGCCAGATACACTTAGTAAGAACTAATAGAAGAAAGAAAGGAGGATGTGATGGAGCAGGAAAAAGAAAGACGGACTGTCAATGATTATGAGATTACACAAGGCATCCGGATTGGAAAGAAAGAGGTAGTTTTCGGCATTGATGAGAAGAGTGAAATGCCATATTTCTGCGGCTTTTATACGAGCAATGAACTCTTCGAGTCTTACCAGGACTGTGTGATTGGGAATGATTATGTAGAGATTGTGGACCTGTTTGCACAGCGGGTTAAGGAGCAGTGTGTAAAAGTCCGGGAAGAACAGGAAAGTGTGACAGTGCCAAGGGAAAAGATCACGAAAGAGATGTGTCTGCCCTTGAAAAGCAGTGTAGATTTATCCGGGAAAGTGGCAGTGATCAAGCCAGAGGTATTAAGACCGGAGTACCGTTCTTCAGAAAATCAGTTAGTGCTTGTAACAGGTGGCTATGGAGCCCGTGGAAATGCACGGGGAAGAGCCTGTTTCTGCACGACGTTGTATAGCGGAAACAGCCATAGATGGAACCGGCAGGATATCCTGGGAGAAATTAAGCCGGAATGTATGCCGCAGTGGGCAAATGAGCGGTTGGAAGAAATCCAAAGAGCAGGCGAGCAGAGAAAGAGAGGCAGGAATTGGAAGAGACGAAGGAAGAAGGAAAAAGTGGGAAAACCGACAAAGAAGGAAGAAAGGAAAAGGTAAGGTAAATGGAAGTAGGCGATATAAGAAGAAATGCGGGGTATTGTATCACGAATGCGATCCGGGTAAATAACATGGAGTATGTGTTGGGGTTCAACAGAGACGCACCGTCTCAATATGCTACCTGGCAGTTCAGGGGGAAAGACAACTATCTGTGGGGACATTATATGAACAGCGAGCTGGAAGCAGTAAAGGATTTATGCGGGCGTGTCATCGAGGAGATCCAGTATTTAGAAGAGATAGAAACGAAGCACTACGGGATAAGCAGGGAACAAAACGAGAGCATGTTTGCTATGGTGGAGTATAAAGAAGGGGCTGCAATGATCCAATTTCCAACACTGCAGATAGGCGCTGTTTTAGGAAGTGTCGGGATTCGGCTGACGTCAAAGGAAATCTATACAGGTGGAAATCCGGACATTAAAGTGCGGTTGATCCATGATGGAGGGAGAGTGCCGGAGGCGTTAATCCGTCTGGCAGGAGAAAAGACATCCCTCTATACGTTAAATGAGATGGCAAAGGCGATCTATCATACGGACTGGTATGTCAGCGGCAAGGTGGAGGAAAATCTGAGCAAAGATGTTTACGATTCGCCGGAGGCGCTTCTTGAGGATGCCGAGAAATATAAGGAAAAAGTAAAAGCACATGAAAAGAAAATGAAGAAGACACGCATTCGGGAGGAACGCTGATATGGAAGGGGATATGAGTATCAGACCTGCTACACCGGAAGAGTGGAAATATGCGTATACGCCGAGTTCGCAGATACAAGAGCAGACGGGATGTATCGGACATCTGCGGGGCGATTTTGGCAGTATGGGAAACTCCTTTTATACGACATGGACGGACCATATGGAAAAGTGGAAGACGGATGTATTTAAGAAAGAACTGAATCAAGTGATCAATTATCTGCGTTCGGATGAATGCGGGCTTTTGGCAGGTAAGAAAGGAATGGCTGGGTATGCGACAATATTTCCAGACTGTATGTTCTTTGGAGATTATTGTACACAGTATGGATTCCGTGTAGATACGAACAAGTATGTATTTCTGCTGCGCTGCAATCCGATGAAGGGGGACTATAACTTTTATTGTTACTGTTATGAGTCACAGCGGCTTGACCGGCATATAGAACGGGCAAAGGAAGGGATTCTATTTGTTGATGCACAGCAAAGGGAGAAATTCCGCATTCCTGATGGCGGAAAGATTGTCATAACAACGGCATGGGGAGAAAAGAGTGAAAACACCTGCTGCTATATTGACGACTGCCATTTTGGGATGGGAATAGGGATGGATGAGAAAGTATTTCATATCAATCAGTTTGCGGAGCAGATGCAGAAAAATGGTGCCACGTATGAGCCGAAGTCGGAGGAAATGCAGATACAGAAAGTGCAGGATCAGAAGCATAAGGAGAGATAGGGGAAATGGCTCAGATGAATAATAAGGCAGTCAAATCCATTGCCAAACTGTTGGATGCTGGATTTGACTGCGAGAAGAAGATCCTTGCTATGACGATGGATGATATCTTGGCATTACCGGGCATCTCCGTAGCAGAGATCGGCATGATCAATGAGATACAGAAAGCGGTGAAGGCAAATAAAATCTACACTTTTTTATGTGGCGGGGAGATATAAAGTGTAAATTGCTTTATATCGGTTTATAGTTATCGGTTAAAAGCAACACGATGACATGGTGGCTGGTGACGATAGGGTAAGGCAGACATTTATTGAGGTACAGCATCAGCCACCGGTGGAAATAATGATATCTAATAATTAGATGTAGATAGAAGATATAAGGTGAGGAAGTGCATAGAGTTGGCAGGATTCAATGTAATGGAAGAACATTTTACAGAGATCGAGGTGCTTGGAAAACCGGCATTATTTCATGATTTGCGGTTAGACCGTGGCAGCATTCCCAAAGGTTTATATCTGTATGAAGTCCGGTATGATGATCTGGGGCGTGGCGATCCGGTACAGATTGCAAAGGGGATTATGGTGAATCATTTAGGCAGTATCATTACCCGTGAGCCGATCAAGCTGCCGGCAGACGGATATCTGGATATAGACCCGGAAGAAGACTGGTCTTATACGGGCGGAGACTGCCGTACCGTGAAAGCATTTATGGAGAAATACCCGCTGGTAAAAAGCCATGAGAGAGAACCGGAAAGATAAGGAAACCAAAAGATAGACAAAACAAGAAGATAGAGAAAACAAGTTAAAAAAGCAGGAAAGACAGAGGTGAAGAGCAGTGGTAAAGAAGATTGACCGGATTACAGACTTATATGCAGCGGCGGTAAGAGAGGTATCTGCAAGCCCTGGGAACTGGATGTTATTCTTACGTTCTGCCTGCCGGAATTACCGACTGCCCTTTGATGAACAGCTGTTAATCTATAAACAGCGTCCGGATGCGGCGGCAGTTCTGGATATGGAAGGATGGAACCGTAAATTTGGACGTTGGGTAAAACGTGACTCCAAGGGCATTGCCGTATTTGATAAGAGTGCAGGAGCCATGCGGTTGAAATATTATTTTGATGTTTCTGATACGAAAGAAGGGAAATACAAGCGTTTAGTCCGTCCGGTTTCTTTATGGCAGATCGGGGAACGCAGAGAAGAAGTACAGGAGACCCTGGCGAATGCATTCGGTATTTCGGCGGGTGTAAAGAGATTGGAAGAAACGATACTGGAGACAGCGAAGAATGCTGCCGAGGATAATCTGACTGATTATATGCAGGATATCTTATCGAACCGCAAAGACAGTTATTTGGATGGATTGGACGAATACAGCGTAGAGACAGAGATCAAGACCCTTTTGGCGAACAGCATTGCTTATATGGTTATGGTCCGGTGCGGGATAGATGCGGAAATCTATCTTGAGCCGGAGGATTTCAAGAACATTACACAGCTGAACACATCGGAACTTGTCAATTTATTCGGCTCGGTAAACAGCGATATATCGGGCATGGTTTTGTCCGAGATCTCGGACACGCTTAGAAAGCTGCAATTGGAAGAAAGGCAGGAGAAAAAACGCACATTTGCCGGAGATTACACAGGTCAGTATAATGAAAATAAAAAAAGCATGATTCAAGCCGATGAGGAAAAGGATCGTGACGAGAGGAGGCTTAACGATGGAAAAGGCAATGACAGCAATCGAATACAAACGGCAGGGCGATTATCTTCTGCCAAGCCTGACAGTGTCAGAAGAACCGGAAATACACGTTGGGAAGTACGGCGAACTCCGGCGAAACTATCTGAAGAAGGAACATTACGGAATATTTATAAGCCTGCTGACACAGGGGAAACTGAACCAGCATCTGGCAGAGACGCAGAAGACAGCACAGGAGATGATGGAGCGGTTAATGGAGGATATGAAGCAGTCACAAAACGTGACGGAAGAACTGAAGGAGAAAGATCAGATGTTGTGGCTGGGAATGGTCAACAGCATCCGGCAGTCGGCAGAAGAGATCGTGATGAAGGAACTGGTGTACAGTTAGAAGATGATACCGAAAGCAGTGAAGAGAAAACTGACGGTAAAGAAACTGACAAGCGGTTAGAATGGTATGACAGGAGCAGTGAGGATAAAAGCATTCCTTTCTTTGGAAGGGAGGCGGATATCAAAGCACTGCTCCTGTCTGCGTCTGATCTAAAAGTATCAAGGGCAGAGGTTCGGGCGTTCTATGAAAGCCATGAAGACAGGCGTGAGAGGATAGGATATATCCAAAGTATTTTCAATGATGATTATGCAGAAATGGTACTAGCGGACGAGAGAGTTGTAGGATATAGGGCTTATCAAAATGTACTCCATATGTGGGAGGGGAGGTATGAAGACAGGAGCGCACAATCCTTTTATGATTGGAAAGTGATTGCAGATTATTTTGAGGGGATGCGTCTGACCGGGGAATTAAGAGATCAGGCGGAGCCGTTGCCCACGGTGGGAGAACAATTGGAGCTGCTTAATGATTTTGCAGGGGAACAAGCCCTTGATTTTTCATTTTCACAGGAGTTGATTGATGCGGTACTTTCTTCTGGCAGTGCCATTCAGTATGGAAAATACCGCATTTACTCCTATTTCCTGCAGGGGCATTCCAGGAAAGAAAAAGCTGATTTCCTAAAAAATGAATACAGAATAGGCGGACGTTCTTCTGTCTTAGCAGGAACGGGCATCGGGGAAGACCATGATTCCAAGGGGATTGTATTACACCGGGGATATGAAGATGAGGCGCCGAAAATCCTTTTAAAATGGAGTAAGGTGGCGGACCGTATTGATGAACTGATTGCGGCGAATCGGTATATGTCAGAAAAAGAACTGGCAGGCATTCCGGAATATGAGAAACATGTCCTGGCAAGAGAAATCTATTCGTTTTATTCCCGTCAGCCGGAAAATGTGGTACGTCCATATGCTTATGAAAGCCATTATGATACAGCAGTCAAGGAAATATCATTACAGCTTGCGGAGCCTGAGAGGGTAGAAGAACTGCTGTTATCCATGGAGGAGGTATTAGATAATACCGCAGATTTTGATCATAATTATGAATCCATGCAGAAAGCATACAGGAACCTTATGGACTACCGGGATGGAAACTACAGCCTGTTTACACCTTTACCAGCCGAAAGAGAAACATCGGATTTGCCGTTGCAGGGCATACATCCCATTGGACGGGGCACAGCCTCTTTACCGGCACAGCCCCAAGAGCCTGTGCCGGTACAAGAATCTGTATTGACTCAAAATTCAGATTCACAAGTAGGAGCCATGGGAAATCTTCCGGCAATGCATCAGGCTTATGATATAAATGTAGGGACTACCGTATTGATTGGAACAGACGCCTATGAAATCCAATTCCTTTCGGATGATACGGTGGTACTGCAGGATCAGAGATATCCCTTGTTTACAAAAGAGATGTCCCGTGAAGAGTTTGAAGTAAAGTTAAGGGAGAATCCAGCAAATGATTATCTGAAAAGTAAAAAAGAAGAACCTGCTATAGATATATCAGGAGAACAAGAGCGTATAACAGAGGTTGGAGAGGAAAGAAAAGGGGGCGATAAAGAAGAAGTTCCAGCGGCAGAGAATCTGCAGGAGAGGAAAATAGAATTTAAACAGGATAGAAAACCAGTTAAGCAGCCAGCTAAAACACAGAGAAAATTTACAGCAGCACACCGGAACTACCGGACAATGATGGAGCTTGCGCCGGAAGTCCTGCGGCAGGAACAGGAATCAAAAAGGTTTGAGGCTGGAGAATCATTTATGCCGCTTACTGTGGAGCAGATCGGGGAGAACCGGATCGCTGTTTCCCATTATTTTACAGAGAACGGGGATGCCTTTGCAGATCCGGATATGGAATTTGTTGTTGACTACGAGGCTCAGACTCTGAATGCCAGGACATACCAGTTGGATAAATTGAACCGGTTTGACCGGGTGGTTGTAGATGGTATTGTGAATAAGGTACTGGAGAAGGAATTAAATCAGTTTGCAAGCCAATGGTTCAAGAACATCCGGGAGCAGGGATACCAGCCGGCAAAAGAAAAGTATGAGCCGACACCGGAGGATATCCCGATTGGCGCTGAGTTGGTATTGGAGGAACGAAAGTTTGCCGTTGACAGTGTGGATGTTGACACCGGCAGTGTGAGCCTGAAAGACATCACATTCCAGGAGGGAACAGGATTTCCCATCTTTAGGCGTGAGTCCTTACAACTTGTCTATGATCTGCTTAAAGAGCAAGAAGCACAGGTAATAGAGCAGGATACCAAGCCGTCTGGTGGTTTATTATATGAACAGGAGACAGGGAGCACGGCAGAGGAAAGCAGAGATTTACCAGAAAGTCTCATGCCATCCTGGATGAAACAGAGACCATCAACAGGTATGAAGTCCTTTGACCTGCACCCGGAAATCCCACAGGCAGAGAGAAGCCAGTACCGGATCACGAATGACGAACTGGGATGCGGAGGGGAAAAGCAGAAGTTCCGGGCAAATATCATGGCTATCCAGATGCTGAAGAAGTGTGAAGAAGAGAACCGGTACGCCACGCCGGACGAGCAGGAGATCCTGGCAGGTTATGTAGGGTGGGGCGGACTGGCAGATGCCTTTGACGAGACAAAAGAAGAATGGGGTACAGAATATCTGGAATTAAAGGTTGTCTTGACGGAAGAAGAATACAAGTCTGCAAGAGAGTCTACCCTGTCTGCATTTTATACACCGCCGGTCGTGATCCGTGCTATGTATGAGGCATTGGAGAATATGGGGCTTAAGTCCGGCAACATCCTGGAGCCAAGCTGCGGCACAGGGAATTTTGCAGGGATGAAGCCGGAAAGTCTGTCTGACTGTAGGATATACGGGGTAGAGATCGACAGCATTTCCGGCAGGATTGCACAGCAGCTTTATCAAAAATCTACGATAGCAGTGCAGGGATTTGAGGAAGTAAACCTGCCGGACAGTTTCTTTGATGTGGTGATTGGAAATATCCCGTTTGGGAATTACAAGGTTCTGGATAAGAAATATGATAAGCTGAATTTTCTGATCCATGATTACTTTATAGCGAAATCCATTGATAAAATAAGACCAAACGGTGTACTGGCGCTGGTCACTTCAAGCGGTATTGGCGGCGGCACCATGGATAAGATGGATAACCGTGCAAGGAAATATATCGCTGAAAAATGTGATCTGCTGGGAGCAATCAAGCTGCCTAATAATGCATTTCTGTATAACGCCGGGACAGATACGAATGTGGATATCCTGTTTTTCCAGAAACGGGAAAGTCTGCGTGACTTAAGTACGGACATGCCGGAATGGGTCGATGCAAAGAAGTTATATGAAAATGAATTTGTAAATACAAAGGGAGAAAACAGACGGCGTATCGTATGTATCAATCCCTATTTCCAGGAACATCCGGAGATGGTTCTTGGGGAGTTGAAGATTGTGATGGGCGCTTATGGACCGAAGCTGGTCTGCAATCCATTTCCAGACAGTAATCTTGCGGAATTATTAAAGGAAGCGATCACAAAGATCCAGGCAGAGATTCCGGAATATGAGATCAGTGAAATGGTAGAAGAGGGGGACTATGGTATCCCGGCGGATCTGTCTGTAGCGAATTTCTCTTACACAGTGGCAGGAGGCAGGGTGTATTACCGGGAGAACAGCCGGATGAAGCTGGTGGACAGTTCCGTAACGGGGCTGAACCGCATCAAAGGAATGATTGCGATCCGAGACTGTGTGCGGGAACTGATCTTCTATCAGACAGAAGGTTACTCTGACCGTGAGATAGGGGAACAACAGAAAAAGCTAAATCTGTTGTATGATTCCTTTCAGAGAAAATATGGTTTGCTGAATGCCAGGGCAAACAGCATGGTATTCTCGGATGATGGAAGTTATCCCCTGCTTTGTTCCCTGGAGGTTCTGGCAGAGGATGGAACGTTAAAACGCAAGGCAGATATGTTTACCAAGCGTACCATCAAACCGCATGAAGCAGTCACGAAGGTAGATACAGCCAGTGAGGCATTGTCCGTGTCTCTGGCAGAAAAAGCATGTGTGGATATGGATTATATGTGTTCCCTTACCGGAAAAAGTGCGGAGGAGATCGAACATGAGCTGACCGGCGTCATCTTCCGGGTGCCGGAGGTAAGTAAGAGCCATGGACAAGGGAGTTTCAACGGATATAATTCATATGGACACAACTTAGATAGCGATCATTCATTTGAGCGTAATCGAGACAAATATAATCAAGAGGAATATATTCAGGATGTGAATGGAAACCGAGAATCAGATATCTCGGACAATAAAAAACCGCAGTATGTGTCCGAGGATGAGTATCTATCCGGCAATGTGAGGGAGAAGTTAAAGCTGGCAAGGATAGCGGCACAGATATCTGACATTTATAAAAGTAACGTGGAGGCATTGGAGAAAGTACAGCCCAAAGACTTGACGGCGTTGGAAATCAGTGTAAGGCTCGGTGCGACTTGGATACCGGAGAGGGATGTGAGGAAGTTTTTGTTTTGGCTGCTGGATACTTCAGATTATTCGAAATCCCGCATTGAAGTCCATTTTTCTAAATATACGGGGGAATGGAATATCGAGGGAAAGAGTGTTGATAAGGGAAATGTAAAAGCAAACAACACTTACGGAACGCATCGCGCCAATGCCTACAAGATTATTGAAGATACCTTGAATCTCAGGGATACCCGTGTCTACGATTATATAGAGGATGAGGAAGGAAAGAGAAAGGCGATTCTGAACAGGGATGAGACAGCCATTGCACAGGGAAAACAGGACTTGATTAAACAGGCGTTTCAGGACTGGATCTGGAGTGATCCGGAACGCAGGCAGAGGCTGACGAAGTATTATAATGAGCATTTTAACGCAATCCGTCCACGAGAATATGACGGGAGCCATCTGAAATTTTATGGGATGAACCCGGAGATTCAATTAAGGCAGCACCAGGTCAACGGCGCTGCCCGTATTATTTATGGAGGAAATACACTGCTTGCATATGTCGTGGGAGCAGGGAAGACGTACACCATGGTTGCTGCGGCGATGGAAAGCAGGCGGCTGGGGCTGTGCAGTAAATCCATGGTCGTAGTGCCGAACCACATCATCGAGCAGTTTGCCTCCGAGTGGTTACAGCTATATCCGGCAGCGAATCTTCTTGTGGCTACAAAGAAAGATTTTGAGACCAAGAACCGGAAGAAGTTCTGTGCCAGGATTGCCGCCAGTGATGTGGATGCGGTGATTATCGGGCATTCACAATTTGAGAAAATCCCCTTAAGTGTGGAGCGTCAGCAACGTACTCTGGAAATGCAGATTGCCGAGGTGATTGATGGGATCTCCGAACTGAAGGCACGCCATGGGAGCCGGTTCTCAGTAAAACAGTTGGAACGGACAAAGAAGTCACTGGAAACCCGACTGAAAAAACTGAATGACCAGAGCAGGAAGGATGGTGTGATATGCTTTGAAGAATTAGGAGTTGACCGTCTGTTTGTAGATGAAGCGGATAGCTACAAAAATCTTTATCTCTATAGTAAGATGCGCAATGTGGGAGGCATCGCACAGACCGAGGCGCAGAAGTCTTCGGATATGTTCATGAAATGCCGTTACCTGGATGAGATCGCAGGCGGGCGTGGCGTGGTCTTTGCCACAGGAACCCCTGTGTCGAACAGTATGACGGAGCTGTATACCATGCAGAGATATCTGCAATATCCGGCGCTTGTAGAACGGAACCTGCAGCATTTTGACGCATGGGCATCGACCTTTGGCGAGACGGTTTCAGCGATAGAACTTGCCCCGGAGGGCAGCGGCTACCGGATGAAAACAAGGTTTGCAAGGTTTTATAACCTGCCGGAACTGATGATGATGTTTCGGGAAGTGGCGGACATCCAGACCGCCGATATGCTGAACCTGCCCGTGCCGGAGGCGGAATATCGTGTGGTTACGGTGAAGCCAAGCGAGATACAAAAGGAAATGGTAGAAGAGCTGGGGAACCGTGCGGAGCGTATCCGGCAGGGCATGGTCTTACCCGCCGAAGACAACATGCTGCTGATTACCAATGACGGGCGGAAACTGGCGCTTGACCAGAGGCTTATGAACGAATTGCTGCCGGATGAGTCTGGAAGCAAGGTGAATGCCTGCGTGGAAGAAGTCTACCGATATTGGGAGCAGGGGAAGGAAAAAAAGCTGACACAATTGTTGTTCAGTGATCTGTCCACGCCAAAAAATGACGGCAGTTTCAGTGTCTATAATGACGTGCGGGATAAGCTGATTGCAAAGGGAATCCCAAAAGAAGAGATTGCTTTCATTCATGAGGCAAATACGGATGTAAAGAAAAAGGAATTGTTTGCAAAGGTAAGGAATGGTTCCGTCCGTGTGCTGATGGGCAGCACATTCAAGATGGGAGCCGGGACTAACGTACAAAATTTAATTATTGCATCCCATGACCTCGACTGCCCCTGGCGCCCACGAGATTTAGAACAAAGAGCCGGCAGAACGGTCCGGCAGGGGAACCAGAACAAGAAAGTGGATATCGTGAGGTATGTGACGGAAGGAACCTTTGATGCATATATGTACCAGATGATTGAAAGCAAGCAGAAATTTATCAGTCAGATCATGACATCCAAAAGCCCGGCACGTTCGGTTGAAGATGTGGATGAAGCGGTATTATCTTATGCGGAGATCAAAGCGCTTGCGGTGGGAAATCCATATGTGAAAGAGAAGATGGACTTAGATATCCAGGTGTCAAAGTTACAGCTGTTAAAGCAGAGTTTCTTAAGCCAGCGGTATGAGATGGAGGACAAGGTACTCCGGCATTACCCAATGGAAATCAAAGAACTGGAAGGAAAGATAACAGCATATCAGAAAGATATGGAACTGGTGAGAACGCACACGCCATCCGACAGGGAAGTTTTCCCACCTATGATGATACAGAACACAATCTATAGTGACAAACAAAGTGCAGGAAAAGCAATCATTGAAGTCTGTAAAGCGATGACCTCTCCCGATCCGGTTATGATCGGTTCTTACCGAGGGCTTGCTATGGATCTGAATTACAATACTTTCAGTAAAGAATTTGTTATTACATTGAAAGGGAGCATGTATCATTCCGTGGCGTTGGGAACCGATATCCATGGAAATATCACCCGCTTGGACAATAAGATTGCACAGTTTGGAGATAACCTGGCAAGGTGCTGTGAGAAGCTGGAGCATACAAAAGCACAGCTTGATATTGCTAAGGCAGAGATGGCGAAAGAATTTCCCAGGGAAAAGGAACTGGCAGAAAAGACAGCACGCCTGGGAGAACTGAACGCCTTGCTTGACCTGGATAAGAAGGAGAAGATTGTTATGGATTGCGAAGCGGAGGAAATAGAATCAGAGCCGGAGAAGAATAGCAGAGACAGGGAACGTTAATGCCGATCCTGCATGCTTACGGTGTCAGGACAGGAGACTGATGCCGTAGTACATAGCCGACAAGAAGCAATAAGTCAGATAACAGTCAAATCGCACATTGGAAACACGCCGGATTCTTTGGTAATGTGGTAAGAAAATATAAGAAGGAAAGGATGAAGACATGAGATCATTATTCAATGGAGAAAAAGCAAATGTGCCGGGATGGCTGATTGCCCTGTACCAGAAAGTAAATGCAGACAGTATCACGCAGGTGCAGGAAGAGAGCGAAGAGTATCAGAAGCTGCTTGCGGAAAGCGGAAATCTACAGTCCCGTTATCCGGTGCTGAGGCATTTGCTTGAGGAATTTGGACCGGTTAAACTGCGGAAGGATGAACATTGGGCATTTCACCAGTATATGAAATTAAAAAGAAAGATGGAGCAGTTGGAAAGGCTGAGGCTTTATCAAACTGGGTATGTACACTGTTATGAAAGTATGAAGAAGATAGGAGCGTTGCAGGAAAATGAAGATGAAGGACTTTACAACTTATGATTTGCCTTTGTGGCTGAATGCGGCGGTAGAAGAATTGGAACGTAGGTGTATAGCGGAATTAAAAGAAGAGAATCTTTTCTATAAGGAAGTGCTGGAAGAAACCAGCAAACTCTTAAACCAGCACAGATTTATTTCTACACTGGCTGATAAAGACCCGATTACAGAACCAATGAATCTTTCATTGGAGGAGACAAAAGCCTTGTCAAGATTTTTGGCATTAGAAGGAGACCGGCGGGATATGGAGAATATCCAGTCTTATCTGCTCGGTTGCCGCCATGCATTAGAGATTCTGTTGTTACTGAAAATGATATAGGGAGAGGGTGGAGGATTGAAAGAGACTGACAGATTCTGTGATTTAGTCAAATATATGGAGGATTATTTCCCGGAAGTGGAGGGCATGATCCTGGAGGATTTAGGAGAACAGGACAGTGGTTACCAGGCTGTCTGTGAACAACTCTGTAGTATGATTCGGAAATATCCGTTTATTACGGCGATCATAGAAGGGAGCGGGGATATCGTTCTCTCAGCAGAAGAACATCAGATATTGAAGGAATTTTTTAAGACAGATATAGAAAAAGAAGAGATAGAAAGAAAACAGCTTTATTTCCAGGGGCATGTGGACGGATATGCTTATCTGAAGAAAATAAAGGCGGTACGTTAGTCTGAAGAATGGCAAATCGAAGAGCGGATGAAGCGGGGATAAACAGATAAAGAGCAGCGCTGTAAAATGCTGCGTCAGTAAGGAGAAATTCTGGTATAATGGAAAACAAGCAGATGTTTAAAAGAAAGGTTCGTGATATGAATGGGACTCACAGAGACAAGCAGATTTTTAAGCCTGATACTCCGGCATAAACCGGAAGTGATCGGCATTTCCCTGGATGAGCATGGTTGGGCAGAGGTAGAGGAAGTTGTCGCAGGAATCCGTAAAACCAGAAAATTTGACAGGGAAATGTTGGAGGAAATTGTTAAGACAGACCAGAAACAGAGATATTCTTTTAATGAAGACCAGACTTTGATCCGGGCAAACCAGGGACATTCCATACCTGTGGATGTGGAGTTGGAAGTTGTAGAATCGCCGGAGATTCTGTGGCATGGAACCGGAGAGAAATATGTAAGTTCCATAGAAAAGATAGGATTGATACCGAAAAGCAGGCTGTATGTACATATTTCCGGGGATAGGGAAACGGCATATAAGGTAGGACAGAGACACGGTAGACGAGTGGTATATAGAGTGCTGGCGGGAAAGATGTCAGCAGACGGTTATACTTTTTATCGTTCAAAAAATGGCGTGTGGCTGACAAAAGAGGTGCCGGTTTCGTATCTGGAAAGGGAGTAAGGACCATAGATTAGGCAGGTGAGGGGAGAGAAATGTATGTGAAAGAGATAAAAGTAGACCGTCAGAGTATCTGTATGGCTGACGATGTCTCGGCTCCGAATGAAGATGTGATAGAGGTATCTGAACAAGATAGGCTTAAAGATGTGCTGAGAAAGGTTGCAGATTATCTGCCGAAAATAAGGGATGTAGTATGGGCGGTTGACTCTGGAAAAGAGGCGATTGCCTATATTATAGTGGGGAAAAATCCAGAGGATCTTGGTGGCGGCAGATTCCGAAGGCAGGTATATGAGGGAGAGCAGTACCAGTATGAACTCTGCCGAAAGAACCAGCTATTTCTGGAAATGAAGATTAAGGCGTTGCATTGCAGTCATTTTCGTTCAGAAAAGGAAGGCGTGACATCGCTTGGAAAAGCGAAATGTTGTATGAAAGAACGGTTTCTGGAAAGATTGAAGACAGACGGAGGCAGTCTGTGTATTTGGGGAGAATGGTTCGGGAGACCGCAGGAGCATTTTCATGTTGTAGAGAGTGTACGATGGGGAAGGGATGAAATCCGAATATATTTTGAAGAAGGAGAATCGTTGTTTATACAGAAGCCGACAAAGATTATCAATGAGGAAAAGCGGTTGGTGATTGGGGATGCGGAGAGTGTAGTGTGGGTTTGGTATGCTTATGGGAGAGAACATATTTATGAGAATTTGTATGTTAGGCAGTATACAAAGAATACAGATGGAACGATTAGACGGACGGAAGGGGAGAGAGATGAGATAAGAGCAGGAGAAGGAAGTTTGTTTAGTCCGGTAAAAGAAGAAGCTATTTGGTTAGGGAAGAATTAAGAAAAGAATGGTATTGTTGACTTGAAGATACTTTGATATAGTAAGAATAGAATATATTTATTAATAAAACATATACAGTTAGAAGCCGAGGGAGGATATATGCGATTATATTCTATTTTAATGTTTGCCACTTCTATGCTTTTTATAGTACTGAGTGTAATAATCTATCGTGGTAGAACGAATTTGATACATAGTTACCATCAAATAAAAGTGAAAGACAAAGTTGCATATGGTAAAGCATTTGGAAAGGCACTGTTTGTAGTTGCCTTTGCGCCTTTTATAAGTGGTATTATTGGGCTGTTTGGTGATTCAAGTTTGCTTGTGAATATGGCTGTTCTTATTCTGGTTGTAGGTTTTGTCCCGGGATTTTGTTGCATTTTAGTCGTGCAAAGGAGATACAACAAGGAATGATTTAAACTTTAAGTTTAAATCGGAATTAAAATATCGAATTTTAATGGAAAATTCAGAGAATGTTATGAGAAGTATAAAGGTGTGAGAAATAGAAATGTCTTGCCATGATGGATTAAAAATATAGATGAAGATTGTTGATATAGAGATGCGATAAAGAAATTTTGGAATATAATCGAGGAGTGAAGAACGTATGGCAAAGAAAATTCAAAGACCAAATTCATTTTTTTTTGAGAATACACTAGTTCGATTTAGAGCAATATCACATAATAATTTGAATGCCTTAGAAAATGATAAGTTGTACTATTCAACGCCAGACAATTTCAATGATCCATATGATACCTTAATTTATGCTAATTATATACAGATTATCCAAGATATATATTTTAATATTGAAACAGGAATGGAAAGTTATCTTAATCGGTTAAAAGATGCAGATATTCCAAATGCAAAGTTTTTGGCAGAGTATGGGTATGCAATCTGGAATGGTTCTAAAAAGAATGAAATAATAGAAGGTTTTTTTCGTCAAATATACGAAGCAAGCAAAAAATTAAAAGATACGCTTCGTGGAAATGTGAAGATTATTTGCTTTTCTGAGGATTATCTTTCAATGCTAATGTGGTCGCATTATACAGAGAACCATAAAGGGTTTGCTATTATTTATGATAAAGAAGATATTGAAAATGCTGACAACTATACAATTAGGGGGGAATTGATAAGAAAAAAACCAATTTTGAAACAGGTTACATATGCTAAAGAGCAGAGCGATTTAACATTTGAAGTTGAAGAATATATTCGGGCATACCGAATGCCAAATTTGGGAGATGTTATTCCACCAATACCACATCTTTCGCAAGATAAACTACGAAGTGCGATTACAGAAAAATCTCCAGATTGGAGCTATGAAAAAGAATGGAGGATAATTCCCAAACATATCAGCTTGGAACATGAATCGAATCTTGGGTATATGAATATAAAGCCAAAGGGAATAATTCTTGGTTCAATGTGTTCAGAAGAGAATCAATATAAAATAATAAATATATGTGATAAAAAAAAGATTCCTGTATTTAAAGCAGAATTAAATTACTGGAACCCAGGATATCAATTAGAAATTATGGAACCAGACAGGGAGATGTTAGGAAGAATTAAGGAATGATTCTAACAAAGTAGGATGGAATATTCACAGGAAAAATTATCTTTTAATTGGTATTTTAACTAAAAGTATTTGCTATTTTACAGATTAGGGGTGGATATGACTTTAGCATAAAGATGAAAGGGGATATGGATGAGCACTTGGAGAGAATTATTTATGATAAAATCAATATTGGGAAGAGATATTGATCTTAATAGAGAAGATGAAGTAATATGGAGATGTGCCGAGTTAGCTTACAATGATATGCTTGCAGCAGGTAGGTATTACTTATACAAAAAGAATAAAGAAGAGTATTCAAAGAAAGAGAAAGAAGTAAAGCATGAAAAAAGGGTTAAACAATGCGAAGAGATGATAGCAATGTTAGAGAAAAATAATTATGTATTTTCTCGAAGAATGATTCGGGAGGTAAGCTTACTTTTTGGTCAAGAAGAAATCATAGGACAAGATAACAAGTATGTAACTCGATTTGGATTGGCACAAAAATTTGTAAATATGATGTTTAAATATTTATATCTGTTTTCAGATTATACTGGAAAGAAAATTGATTTTTCCTCATGTGACTGCCCTTTAGATAGTATAATTCTTCGTCATGATTCAATTTCTGAGATAAAACATGTGTGGAGTAAACTTACGGAAGAAGAATATATTTTCTGTCAACAAGAAATAAAAAAAGTATTAAAATGTGAGCAATTAGATAATGAGTTACGAGTATTAGGAAATTTGGCATTTGATTTTATGGTATGGTAACAGTATGAAGTTAAAATTATCAGAAAGGGTAATATTTTGTCAGGAAAGAATCACAAAGTTATAGACGGCAGGCTGCTTCAGATGGATAAGAAATATTCCAATCTAAAGCTGAAACAAAAAGAGAAGATCCATATGTGGATGTATGAGGAAACCAAACTCTATCACGACAGAAATGGAAAATGTCCGGCTAAAAAGGATGAAGATACAGCTGTAATAGATGCGGTTTATGCCCGGATTGAAAAGGCAGGGATCTGGATCCCCTATGGAGAAGTCTCCAAGCATTATCATAAAGTAAAAACAAAACTTTGTAAAAGAGTCAGAAGCGGTGCAGATTCAAGAGGTAAGATACAGAACCAGCATCCCAATCAACGTGTGAATTTTATGAATATGTGCATGGTTTCCGACGGACAGGGAAATGTGGCGGCGTTAGACAAAATAAGCGGTCATTATCAAGGAACCACATTTCCGGGAGGGCATGTGGAGAGAAATGAGACTTTTTCGGAGGCAGTGATCCGGGAGGTGCAGGAAGAAACAGGTCTGATCATTAGGAGTCCGAAACTATGCGGTATCTACCATTGGTTTATCGACAGCGTGCATCAGATCGTATATATTTATCATGCCGAAGGATACCAAGGTGAGTTATGCTCATCGGAAGAAGGCGAAGTTTACTGGATTTCTGAGAAAGATTTTCTTGAAAAAGAGCTGGCTCTAGGGATGGAAATGGTAGTAAAACTGATTCATGATGATACGATCTGCGAGTGTTATTTATGGAATGAAGGCGGTTGTTGGAAAGAGAGATTACTATAAAACAGATAAAATCAGGAAGTTTTTTCTTGTGAAATGAGGTGTGTGAAGATGAATGATTATGAAAAGATGGGGCGGTTAATCCGTCAGGCGAGAGAAGAGAAAGGCTGGACAAGGCAGGACCTGGCTGAAAAGATGGGATTAGATGAAGATTCTGTCAGAAGACAGGAAGAAGGAGATGGAAGTTTAACTGTAGAGCGGCTGATGGAGTATTGTGTCCTGCTGAATATTTCCTGCGACATTGCAATACAAGAGAAAGATGTGGAAGATGCCTTAAGGATGGAGAGGCTATGCCGGGAACTTCTGTCGCTTAGCCAGAAACAGTTCGACAGAGTGGTGAAAGCGGCCAAATGCATGCGGAGAAAGTAAAAAACATGCTGATATGAACATATTGGAGAAATGAAGAAAATAAAGCATTGATTATAGAAGAATAGTTACATAGCCGTTTGGTTTTCGAAAGAAATATCAGAAAATCAGACGGTTATTTTTATACCATCGGATGTAAATGGTCGGTCAGAAAACGGTGGTTTGTATAGGATTGTATGCAAACCGACTGCCAGTGTCAGATTGTTTGCATGCCCGAATGATGTAAGAACAACTTGGATCATCTGATTCAAGGACAGGAAAGGAGGTGAGAAGGATGCCATATATTGCACCGGAAGTGGTACAAGAGGTAAAGAGAATGGACCTGCTGACGTATCTTAGGAGTTATGAACCCTATGAACTGGTACACTTTTCCGGAAACACGTACACCACAAAAACACACGACAGCTTAAAGATTTCCAATGGCAAATGGATGTGGTGGAGCCACGGGATCGGGGGCAGGTCGGCGCTTGATTATCTGATCAAAGTAAAAGAGATTCCCTTTATGCAGGCGGTGGAGTTGATCGCAGGACAGGCGGCAATTCAGCCGCCTGTTTCTTTACCAGCCGAAAGGGAAACAGAGAAAAAACTGCTTTTGCCCAAGGCAAACTGGTCTGCTGCACAAGTAATATCATATCTGCAGAGGCGGGGAATTGACAGGGATATCATAGATTTCTGCATACAGACCGGGCGGATCTATGAAAGCGAATCCTATCATAATGCGGTGTTTGTCGGGAGAGACCAGGAAGAAAAACCAAGATATGCTGCTTTGCGGGGAATCGGGACAGACTTTATCGGGGATGCAAACGGAAGTGATAAAAACTATTCATTTGCCATTCCGGCGGAGGGAAACAGCAAGGAAGTCCATTTGTTTGAGTCTGCAATCGACCTCTTGTCTTATGCCACTTTGTTAAAAATGGACGGGCAGGACTGGCGGGAGAATCACTTATTATCTCTTGCCGGAGTGTACCAGCCAGCGAAAGAAATGGAGAAGAGTAAGATCCCGGCGGCGTTGACACAGTTCTTAAAAGAGCATCCGCAGGTACAGACAATTGTGCTGCATCTGGATAATGACCGCACAGGAAGACTGGCAGCACAGGCAATACAGACGGTTCTTCCTAAGTGGTATCAGACAGCAGACAGACCGCCGATCCAAGGAAAAGATTACAATGATTGTCTGTGCATCCGTTTAGGAATCGGGCTGACACGAAGAGAAAAGAAAGAAAATCAGAGAAGATGGGAGCGGTAAAAATGTGTAGGAAACAGCATCGAAAGTGATGCAGCTATCAAGAAAGAGAGGAAGGAATTCATATGAACCAGTATGATATGACATTGATTGCCATAGCCGAAAAGCACGTCAAAATCCAGGCGGAAAGCGCCGAGGATGCAGCTAAAGTGGTGGAAGATCTTTACAACAAAACAGATATTTTGGACTTTAGAAATGGTGATGTGACAGACATTTCTGTTGTTGGAATCGAGCATGATCAGAAGCAAAACGGACGGATTCAGGTAGAGTGCCGATGCAAAAATTGTAGGCAGATCATGCAGAAAGAACGTGGACATTGCGGTGAAATGCCATGCGAAGAATGCCATTGGTGCTGTCCGGATTGTGGTGGATGTATGCATCCGATGGGTAAAAAATTACCATAGTATCTGCTGTAATTGGGAGAAAAATAGTAGGAGAGGAGAAGATTGATGAAGTGAAAATGTATACTGTCCGGCATGTTTTGTGAAAGAAAACGGAGCGATAGCAGCATCTTTTTTCGGCAGGTAATTATTTTGAAAAGATGATTTCAGCGGTCATGCAGAAGAAGAAAACAGCCAGTGATAGATTCGGCGGGGATAGGAAGATGCGGCAGGATGTCAGGGTACGTGGGGCGATACACAATACCAGCAAGCAACGCCTTTGGATTGCCACACCTATTCAGGTATGGCAGTCCAAGGCAGCTTGTTAGGGAGGACCCTAATACCCCTTTATATATCAAAAAAGAATGGAGGATGAAGATGTTAAAATTTTTATTAGGAACCTGGGTAGGCGGATTTTTTGGAGTTACAGCGATGTGTTTGTTTCAGATCAACCGCAGGGATGATTGGAAGGACCAGTAGGCAGGCAGCCTAAGAAAGTCCAGATGATATGCTGCAAAGAAACGGTACAGTTTGGTGAAGGAGAATGAATCGGATGGAAGGGAATAGGAGAATCATAAAAATCGAGATTACAGAAGGAAATGCAAAGAAAGGGAAAGCAAGGCTGACCAGATATTTTGAAAAGATTGAGAAAGTAAAGAAGAGAGGAGGCAGGAAATAATGCTTGCAGAGAAAATGTTTGCGAAGGGTGTCGCAAAGCAGATTAAGGATTACCTGCCGCCAGAGTATCAGGAAATGGATTATGGGGTTACAGAAAGGCTGAAGAATAATGATACCTGCCGGGTGGGAGTCAGTATCAGTTCACCGGATGAAGAGACAGAACGTACCATTTATGTGGAACCGTTCTATGATGCGATCAAAGATGGTGAGCCGTTAGAGGAAGTAATGGAAAAGATTGCCGGACAGATTAAAGTAGGCGATGAGATTAGCAGGCAGATACAAAAAATGTATATCAAAGATTTCCAACAGGCTAGGTCCTGTCTGTCGGTTGCACTGGTCAATACAAAAGCAAACAGACGGACATTATCCCATATGCCGCATAAGGAGATCGAAGACTTGTCCATGATCTGCCAAATTTCAAGTTCGGTGGCAGAGGGAGTAGGGACGCTGAGTGTGACAGAAGATATACAGAAAACGTGGAAGGTCAGCAAAGAGACATTGTTTGATACGGCATTGGCGAATGTACGGGAATCAGATTCTTATGTTATGCATGATATTTCTGACATTGTGAATGAAAGCGTGATGGGGATATTTCCTGCTGAAAATCTGTTGAATGATCTGGAAGATGTGCCGTTAGTTTCAAAAGAATCCCTGTATGTATTAACCAATGCGAACCGAAACCGAGGAGCTTCTGCAATCCTGTGTCCAAAGGTAATGGATAAGGTCAGCCGGATGTTTCCGGAAGGGTTTTATCTCCTTCCGTCATCAATCCATGAGGTTCTGGTTCTGCCCAAGGATGCAACGCATGCCTATGATGCAGCAATTCTCGGCTCCCTGGTGCGTGAGGTGAACGAGACGCAGGTGGATAGAGAGGAAGTACTGTCTGACCGGATCTATGAGTATGACAAGAGCCGTGGAGCAATCCGTCAGGTTCCAGAGTCTATAGACAGGAGAAGGGAGATGGAGCGGTGAGAAAGAGGAATGTGGCAGTCTTATTCCGCCTGGACCGGAAAGAGGCAGAGAGCCTGGATAAGAAAGTAAAGAAAAGCGGATTAAGCCGGGAAGCATATCTAAGGCAGCTGATCCAGGGAGTTGTGCCGAGGGATGCACCGCCGCCGGATTATTATGCTATGATGCGGGAACTGCATAAGATTGGGAATAACTTAAACCAGATCGCACAGAAAGCACACGTGCTGCATGTGATAGATGTGCAGAGATATGATAAAGAAGTGCGGAAGTTTGAGGAGACAGTGAAGCAGATTACGGAAGCAGTCATGTTGCCGGAGAAGATGGAATCCGGGAACCGGGGAGACCAGTGAGGTGGCAGTGACTTCAATCTGGAGTGTGAAAGGATGGATTGGAAAAGTTGTGATTTATGTAGAGAATCCGGAGAAAACAGGAAAACCGGAGTTTGCAAAAGAGCTGGGAGATATTGCCGGGGAAGAATTGCAGGGCTTATCAGATGTCATTGCCTATGCAGTCAATGAAGTGAAAACAAGGCAAGATGATATTGCAGATGAAAATGAAAAGATCATGCAGCAGTATGTATCAGGAGTCAACTGTTCTCCGGTCACGGCACGTTCAGAAATGACGGCGGTAAAGAAGCGATACGGAAAAGAAGGGGGAATCATAGCGTTCCATGGATATCAGTCATTTGCACCGGGCGAATGTACTCCGGCGATGGCGCATGAGATTGGAGTGAAACTTGCGGAGGAACTATGGGGAGAGCGGTTTCAGGTATTGGTAGCGACACATCTGGATAAGGCACATCATCTGCATAATCATTTTGTAGTCAACTCGGTTTCTTTTACAGACGGGTTGCGGTATCACCGCACCAATCAGGATTACCGGGATATGCGGAAGGCATCGGACCGTCTGTGTAAGGAGTATGGATTATCTGTCATAGAAAGCGAAAAAGCAGGAAGGGCAAAACAGTATGGGGAGTGGCGTGCCGAACAGGAAGGAAAGCCGACTTACCGGGGGATGGTCAGGGCAGACGTGGAAGAAGCGATTGCAAAGGCGAGGACGGAGAAACAATTTTATCAATATCTGAAGGAGAAAGGTTATACGTTCAAGATCGGGAAAGATATCACGGTATGCCCGGCAGGAAGAGAACGGGGATTGAAACTGGCAAGGAATTTTGGCGGGGAATATACCATAGATGCAATCCGGAGGAGGATTCTTACACAGGATAAGGGAGACGCTGTGAATCTGGTTATTCCAGAATTAGTGGATGCCCATAGTGTTTTTGAAAACTCAACGGTTCGGAGTAAAAAGACAGTCCCGATTGTCTGTGGTACGGTGTCTGAGAGTACTGCATCGGGATTCAAAGATAAAACCAAGATAACTTATATCTTGAGGTTGCACGGTAATTTTCTGCATACCCGGAAAATCGGCGGACTTCGGGGACTTTATGTGCGTTATTGTTATCTATTGGGAATCCTGCCAAAGAACAGGCCGCCCATCAGTACAAAGCAGATGCATTTCTTATTACGGGAAGATTTAGCAAAATTAAATACGATTTCAAAAGAAACAAGGCTGCTCTGCCATTATCGGATTGATACCGCAGAGCAGCTTTTCTCGTTCAAAGAAGAGCGGCAGGTACAGATGGAGGCATTAGCAGATACAAGAAAGCATCTGCGGTATCAGAGCCGCAGCATTAAGTCAGAAGAGAAATTGACGGAAGTGAAAGCGGAGATTTCCAGGTTATCGGAGCAGATCGGGAAACTTCGAAAGGAGGTGGTGCTTTGCGACGGAATTGCCGCACGTTCTGGAGTGATCCGGGAGAAGATGGAAACCTTGCGGCAGGAAAATAAGAAGGAGAAGGAGGAGAAGAACCATGAACACATCAGGCGAAGCCGCTGACCAGGTGGTGCGGATGTCGCTGGAAGTAGGCGAGGCTGCCCTGAAGATCTCCGGTACGGGGGCACAGCAGCTGGCAGTGATCTTGTATGCGATCCTGAAGGAGCAGAAGAAAACCAAGGGCAGGGCAAGGTTAGAGACGCTGGTCCGTTCCGGGAAACCGTTGACTGTTTTTTCTGTAAAAGAAAGTGACCTGAAACAGTTTGTGCAGGAGGCAAAGAGATATGGGATTCTGTATTGCGCTGTCCGTGATCCGAGAGGGAGCCGTGACGGTATGGTAGATATTATGGTGAAGGAAGAAGACGCACCACGTATCAACCGGATTGTAGAGCGGTTCCAGTTTGCATCGGTTATGGAGGCAGCACAGATCAAGACGGAGATCCAAAGATCAAAGGAAGAGAAAGCAAAGAATCATAAGGCAGACAAAACGAAGAAACCGAAAGGAGAGAAGACAAAGCCCCAAAAAGAGAAGACAAAAGGAGAAAAGGTACAGGGAGCGCCAGAAATATCTGATTCACCGGAAGAAGTGCAGAAGAGCCAGCCGGATGATTTCAGAGAAGAGCAACTGTTAGATGAACTGCTTGGGACGCCTTCAAAGAAAGAAGAGACAAAGCAGAAAAACCCCTCTTTGGCAAAGACAGTGAAATCCCATCCGTCCGAGCCTATATCCGGGAAGCAAGGGAAATCCGCAGAGGGTACTTCTAAGCCGTATCAGCCGGAACCGCCCAGGAAACCATCCGTGCGGAAGGAATTAAGGGAGATTCAGCAGGCAAGGAAGAAAGAGGCGGAGACACCGAAGCAGGAGAGAAATCACAGAAATCATAAATCCAGGAACCAGAAGCCGCTGCAGCACAGACAGCCGCAAGTGAAAAGAAAGCCAGGAAAAGGAAGGGAGAGATAGCATGGATACAAATTTTGATTCTTTATTGAATGTATCGGCAGTACCGCAGAATGACCGGACGGCGGCATTTATTGCGGAGAGCAGGGAGAACCGGAGCCGGTGTTATGAGATGTCGGAGCAGATGACATCAGCCGTGGCTACGGATGGTCAGGCATTTCAGCAGTATCTGGATATCCAGAGCCATTTTGACCGCTATACGGCGAATAATGTCCTGCTGATCATGGCGCAGAGACCGGATGCGCAGAAGATTGGAGATTATGGCTACTGGAGGGATCAGGGAGCCTATGTGAAAAGGCAGGAGCGGAACAATCCGATCCTGATTATGGAGCCGGGGAAAGAGTATGAGCGTGAGGACGGAAGTATCGGCACGTATTATAATGCCAAGAAACTGTATGATATTTCACAGACGAATATGGGTGATAAGATACAGCCGAAAGCCGGACAGGAACAAGAGAGACAGGAACAAACAGGTCGGGAACAGAATGGACAGAATCAGGATCATCCAGAGCAAGGAAACCAGGCAATGAAAGAACGCCAGCTAATCCGGGCGCTGGTCAGCTGTCCCCCGGCAGCGATCGTCACGGCAGAGGATGACCAGATACCGGAAGATAAGGGAGCATTGTTTGATCCAGAGGATAGATGTATCTATGTGAGAAAAGGCATGGATGCGCAGGAGATCTTCCGAAGCCTGGCACCGGAACTTGCCCTTGCAGGATTTGCGGACGGCAACAAGGATTATGACCGGAACGAGGATGCGTTCCATGCTTACTGTGCCTCTTATATGCTTTGTAAAAAGTATGGCGTGGATACCAGGGACTTTGATTTCGGGGGTGCGCCGGAGATGTTCGAGGGAATGGAATTGCAGGAAGTAAGGAGTGAACTGTCCAGAATGCGTGAGGCGGCAAATAACATTTCTTCCCGGATGGCAAAGGTATTGGATCAAAACCGGAATGTAAACCAGAGGGCACAGCAGAAGCAGGAAGAGAGGTGACAAGATTGGAGGATGAGAAAGTAACTCTGGAACTGGACCGATATGAATATGGTGTGATATTCCATTCGTTAAATGATAAACGGAATGCCATGCTGCGGGAGAACCGGGCAACGGATGCGGTGGACGATGTGCTGTTAAAGGTAATCCGTCTGAAAGAAGTAGCACTGGGAGACGAAGAGCCAGGCAGGGAAGGAAGACGGGAGAACCGGGGAAAGAGAGAAAAGAGAGGATGGAGATGCCATGAAACAAGATAACAAGCAGAGAGTCGGAGCAGCTGCATTATGTGGTGTGTTTCCGGTTGTCTGGCTTGCCCTTCTGACAGCGCCCTATCTTGCAGGAGGACTGCCGGGAGTGATAGAGGGATTCCCGAAAGCAATGGATCAGCCATTCCGGATCATGATATGCGGGGACAGTGTGAAAACTGTCCTCATTTTTCTGTTGGCGTACGGGCTTGGAATCGGCATCTATCTTTCTACACGAAGGAATTACCGGAAAGGGGAGGAACATGGTTCGGCAGTGTGGGGAAATGCACAGGCAGTGAATAAGAAGTACAGTGCGAAAGAGTTTGCAGATAACAAGATTATGACGCAGAATGTCCGGATCAGTTATGATATGCGGAAACACCGGAGAAATGTATTGACGCTGATTGTAGGCGGTGCAGGTTCCGGCAAGACCAGGTTCTATGCGAAACCGAACCTGATGCAGGCGAACACATCCTTTGTAGTGCTTGATCCGAAAGGAGAGAATCTTCGGGATACCGGGCATCTTTTGGAAGAAAAAGGATATGAGGTACGGGTGTTGGATCTGATCAATATGGAGAAGAGCCATTGTTATAATCCTTTTGTCTATCTGAAGGACGATAATGATGTGCAGAGACTGGTCACGAATCTGTTTAAGGCAACCACGCCGAAGGGAAGCCAGTCTAATGATCCGTTTTGGGACACAGCTGCTTCGATGTTGTTGCTGGCACTGATTTTCTATCTGAAATACGAAGCGCCGGAAGACGAGCAGAATTTCCCCATGGTCATGGAGATGTTACGGGCAGGGGATATAAGAGAGGACAATGAAGAATACCAGTCTCCTTTGGACGAACTGTTTGAACGTCTGGAAATGCGGGAGCCGGAGCATATCGCAGTGAAATATTATAAGAACTATCACTCTGGGAGCGGAAAGACATTAAAGTCGATCCAGATTACACTGGCGGCGAGGCTGGAGAAATTCAACCTGTCCAGTCTTGTGGCGCTGACGGCAACTGATGAGCTGGATCTGCCGTCGTTAGGAGAAAAGAAAATAGCATTGTTTGCATTGATACCGGATAATGATACCAGTTATAACTTCCTGGTCAGCATCCTTTATACACAGTTATTCCAACAGTTATTTTATCTTGCCGACCACAAATATGGCGGAAGGCTTCCAGTCCATGTGCATTTTTTAATGGATGAGTTTGCGGTGCGCTCGTAAATGCGGAACTCATTTGTTCCGTGGGGCTTGTTTGTAATCTATCTTTAGCAAGATAGTAGGTTCAATGTGAGGGCTTCACTAGAAGCCTAATTCCTATCATCAACCGACTTATCCGGAGGGGAAACCCAATGGGGAGTATAGCATGTCGGCAACGGTGCTATTCAGCCAGTTATCAGGCTGTGAACGGGCATCAAGATGAAATGTCATGTATGAGGTTAAACAGCTACACTGCTTAAATGACAGCCAGAGGGGCTTTATCGTCAGCACTGACGGAAGATAGCTATTATACGTCAGGCAGTGCCGGGTGTACGCAGAGTTGTGCGAACTGCGTTTACACATCACATTCCGCACTGACCAGCCGCAATAAGCGGAAAACGGCGAACGTCATAGCCGACAACATGACATGCTTGTGCAAACAGGTCTAAACGAGGATAGCCTAAACAGGAACGCTTACCATTTTAAGCTATGGCATACAGTGTCTGAATATCCTGCATGGCTACGGAGTCTCCATAGTAGTCCGAGGCGGTAACACCGTTCACATGGCGAAGGGAGACAGCTATACGACTGAAATAATTTAGGAAAGGTGTGTGAGACACTATGAGAAGTCCAAAGATTATTTTGGAGAATCTACAGAAACACTCGAAAGAGGAAAACTACAAGTACGAGAGACTGTACAGGAATCTTTATAATGAGGATTTCTATTTGCAGGCTCTCCAAAACATCTACGCCAACAAGGGCGCAATGACACCCGGCATAGATGGGCTGACACTCGACGGTTACGGTAAAGAAAGAGTGGAGCGGATTATCCATGCGATGAAAGACCACAGCTATCAGCCGAACCCGGTACGCAGACAGTATATCAAAAAGAAAAATGGGAAAATGAGACCGCTTGGCATATCATCGTCAGACGATAAACTGGTGGAGGAAGTCATTAAGATGATTCTTGAAAGTATTTATGACCCGACATTCTCCAACTACTCCCACGGTTTCAGACCCGGCAGGAGCTGCCACACGGCGCTCTTACAGTTACAGCAGAATTTCACTGGTGTGAAATGGTTTGTGGAGGGCGATATAAAGGCGTACTTTGATACGATAGACCACCACAACCTTATAAATATCCTGCGCAGGCGGATTAAAGACGAAGCCTTTATAGAGCTGATTTGGAAATTCCTTAATGCAGGGTATATGGAGAACTGGGAGTACAATGCCACGTTCAGCGGCATAGCCCAAGGCTCAGGTATCAGTCCAATCCTTGCAAACATCTACCTGAACGAGTTTGACCGATTCATGGAGGACTACAAAAAGGAGTTTGATAAAGGAACGGGCAGAAAGCGAAATAACGAATACACCAGAAAGCAGTCGCACCGCCAAAGGTGCAAAGCTAAAATCCGAAAAGAATGGGACAGCTACTCTGATTCAGAAAAGCAGGAGGCAGTACGCCGATTGTCAGAGTTAAAGAGGGAGTTCCAGAAAATCCCTATGGGAGACCCAATGGACACAGGCTATAAGCGGATACAGTATGTACGTTACGCTGATGATTTTCTTATCGGAGTAATCGGAAGTAAAGAGGACGCTGAAAAGATAAAGTCGGATATTGGGAGATTCTTTGAGGAAACGCTGAAACTGGAATTGTCTGCGGAAAAGACGCTCATCACGAACAGTGATGACAAAGCGAGGTTTCTCGGCTACGACGTTACGATATGTAATGACAGTGCGCTGAAAAAAGCCAAAGGAAAAGGAACAGTCAAAGCCTACACCGGCAAAATCAAGCTGTACCTGCCAAAAGAAAAATGGGTGGGGAAGCTGTTGGGCTATGGTGTGCTGAAAATCGTGTCAAGGGCGGGAGAAAAAGAAGTCTGGAAGCCTCTACAGCGGAACGACTATATTTTTCTGCCAGTACACGAAATGGTGCGGAAATATAATGCGCAGATTAGGGGGATATACAATTACTACCGCCTTGCGAGCAATGTCTCCGTACTAAACAAGTTCCATTACGTCATGGAATACAGCCTGTATAAGACTGTTGCGGCAAAATACCGCATCACAATGACGAAAGCAAAGCTCAAATATACCAAAAACAAAGAGTTTAAAGTGCCGTACAAAACACAGAAGGGTACAAAGTATGCAGTGCTTTACAATGAAGGATTCCGCAGGGTGAAATATGCCCTTGGAAGTTATGCAGACATCATACCCGAATACGAGCAGATGAATAAGCCCAAAGAGCTGTTTTTCAGATATAAGGCGAATGTCTGCGAAATGTGCGGCGCATATGTGCCAGCAGTTAAAGTGTATCAGGTAAAGAATATGAGCGACCTTGATGTTAATACAGAATGGGGAGCGATTATGAACAGGAAGAAAAGAAAAACGCTTGTAGTGTGTGGAGACTGCTACGACAGAATCCATAAATAACTGTAGAGGATGTATAGGGGGGAGCCGTATACATCGAGAGGTGTACGTGCGGTTCCGGGGCGAGGGTTCGGAAACCTGCTGTTGCAAGACAGTAAGGCGTCGGATTCTTAGCCTACAATGTTAGCCTGCCGGATGATTTTGATAAGATACTTTCTGTTATGCGATCCAGGGAAGTGAGTGTGTCTATTATCTTACAGAATCTGGCGCAGTTAAAGGCTCTGTTTGAAAAACAGTGGGAATCAATCGCAGGCAATTGTGACGAATTTTTATATCTTGGCGGCAATGAGCAGGGAACCCATAAGTATGTCAGCGAGCTGCTTGGGAAAGCAACCATTGACATGAACACCTATGGAAAATCCACCGGGCATTCCGGCAATTATTCCACGAATTATCAAATATCGGGGCGGGAACTTTTAACGCCGGATGAAGTGCGTATGCTGGATAACCGGTATGCACTTCTCTTTATCCGTGGGGAACGTCCGGTAATGGATGAGAAGTTTGATATCCTAAAGCATCCCAATGTAGCACTGTCTACGGATGGAAAGGGGAAACCGTACCGGCATGGGGAAGTGACACAGGCAATAGCAAATATTTCTCTGGGAGACAGTTTGCAGGGAGAGGTTTTGGAAGAAACAGAAGGCGGCCGGTCTTATGAACTGCTGTCGGATGAAGAGTTAGAAGAGATTTTTAACCATTCATAAAATAGGACGAAGGGAATAAGTTTTGCGTCCAATCAAAAACGCAAGGTTAATATTTAAAACAATAGCAGAGGAGGATTTGAAAAAATGATAAGAGATAATAGAAACAAAAGTAAGGATAAAGGTAAGGGAGTTGCAAGCAGACAGGCGATGGGAAGAAAGTTGAAAAGAGCAATGCTGCTGTATGCTTTATTGGTGCTTATCGTGGTATCTGGAACAGTCACAGTGTATGCATCCAGTGATCCGATTGCAGTGGTCAATAACTTATCTGATTTTATCTTTGGAATGATCCGAGCAATCGGCATGATTCTTCTCGGATTTGGGATTGTGCAGGTAGGTTTGTCTTTAAAGTCGCATGATCCGAGCCAGAGGGCAAATGGATTCCTGACGCTTGCAGGCGGGATTATCATTACGTTTGCGAAAGAAATATTAACGTTAATTACAGGGTAGCAGAGCGCCGGAAAATTTTAATGCTAATTGTTAGTTAGAAGGATGTCAGGAAACCTTTAATCAGGATTGTCGATTACTAGCAGATGAAAAAATGGAGCTGTCAGAAATGGCGGCTCCGTGAATAGAAGAAAGGGGAGTGATCGAGATATGGAGATTATGAGAAAAGAAGGAGGTGCAGAAGATGGAGTCGGATAATTGGGTAGTACAGAATCTGGTGAATGCCCTGAACACATGGAATGAAAAACTGGCGGAGATCTGGCAGATTATTACGCAGTCACCAGAGAATTTCAAAGGCGGAGGAATCTGGAGCGCTATCGTAAATATCCATGGTGCGCTGCAGGCAATCGGCTATGCTTTGTTAGTATTATTCTTTGTGGTGGGAGTGGTCAAGACTTGCGGCAGTTTTACAGAGGTAAAGAAGCCGGAGCATGCTGTGAAGATATTTGTCCGCTTTGCGATCGCTAAAGGAGTGGTCACTTATGGATTGGAACTGATGATGGCATTGTTTGAGATTGTGCAGGGAGTCACCAGTACTATTATGGGTTCTGCAGGTTTTGGAGGGGCGCAGGAGACGGTTCTTCCGCAGGAGATTGTGACGGCGGTAGAAGACTGTGGATTTTTTGAAAGCATTCCCTTGTGGGCAGTGACACTGATCGGCAGTCTGTTTATTACGGTCTTAAGTTTTATTATGATTATGAGCGTGTACGGTCGGTTCTTCCGGTTGTATCTGTATACTGCCATAGCGCCGGTTCCTCTGTCTACGTTTGCCGGAAGCCCGTCACAGAATGTCGGGATCAGTTTTCTGAAATCTTATGCGGCAGTGTGCTTGGAGGGAGCGATCATTGTGCTTGCCTGCATCATCTTTACCTTATTTGCCACGACTCCGCCAGTGGTAGACCCGGACGCAGCAGCAGTTACCATGGTGTGGGGATATATCGGGGAACTGATTTTCAATATGCTGGTTCTGACAGGTGCGGTGAAGATGTCGGATCGTGTGGTACGTGAAATGATGGGGTTGTAGGAGATATATCATTTGAAAGTAAGAAGCAATCAAAAAACAGGGAGGTATAGTGAGTGGAAGTAAAAATTAACCGGGAAATCCGTGAGTATACGGAATCCATGTTTTTCGGACTGTCCATGAGGCAGTTCATTTTTTCTGTCTTAGCCTGCGGCGTTGCCGTAGGGTTTTATTTTCTTCTCCGTCCGTATCTGGGAATGGAGACAGTAAGCTGGGTGTGCATCCTGGGGGCGGCGCCGTTTGCGGCGTTGGGATTCATCCGGTATCACGGAATGAATGCGGAGCAGTTTTTGTGGGCATGGATCAAATCAGAGTTCCTGATACCGAAACGGCTGATTTTCCATCCGGAGAATCTTTATTATGAGGCAATGAAACTATGGATTGAGAAATGCAGGAAAGAGGGGATGAAACAGCATGATTAAGACACTGAGTAACATTTTCAAACAGGATAAGGAGAAGTTTGTGATACCCCAAAGTGTGCAGCAGGCAATTCCGGTTCAGGTGATATGGGAGGACGGCATCTTCCAGATCGGGAAGAACAAATTTGCCCGGAGCTATAAGTTTGTGGATATCAATTATGCGGTGGCAAGCAGGGAGGATAAGGAGGCGATGTTCCTGGAATACAGTGAACTTCTTAATTCCTTTGACAGCGGAGCCACTACCAAGATCACCATTAACAACCGGCGTTTGAATAAGCAGGATTTTGAGAGGTCGATCCTGATTCCCATGCAGGAGGACGGACTGGATCTGTACCGGAAGGAGTACAACAAGATGCTGCTGGAGAAGGCAACAGGTTCCAACAGCATGGTGCAGGAAAAGTATGTGACAGTATCCGTTTATAAGAAATCCATCGAAGAGGCGAGGACGTATTTTGCCCGTGTGGGAACGGAGTTGGCAAGCCATTTTGCAAGGCTTGGTTCGAAATGTGTAGAAATGGATGCGACGGATAAGCTGAGGGCGTTGCATGATTTCTACCGTACCGGAGAAGAGACAGGGTTCCATTTTGATTTGCCGGAAACCATGAAGAAAGGACACAGTTTTAAAGACTTTATCTGTCCGGACAGCCTGGAATTTAAACGGGACCATTTCCGTATGGGGAACCGGTACGGAAGGGTATTGTTTCTGCGGGAGTATGCGTCTTATATCAAGGACAACATGATTGCGGAGCTGACGGACTTGAACCGCAATTTGATGATGAGCATTGATGTAATCCCGATCCCTACGGATGAAGCGGTGCGGGAGGTGGAAAACCGTCTTTTGGGCGTGGAAACGAACATCACGAACTGGCAGAGGAAACAGAACCAGAACAACAACTTTTCCGCTGTTATCCCCTATGATATGGAGCAGCAGAGGAAAGAGAGCAAGGAGTTCCTCGATGATTTGACGACCCGTGACCAGAGGATGATGTTTGCGGTGCTTACGATGGTGCATACGGCGGACAGTAAGAAACATCTGGATGCAGATACCGATGCCCTTCTTACGATGGCGAGAAGAAATCTGTGCCAGATGGCGGTGCTCAAATACCAGCAGATGGACGGACTGAACACGGCACTTCCGATCGGACACCGGAAGATTGACGCATTACGGACGCTTACGACAGAAAGCCTGGCGGTTCTGATGCCGTTCCGGGTGCAGGAGATCATGGATGAGGGAGGTATTTACTGTGGGGAAAATGCTATCTCCCACAATCTGATCATGTGCAATAAGGCAAAGCTGCTGAATCCCAATTCCTTCCTTCTTGGCGTGCCGGGGAGCGGGAAATCATTTAGTGCGAAAATGCTGATTGTGTTCCTTGCCCTAGCAACGGAGGACGATATCCTGGTCTGCGATCCAGAGCGAGAGTACGCATCCCTGATTGAAGCGATGGGAGGGGAAGTGATTCGGATTGCTGCAGGAAGCTATGATCATATCAATGCAATGGACATGGTAGAGGGGTATGGTGACGGCGGGAACCCGGTCATTGATAAGTCGGAGTTTGTGCTGTCGTTATTCGAGCAGTTGGATGGAAACGGCATCAGTGCTAAGGAGAAATCTATCATTGACCGCTGTACTTCGGCAGTATATGAGGATTACCAGAGAGAGGGGACGGTCCCGACTCTGTGCGTCCTTCGGGAGAAAATGTTGGAACAGCCGGAGAAAGAAGCGAAAGACCTTGCCCTTGCTTTGGAATTATTTACAAGTGGAAGCCTAGATGCATTTGCCCATGAGAGTAATGTGGATATCAATAACCGCATGGTGGTTTACGACATCATGGATCTTGGAAAACAGCTTAAGACCATGGGACTGCTGGTGATTACGGATGCGATGCTGAACCGGGTGACGGAGAACTGGAAGAAGGGGAAGAGGACGCACATCTTCTTGGATGAATTTCATGTGGTGTTTGAAAATGAATATTCCGGTGCATTTTTCAATTCTGCATGGAGAAGGTTTCGGAAGAGAAATGCATTTCCCAATGCCATCACGCAGAATGTGGAGTATCTGCTGGATTCCGTTCTTGCCAGTACCATGTTGTCCAACAGTGAGTATATCGTGATGCTGAACCAGGCGGCATCCGACCGGCAGAAACTGGCGGAGCTGCTGAATATTTCCGGGGAGCAGATGAGTTATATCACCAATGCGGATGCAGGGTGCGGATTGATTAAATATGGCAGTTCCCTTGTGCCGTTTATCAATAAATTTCCGAAGAATACACGCTTGTATAAGCTGATGTCAACACGCCCGGGGGAGGATAGTGTGAATCGGAACAGGAGGTAAAGATGAGTGATAAATAAGATTGATAGTTTGCAAAAACAGCAATGCAGCTTAAGGGAAAGGAGAAAGTGAGTTATGGGGACAGCAAATCAGACAGCATTATGCCTACAGCCGGATATCTTGGAACTATTCCAGGTATTGGAAAGCAATGGAATGAAAAAGGAACTTCAGGAAGTAGGCACTCTTGTAGAGTACCTAGAAAACATGGAGAGCAAGTTTGGAGAGGTATTAAGTGAACTGCAGGAGGTTAAAACACAGCTTGCACAGATGGAAGATAAGGGGATTGCGGCAACCACTACCAGGATGGTAGAGAAAGCAGAAGATAAGATGCAGGAGATTGGAGACCAGTTTGCAAAGGTGAAGAGTAATCTGATCCAGTCTGCGAAGTATGCCGTGAGTGTGTTCCGGGAGAAAGGGACGGAGGCACTGAGAAGTGCCGTATCTGCCATGAAGGTTCCTGCGGTGCTTTCCGCATTGAAGGAGAGCTTGCACAGCGGCATAGAGAATATGGACAAGAGTGCCAAGAAGATGGAGAGCGTTGGCAATGAGTTTCATGCCATGGGTGGTCATCTGAAGAATATCGGCAGGATCTTGGTTGGAAGGGAGCGGAAAGAGCCGGAACAAAGGAACCCGGATAAGGGAATCCTGGCGAAAGTGCAGAAGGCATTCCTTATGTGTGGCAGACGTTTTTCTGAAATGGAAAAGCAGACAGAGAATACGCTGAAGAAAGTGGAGAAGTTCCGAAACGGCAGAGAAAAGAAGCCGTCTGTAAAGAGGGAGATTCAGCAGATTAAGAGTGAGAGGTCTGCAAAGTTAGTACCATCTGTACAGCCGTCCTTACTGCCAGCGGTAATACAAGATAAAGCAAGATAAGTAGCTTTGTTCCCGTGAGCAATGAGTCAAGTGGATGTTTGCAGGCATTTGGCAATTGCCGGAGGGCGCTGATTCTTATATATAGAGAGGAAGCTACTGTAAATGCTTTTGATAGGGTGTCCTGTGGATATAGATTCTGTGTATCTGCAGGACATCGGGAAAGATAATGAAAATGACACCCAAAATAACAACAAAATGATAACAAGAAAAATAACGTGAAAAGGACCAAGATAGAAAAAGAGATAATTATGAGGTCATGAGGTGATGGGGAAAGAGATTAAAACACGGCAGATCAAGAAAGATATCAAAGCACTGGATAAAACGGCAGTAGCGGTACAGCATATCAGACAGGCGTATGTACACACAAAGGACAGCGTAAAACAGGGGCAGATGTCTGAAAATGATTCTCCGGTGGAGTATGCAGAAAATAAGATCAGAGAGACATCAGAAAGAACGGTGCAAGGAGCTGTATACCAGGCGGGAAGGGTAGGAAAACAAGCCTTAAAGAGCAGAAAGAAAAAAGAGAGCATTGTAGGAGAAGAAGGTATCTCAAGTTCAGTATCTGACGGAGAATTCGGCACAATGTCAGAGAAGATATCATCTGCCTTTTCGGCAGGTTCGGGAGCCGATCATTGTCAGACAAAAGGGAATTTGCAGAAACAGGTACAGCTTCAGAAGATGGAAAAGAACCGGTCGAACCGATCGGCGTATAAATATTCAGAGCAAGCGAAGCAAACAGTGAAACAAAGTACAAGGCAGACAGAGCAATCCATAAAGACAACTGGGAAAGGCACGGTAAAATATGCAGGAAGAACGGTCAAGACAACGGAGCAGTCAACGCATACAGCGATTAAAACAACACAGGAAACAGCACGATCGGCGCAGGCGGCAGTAAGGGCATCTGCAAAGCTGGCAGAAAAATCGCTGCGGACGGCAAGACAGGCATCGAGACAGGCAGTAAAGACAGCACAGCAGACAGCAAAAGCCACAGCAAAAGCCGTGAGTACGGCAGTAAAAGCAATCGTTGCATCGACAAAGGAATTGATTACAGCGATAGCGGCAGGAGGATGGATCAGTGTTTTTATTCTGATTGTGGTAATTCTGTTTGGTGGAGTTCTCTGCATGGTAGGAGGTGACAATTCCAGTTCTGTCAGCCCGGTAAGCGCAGAGGTAGAAGCCTATACCCCTCTCATCCGTCAGTATGCGAATCAATGTGGAATTGGAGAATATGTCGAACTGATCAAGGCAGTGATGATGCAGGAGAGCGGAGGGCAAGGTTCAGATCCGATGAGAAGTTCGGAGAGTTCCTTTAATACCCGATATCCAAGAGAGCCGAATGGAATCACAGATCCAGAATATTCGATTGCATGCGGTGTGCAGGAAATCAAAGCGGTACTGACGAGTGCGGAAGTAGAGAGTCCGGTTGACATGGATCGCATTAAACTGGCATTGCAGGGATATAATTTTGGAAATGGATATATAGCATGGGCAAAGGAGAATTACGGAGGATATACGGTAGCAAATGCTGCGGAGTTCTCTGATCTGATGGCACAGCGGATGGGATGGACTGGTTACGGGGACAAGCAGTATGTTCCGCATGTGCTTAGGTACTATGTCTTTGGAAGAATCCCAACAGGAGCAGGAAACCAGGCGATTGTACAAGTAGCATTATCGCAGGAAGGCAACGCAGGAGATACCTATTGGAGTTGGTATGGATTTAACGGGCGTGTGGAATGGTGTGCCTGTTTCGTGTCATGGTGTGCCGACCAGTGCGGATATATTGAGAGTGGTGTGATACCAAAATTTTCAGCTTGTTCGGGCGGTGTTGCATGGTTTGAATCAAGGGGACAGTTCCGGGATGGAAGCTATGTTCCAGTAGCTGGGGATATCATCTTCTTTGACTGGGGGAATGATGGAAGTATTAACCATGTAGGGATTGTGGAGAATGTGATTGATGGCAGGGTGCATACGATTGAAGGGAATAGTGGAGACAGATGTACAAAGAGAAACTATGCTATTGGAGATAGTAGGATTTATGGTTATGGTGTACTAAGATAGTTTGGAAAGAGATGGAGTAATAATAAAGAAACAAACGATTTTTATGTAGAGATTTTATATATGTAACTTGAACTTCGCATATAAATTGTAGTTATAGTCTTGATTACGGAGGTGTTTCGGAGCAAACTCACAAAGAACGTTGAATTATCAGATGAAATGATCGATATACTAGCCGATGCATTCAAGAATACAATTCCACAGGCATTAATGTTTCGCCTCCGAGTAGCATAGGTATAAAACTTTGACAATTGAATAAATGCCAGATATGGAATTTTCAAGTAGCATATTTTATGTGCAAAGTTTGAGTATGTAAAATAAAAAGTGAATTAAAATATTATAGTAGAATTTTTTATTGTATAAGATGAAGGGTTCAATAACAGATACTACTTAAAAAAGATAGAATATGCCGTTTTTTTGAATGAATAGAACTGCAATGAAAAGTGGAAATGAGTATAATATAGAATAAAGTAGTAATATAATGCTGATGCTGTGGGGTGCATAATGTATTTTACCAAACAACAAAGTTGTTTGGTAAAATACAAGTTTAGCAATACATAGGAGACAAGTTATGGCGAAGAAAAAGTCGAAACTGGAATTTAGGTATTATGAAATAGAACCGAATGAACAAGTACTTGCACTTCTGGGAGAAAATTGGAGGAGATCGTATGGAAAAGATATCGATAATCTGCATTTTCACAATTATATGGAAGTTGGAATCTGCTATGACGGGCATGGAGAGAGTATATTACGTGATAAAGTAAATATATTTGAAGAGGGATGCATCTTGATTGTACCGCCGAATTATCCACATAGTAATACAGTAGATTCGGGAACAATGGCCTTTTGGGAGTGGCTGTATCTAGATATTGAGGGGGTACTTCGGGATATGAAGGAATTATCTTTTAGTAAATTAGATACAGATTACATGAAAGATGTATTGTACAAATCGGCGTTGTTTTTTCATCAGGATGAACATCGTAAGATTAGTAATATTATATTGAAGATACGTGATGAGTATGATAAGAAAGCATATATGTACAGAGAGAGCACAAAGGGGCTTCTGCAGTCCTTTGTAGTAGAACTTTTGCGGATTTATAATGTTCAGGAAAAGCTGCCGCAGAAAAACACCAGAAATTTCCAAATCGCACCAGCGCTCAGTTATGTGAAGGGGTACTATAAGAATGAAATTAAGATACAGGATTTAGCAAAAGTATGTGGAATTAGCGAGCCGCATTTTCGTAGAATCTTTCAGGAATGCATGAATATGGGACCAAACGAATATATCAATGTAATCCGGATTCAAGAGGCGAGTAAACTGCTCTTAAAAAGTTTTGCAACGATGGAGGAAATTGCATTTCAGGTAGGGTATGGAGATGTGTCTACATTTACAAGAAACTTTAAAAAACTATTTGGAACAACACCCTATCAGTGGAAAAAATCACCAGATAATTATTCGGGACATATGTTAGATTCTAAAATTACTGTACTGAGAGGCTGGGAGTGAAAAATCATCGAACAGGCAGAAAGTAAACTTGAAATCCAAAAGAAGATAGAAAATGCCTTTTTTTTGATTGAATTAAAACGCAATGCAACAGAGGAATTGATTATAATTATGTATATAAAATTAGTGCCGGGAGAGTGAAAAATATATAAAATGCACAAAAAACCGGTAAAGAAGGAGGACGAAGAAATGAAAAAAAGATTAATTTCAATGTTGCTTGCAAGTGTTATGGTATGTTCCTTAGCTGCTTGTGGCGGAGGTAATGGCGGAGACGGTGGCAGTTCGGGCAGTGATACAGAAGGTGGTTCAGCTGAGATGGGAACAAGCGACGATGAGAATACATTGACGGTTGCAGCATGGGATCCGTCATTTAATATTCCGGCGATAGAAGCGGCGGCCGCCGACTACAAGGAGAATGTGAATCCTGATTTTGTTCTTGATATTAAAGAACAGGCCGGTTCTGGCGATATTGAGACAGCCATCACAACAGCAGCTTCTTCTGGAAAATATGAGACATTGCCAGATATGGTCTTGTTCCAGGATCATTGGATTGAGAAGTTTGTAGCTGATTATCCAGACGCATGGCAGAGCATAGATGATATTGATATTAATTGGGATGATTTTTATCAGGAAAAGATTGACTATTCTACAATTGATGGCGTTCATTATGGTGTGCCTGTAGATGGTGGCACGGTTATCACAGCTTATCGTGTGGATCTTTTGGACGAGGCAGGGTATACCATTGATGATTTGACTGGGATTACATGGGAGAAATTCATTGAGATTGGAAAAGCTGTAAAGGAAAAAACCGGAAAATATCTATTATGTATGGATGGTGACGGAAATGATCTTGTATATCTGATGTGTCAGGCAGAAGGTGTATCACAGTTCAAAGATGGCAAACCGTATATCTCAGATAATGATACATTGAAAGAAGTTGTTCAGACAATCGTAGATATGGTAAATGAAGGAGTACTTCTTCTTTCGAACAGTTGGTCAGATTATACAGATAAGGCGATTCAGGGAGATCAGGTTGCCGGTGTTATGAATGGTAACTGGATTATTCCTACCATAGAGCAGGTTGATGCAAACAGTGGAAAGTGGGAGATCACATCCATGCCTACATTATCAGGAGAAGAAGGATATGCGTCTAACGGAGGTTCCTCCCTGTATATCACAACGAATTGTAAGAAAGTGGATCTTGCAAAAGATTTTCTGGCTTATACATTCGGCGGAAGTACGGTAACTTATGACAATGCATTGAAGAATGGAGGTGTTGTATCTACATATATTCCGGCGGGTGAATCAGAGGTTTATAATGAAGGCGTTGAATTCTTTAACAATACTTCGGTTTATGCAGACATTGCAGAGATGGGAAGTCATGTCAAGACAATTGAACAGAGTCCATATCACTATACATGCCGTACCCAGATTGCAGCAGCTATTGTAAATATTATTAATGGCGGTGATCTTGAGGATGAACTTAAACAAGCAGAGGATCAGTTGAACTTCGAGATGGGTAATTAGAATACATACGAAAAGGAGGACTTGAGGTGGAAAATAAAAAAGGAATGAGTCTGCTTCAGAAACAGTCCAGAGCCGGTTGGGGATTTCTGACTCCGGCAACGCTGTTGATTGCTGTTATGAGCTTTTGGCCGATGATTAATGCATTTATTACCTCATTAAAAACAGGTTCCAGTGCGAATATGGAATGGTCGAAGCCAATTTTTTATAATTATACAAGAATGTTTTCAGACAAATTGTTTCTTCGCTCCGTGGGTAACACATTTTTGTATCTGGCAGTTCAAGTACCGGTTATGCTGGTGCTTGCAATCCTGCTAGCTCAACTTTTGAACAATAAAGATTTGAAATTTAAGGGATTTTTCCGTACATGTGTATTCTTGCCATGTGCGACAGCATTGGTTTCTTATTCTCTGATATTTAAGTCCTTATTTGCGACGGAAGGTTTGATTAATTCTATCCTTGTGAAATTACATATTTTATCAGAAAATTATAATTTCCTAGGTAATTCGGCAAGTGCAAAGGCGGTTATCATTATTGCGCTGATCTGGCGGTGGACGGGATATAACATGGTATTCTATCTTGCAGGATTGCAGAACATTGAATATTCTGTATATGAGGCGGCCAAGATTGATGGAGCAAATGGATGGCAGACATTCTGGGGAATTACAGTTCCGCTTTTGAAACCGACAATTATCATGACGTTCATCATGTCAATTAATGGTACATTACAGTTATTTGATGAGTCTGTGAACTTGACTAACGGTGGACCGGCAAATTCAACTATTACTATGTCGCATTATATTTATAACATGACGTTTGGTACAGGTGTTGCGAACTTTGGATATGCGACCGCAATGGCATTCTTTGTATTCATTATGGTGGGCATATTGGCATTAATTAATATGAAAGTAGGTGATACACGTGACTGAGAAAAAGAATAGAAGTATGATTCAGCGACGGTTGATTCCGACATATATTTTCCTGTCAATAGTATCATTTTTTTCGGTATTTCCGTTTTATTGGATGATATCTGCAGCTACCAATACATCCTTCGACGTGGCAAGCGGGAGAATACTTCCAGGTGGATATCTGATACAGAATTTTAAGAATCTGTTAGCCGGACAGGATCTATGGGGCTCCATGGGTAACTCCTTTTTATATGCGATTGTACAGACCGTTCTTGCTATGTTTATCTGCTCGTTGGCAGGTTTTGGGTTCGAGTTGTATCATGACAAGAAGAAAGATATGGTATTTACAGTTCTGCTTCTTGCTATGATGATTCCAGGTGTTGCAACGATGATACCTTTGTTCAAAATGGTTGCAAACTTAGGATTATTGAACTCTGTATGGGGCTTTATCCTTCCGGCTATCTCAACACCGTTTTTGATCATGATGTTTCGGCAGAATTCAAGAAACTTTCCTATTGATGTTATGGAGGCGGCGCGTATTGACGGACTGACAGAATTCCAGATTTACTTTAAGATGTATATGCCGATGATGAAGTCTACTTATGCGGCGGCTGCGGTTATTACATTTATGAATGCATGGAATTCGTACCTGTGGCCGAAAGTAATAATGACTGACAGTAATGCGCAGACGATGCCTATGCTAATAGCGAATCTGGCATCCGGTTACACAACAGATTATGGTATGTTGATGCTTGGAGTACTATTTTGTTCAGTGCCTACGATGGTTGTATTCTTTGTCTTGCAGAAACAGTTTGCGGAAGGTATTACAGGCGCTGTGAAATAGGTAAATTATTTGCTGATAATCTGGCATTCTTTAATATAAGAGTTCTCAAAAGTGCTTGCGGATAAACATTCATAAATAGGTTGGCAGAAAAACTTCCGGGAATGCACATCACAAGAAAGGAATGCCAGTTATTATCATTGTATCTGGAAAAACGCCTAAAGGTGGTTTTTCGAGTACATAGCATGCGGGAAATCAGCAAACGGCAGATTTCCCGCATACTGTTTTATTCAAAGAAAGGAGTCAGAATAATGGGAGAATTTATTCTGAATGTAATTCATAGACCAGAAATGGTGCCAGAGTATTCAGCCACAGTTACTGGTCATGGAAAAGAAGAAGATATTGGAGATAAAAAGCTTTTGACGGAATCTCTGGATATTTTTAAAACACAACAGAGGCTTGCGCATGAGAATGGATTGAAAGTTACTATTCATATGACATACGCATCGCTTTTTAATGAAGAAGCGGTACAGATTGCGAAAGAGGACCACGAAAAATATGGTGATGAAATTGCATTATCACTTTTGGGGCTTCCATGTGAGCAATTCCGTGATAAATATAAAACAAAAGATTTTTGTATCTGGATGTTTTCCATGGAGGATAAGAAGAGAATTGTAGATGATGTATTTGGAAAATTCTATGAGATATTCGGATTTTATCCGGAGTCTACAGGTTCTTATTACATGGATGCAGAACTTACGAATTATATTAAGGAGAGATATCCGTCTGTAAAATGTGCTATAGCTACCTGCTGGGAAGAAGGACCGAAAGCATATCATACCTGCAACAATTCTTGGTATACATTATTTGATGGAGGTCCTTGGGCTCCATGGATTCCATCAAAGCAGAATACACATGCCCCGGCAGTCAATGAAGCAGAGGATAGTGGAATTGTGGCGATTCCGCACTTGTCCAGAGATCTGATTGCCTGCTATGATGGGAATGGATCGAATTTTGGGACACATCCGCAGAATGTACTTAGAGGAATGATTTATGATGCTAAGACATGGGAATACCCCTATCTTTATAATCTGATTGACCAATATCGGGCACAGGAAAAATACAACAATGGTTATGCCTACAATATGATGTTTGTAGGGCCAGGCTGGATGAATAAGATGGGACGCTGGGAAGCGCCTTATGAATTGCTGTTAAAGTCCTATTCTGATGGTTGTAAGTATTATGGGAAACTGAAAAAAGAAGGAAAATTGCTTGATATGACGATGTCGGAATTTGCAGATTATTATCGCAGAAAAAAGACATATACGGAACCAGAATGCGCTTTGTGGCGGGATATTCTCTATGGTTCTGATAAGCAGCTTTTCTGGTACACGGACCCATTTATGAGAGTTGGAGTAAATATGGATCAGGGAGGTGCGATTTTTGATCTTCGTCCTTATGCTGCAAAGCTTAAATGGGAAGTTGGGATTGGTACAAAACATGTACAGGATGCTTCTTATCCTTTTTTAATCCAGGAAAAGTACCGTGCTGGATATTTCACACACTATGCAGGAGAAGGAACTATACGAAGCGCTAAGCTCTGTTATGAAGGCGAAGAAGTAGACTTGTGTCTGTGTCGTACAAAAGCCCATTTTTTAAGAGAGGGGAATGTCAGGAGATTAGTACTTGATCCGGTTGAGATTGAATTCAATGACTTAACAGTGAAACTGCAGACTAGAATAGAATTTGAGGAGGGAGCAGGCACCATCCATATTGTACGGGAGATATTAGAGATGAGCAAGCCTGAGGTAAAGGTAGAGATCAACGAATATATGGTGGCCTGTTATGGTACGACCGAGTATCCCGAGGATATGAGCGGAATCGTACTTCGCTGTGAAGGAATGGATACAAAAGAAATTATATATGAATATAAGTGCAGGGAAGAAAGTCTTGCAGATGCCAGAGAAGTGTTGGCGGTCATCCCGGCAATTGAGACAAAGGTATCCATGCAAGCTTCGAAAGGGGCAGAGGGTTATATTCGTGAGGGATATGCGTTTTCACCGATGTTTACTCTGGGATATAAGAAACAGATATCAGATAAGGAGGTCTTTGAAACATGGCTCAAGCTGGAAAAGGCA
>JAAGKN010000081.1_pt1 | contig 51084 bp, 53 predicted proteins | sample 6206371 | NCBI WGS metagenome assembly JAAGKN01 (sample SAMN11533720, study PRJNA540317) | gut metagenome | isolation source: fecal pellets from male and female animal of same cohort | host: Peromyscus leucopus | place: USA:CA | collected 2017 | reverse complement strand
CATCTATAATAAGGAGGGTGTGTCAGATTAAACACTGACATTTTTGTATATCTTTATAATGTTGATAATTAACGGTTTATGCAAGATATGAAATTTGTGGCTAACAAATAAGCAACATAATAGCCGGAATAAAATGTGATTTTAGGTGGTCTTATGTTAGTCGATAACGATGCTTTGTTACTCGGAATTTTCAATCTAATGCCTTCAAAAAAAGAAAAATGAGGCTTGATACTGTTCCGCTTCATTCGCAGCGTTTTCAATTCGCTTTGCAAAAGTAGCAATAATTATTGAAACTACATGTACACATGCACACAGGTCTATATATAGGTCTGTGTGTACGTGTATATATAGTACACGACCTCTGACCAAATCTGTTTCCGACCGTCTATTAACCAATTCACGTCACGGCATTATCATTTATACAAATAGGTCAATGATGCCGTGTATATATAATACACGACCTCCTGACCAAATTCAACCAGTTGTCTATCTTTTCTTTTTTGAAGGCTTCCTGTTTTACATGAGATGAATTTTCATGTCTTGCTTCTGTTGAATCGCCGGATATTGACAGTGCAAAGTTAGATGTCTCCTTCATGACTGCAAGGTCACGTCCTGTGATTGTCTGTTGCAGGATGGTGACCAGGCACAATCCTTCGCAGCCAAACCTTGCCTTACATTCATTGGGACAACTTTTGCAGGCACTATAATAATCACGGCTGCTCCAGACAGCAAAATAAATGTAGGGAAAAGGCTAACGAAAAAACCATTGAATATGGACTACGAAGAGAACAGCATGATAATCGGATGCTCATGCACAATGCTTAATGAACCCGACAACGCAATATGCGGTCGGATTGTAGGTGATTACGGCAATGAAATCGCCGTTGAACTCTATGACGGAAAAGTCGCTGTATATGGACGTGACGAACTCCTGATTTTTGATTAAGGCTGGATGTGGAGGCGGCATCGGTTTGCGGTCTCCGCTCTTGCTTCATTAAGCTCCCTTTTTTATGGGATATACCCACAGTTTTACTTCTTTGCCTGTTGTCTTCAGCTCTCCTTTTTTATTTTTTGAAGGCAAAACCTTTTATATCCTTAAGTGGCACTTCCACTCTTGCATCGTCAAGCCGTTCCGGTGGATTACACAGGATAATCCTGTCCTTTTATATTGGACTTCCGCCTGTTCTTCTCTTGTCTCCCGGCTTCGTTGATTGCACTGTTCCTGTTCGTCTTGACATCACTGCCATCTACCATTCCATGACAAAAGCCATTCAACGGTGTGGTCTACTCCTCATAAGACAGGAAGCATCGTTCTTGCCACTTCATTGTTCATGCAGATATAAAGGTCCCTGAGCTTCCGCATATAGCATACCTATGGCGAGCCGTCAAAGCACACTTGCGATTTACCGCACGTTATCTTTCTATCATCCTTAGCATACCTGTTGCGTGTTTTCCCGTACTCTCTTCTTATGACAGAATTTCAAACCGAAGTCACATCACATAGTTTTTCCGGATGCAAAGTTATGAACATGGCGTCACATGGTTCCTCCGGGTCGGCGTGGCAGCCTTTGACCAACGGCTTTCAGACAATCTTCCTTTTTCACGGCTTGACGCTGAGAAAAAGAGTATTGTATGAACCTTCCGCTGGTGCTCCCTATGCCCATGTCATCTGTTGGCATCGTAAAATCAATGTATAACTTCTAAAATTCAAAAGTCATGAAGAAAGTAGAAAACAATTTCGCAGTAACAGGTTTCATCGCAAAGGATGCAGAGATCCGTCAGTTCACAACCTCAAGCGTAGCACGCTTCTCGATCGCCATATCCCGCACGGAAAAGCGCGGTGAATCATCTCAGGAAGAGACCAGAGTATCGGCATTCATGAACATGGAAGCCTGGCGAAAGAACGACAGCTCATCCTTCGAGCTTCTGAAGAAGGGCCAGATGATTACCGTTGAAGGCTACATGAAGCCGGAAGAATGGATTGGCAATGATGGTGTCAAGCGCAACCGCATCATCTTCGTAGCAAGCAAGTTCTACGAGCCGGTAGAGAAACCGGAGAAGAAGGAAAAGCCGAAAGGTAAGTCCAAATCAAAGAAGTGCCGAGGCTTAACCCCGGCACTTCCTCGACAGAAGCGGCTTCGGCCGCTTTTTTTATGGTCATGCTTATGACGGTTACTCCCCGTTTAGATCCGACTGTAATCACCCGTTTACACCTTTCACCCACCCGCTACGTATCGTACACCTTACGGAAGACAACTGTCACCGTGCTCCGCATGGCAACAGCCGTCCCCCGTCCGGCTCAGACATGACTGACACCGATTGCCTGTAAAGTATGTGGGGCGCAGGTCAGGACTTGCGCCCGCCCACACTCCTTGCCGTCATTCCGTGTCCGGATTGTCATGCCTGCCGATACGGACTCCACCCGTTCTCATTTATATCCTTTTTTATCTTTTGAAGGTCTCCTTTCATTTTATGCTCTCCGATTATACCAGCCGGTCCCCGTTATACGGTCGCAGCCTGCGACACATCAGGACTGCGCATCCGTTTTCATCGGCGAAATTAGAAGACGACCGGCAAATGTCAAGCCGCGCTTCGCTATTTGGGCTTGTCTTATTGCCGATGGCAGTCGTCTCCTTCGGAATGCCTTGAAAAACCGGATTGCACAGCTCGAAAGCCGAAGGACAGTAGGGAAAAATAAGATGTGTATTCCAAGTGAGTAACCAACCAATAAAAAGTAAAGGAAATGAAGACAGTAGAACGTATTCCGACCTATGCTTTGCCGTATCTGGTGAACGGTGACGCAACCCACCTCACAGACGAGGAAGTGAGAATGATTGATGATGTCTGCCGCAGGAACAGCATCGAACTGGTGACACCCATCACCGAAAGTGTAGAGGGAAATCCTCTGCCTTATTTCAGCAGTATGCCGTTTTTCGGTATGCCCTGTGAAGTAGAGGACTGCATCGTGATTTTTGGAAAGCAGGGATAGTAAAAATTTAATAAACGGTTAAATATATGTCATATAACAAGATTACAGCTTTGACGGCAAACGTCCACGCCATTGAGCTTGCAATGAGGCTTCACACAAACGGAGCATCAGCCACACAGGAAGACAGGGAAATACTTTCAGCATATACAGGCTTCGGAGGTATCAAGGAAATAATGGGCATAGGTACAGCCAATCCCATGCCGGACGGATTGTCGGAACAGACAGAACAACTTCTGCAACTGATTGATGGTTATTCCGGATTTTCAGACGACACAATGCGTAAGGATGCTTTGGATTGCATAAAGGCTTCCGTGCTTACGGCTTTTTATACTCCTGCGTTCATTATAGATGCTATCGCAAAGGAAATACACCGTCTTTTCCATAAGCACGGTATCACCATGCGGTCGTTTCTTGAGCCGAGTGCAGGCACGGGCGGTTTCCTGCCTGTAGCCATTTCGGATGCCAAGTCTTACGCTTTTGAGAAAGATGTATTGACAGGACTTGTGCTGTCTGCCCTGCAAGACCAATCTCAAGTAATCATTGACGGTTACGAGACAATCAGCAGACAGGAACTGAAGCATAAGACCTTTGATGTCATCGCATCCAACATTCCGTTCGGCAATTTCAGCGTTTTCGATGCGGATATGTGGAAACGTGGCGGTGTGCATGAAAAGTCCACAAAAACGATACATAACTACTTCTTTGTTAAGTCTATGGAGTTGTTGAATGAGGGCGGACTGCTTATTTTCATCACTTCAAGAGGTGTCGCTGACACTCCGGGCAACAAGTTCGTGAGGGAATATCTTGTCAGCCATGCCGACCTTATCACGGCATTGCGCCTTCCCGACAACCTTTTCATGCAGACAGGCGGTATCGAGGTCGGCAGTGATTTACTGATATTCCAAAAGCACACAGGCAAGGTGTCACAATCACACCGTGAGAAACTTTTCCTGCAATCCTCAAAGGAAAGTGCGGGGGCAGGCAACATCGTAACCGAACCGATGAACCGGCTTTTTACCTTACCCAACACCACGCTTGCCACAAACAGCTTCATAGCCAAGAACCAATACGGCAAATATATCCGAAAATACCGTTGGGGTAACGGTAATGATACGATGTCGCAGTACCTCTCTGCCATCATCAAATCGGATTTGGACCGATATTTCAAGAAGAGCTTGTTTGTCGGCGGCAGGTCTGACACCTCCATGCCTATGTCCCTGTTCGGGGAAGACATACCCGTGGAGACAAACAGAGACAGACGACAGTACACTGACACGATGGAGGAATGGATGAAAGAGGGTACGCTTGTGCTGTTTGAAAATCAGATTGGGACACTCAAGATGCGTAAGTCAAGGCAATATAGTGAGGTGGCTGTTGATTTTGACCCGATGCAGGAAGACGGTGTGAACATTGACCGTGCCAAAGACTATATACCATTGCGGAAGACTTATTTTGAACTTTCAACCAATGAGAGGGAGAAAATGACAGAGCAACCGAAATTGCGTGAACTGCTTAACAGCCAATATGACACCTTTGTGTCCAAATGGGGATATTTCCACGATAACGACAACAAGGACTTTTTTATGCTTGACAGCCTCGGTGTGGAGGTGTTCACCATCGAAACGCTTGTCGGTACGGAGGTCTCCAAATCAGACATCATGCGTGAGCCTGTCGCATTCAAGAAGATAGACACCGATATTGTCCTGTCACCGTCAGAAGCATTGGCAAGCAGCCTTAACTTCTTCGGTCGTGTCGACATGAACTATATCATCAGGACATCCCGGCATAGCTGCGAGGACGCTATCAGCGCACTAAAAGGTGAGATATTCTACAATCCCATTTCAGGTGACTGGGAAGCCAAAGGCACTTTTATAGCCGGAAATGTCATTGCCAAGCGGAAAGAGATACAGTCTTGCATGGATGAGCTCTACGGCGAGAAAAAGGAATATGCCGGACTTTCCGTCAAGGCATTGGAGGAGGCTACACCCGAAGCGATACCTTACGAGGAACTTGACATTAATATGGGTGAGAGATGGATTGACACGCGGCTGTATGCCATGTTTGCATCTGAATTGTTCGGTACTGAAACGGAAGTAATGTATTTTGATGTAAACGACACCTACGTTGTCTCATTGCGCGGATATTCGCCTGTCGCCTACAATACCTATTCCGTCCGGAACTACAACGGTGAGGCATTGTTTACCCATGCCCTGCAGGACACTGTACCCGAAATAACGAAAGAGGTTTACCGGAACGGTGATAAAGTCCGTGTTCCTGACGAGGAAGCCATACAGGAAGCCGCCACCAAGATACAGGAGATACGGAGCCTTTTCAATGAATGGCTCGACCGTCAGCCCATGCTTGTGCGTGACGAGCTTGTCACCATCTATAACGAACGGTTCAACTGCTATGTGCGTCCACTGTATGACGGTTCTGCGCAGACATTTCCCGGCATATCGTTCTGTCAGTTCAAATACAAGGAACTCTATCCGTCCCAAAAGGATGCCGTACAGATGATTAAGCAGAACGGAGGCGGTATCTGCTGGCACGCCGTTGGGACAGGAAAGACCATGATAATGTGCGTGGCTGCTTATGAGATGAAGCGTCTCGGACTATGCCACAAGCCGATGATTATAGGGCTGAAAGCCAACGTGCATGAGATAGCCGACACATTTCAAAAGGCATATCCGTCAGCCAAGATACTCTATCCCGGCAAGGAGGATTTCACTCCTGCAAACCGTATGGAGGTGTTCGCCAAGATAAAGAACAACAACTGGGACTGCGTCATTCTCACACACGACCAGTTCGTGAAGATACCCCAGTCGGAGGAAACCATGATAGACATTTTTTCAGAGGAACTTGCCGACGTGGAACGCTGTCTTGAGGTGCTTGAGGAGTCAACCATGTGTTATCGTTCAAGCAAAATGCAGTCGGGGCTGGAGACAAGACGTGAGAACCTGCGTGCCAAACTCGGCAAACTCCGCTGTCAGATTGAGGAACGCAGAGACGACACCGTGGATTTCCGCACGATGGGAATAGACCACCTGTTCGTTGACGAGTGCCACTGCTTTAAGAATCTGATGTTTCAGACGAGGCACACAAGAGTTGCTGGTATCGGCAACACGAAAGGTTCACAGCGGTCAATGAACCTGCTGTTTGCCATCAGGGATATTCAGAACCGCACAGGCCGTGACCTTGGGGCGACCTTCCTGTCCGGTACGGTTGTCGTGAACGCACTTACCGAACTGTATGTGATGTTCAAGTATCTGCGTCCCCGTGAGCTGAAACGGCAGTGCATTTCCTGTTTTGACGCATGGGCGGCCATCTATACAAAGAAATGTGCCGACTATGAGCTGAACGTGACCGGATCCATCAGGCGCAAAGAGCGTTTCCGTTCCTATATCAAAGTACCGGAGCTTGCCATGTTCCTGCGGGAGATTACCGATTACAGGACGGCGGACATGATAAACCTTGATGTGCCGGAGAAGAATGTATGTTTTCTGACCTTGAAGCCCACAACGGAGCAGGAGGATATGATAAAGCGTCTTGTCACCTTTGCCAATACAGGCGAATGGTCTGACCTCGGACTTGACAGCATCGCCCCTGAAAATCTGAATAAGGCAAAGATGCTGGTTGCGACCAACGTGTCAAGAAAGATGTCGCTTGACATGAGACTGCTGGGTGAAAAATTCAGTGATGATGCCGGCAACAAGGCTTCGGTATGCGCACGTACCATCTACGACTATTATGTCCGTTCAAACGCCAATCTCGGAACACAGTTTGTGTTTTCCGACCTGTCTACATACAAGCCCGACCAATGGAACATCTACAGCGAAATCAAGATGAAGCTGACAGTACTCGGTATTCCTGCCGATGAAATCCAGTTTATTCAGACCGCAACCACTGAAAGGGCGAGGAAACGGCTATTTACCGATATGAACAGCGGTAAGGTGCGTGTATTGTTCGGTTCAACTACGATGTTGGGCACAGGTGTGAACGCACAGGAAAGAGCTGTAGCGGTGCATCATCTTGAGGTGCCTTGGAGACCGGCCGACATGGAACAGAGAGACGGACGGGCTGTACGCAAGGGCAACACCGTGAAACTGTGGGGTGGAAATACTGTTGATGTCGTGATGTACGGTACGGAAAAGACGCTCGATGCATATAAGTTCAATCTGCTTAAGAACAAACAGATGTTCATAAATCAGATTAACAATGGTACAATAGGTGTCCGGCGTATTGACGAGGACGGCATGGACGAGGACAACGGAATGAATTTTGCGGAGTTTGTCGCCATCCTGTCGGGAAACACCGACCTGTTGAACAAGGCGAAACTTGACAACAGGATTATGCAGCTGGAAAAGGAACGTGCCATATTTAAGAAAGAGCGCATGCGTGCGGAGCGTTCCATAATTGCCAACCGTGAAGCCATACAAAAAGCGCAGTTCACAAAAAGCAGGATGGAAAAAGACCTTGAGCATGTGACGGCATACGAGAAAGAGGCATTTATTTCCCTGCTTTCCGATGTTGAGCCTACCATTGACGGAATAGGACGTGAACTTCAGCGCATAGCGAAAACCAATCGTTCGTCCGCATTTACCAACATAGGCAGTTATATGGGGTTGGGGCTGGTTGTGAAAAGCGAGTTTACGACACTTGGGACTTTCGATCACAATTCCTTCTATGTGGAGGGGTTGGACGGACTGAAATACCGTTTCGGCATATCGGGCGCACTTCCCTTGAGCTTTGAGGAAAAGGTGCAATACCCACGGCTCACATTACAAAAACTTCCGTCTCTTATCGAGGGACAGTGCAAGCTGATAGCACAACTTGAAAAAGAGTTGCCGGTGCTTCAGGAAATCACCGCACGGCAATGGAGCAAAAGCGAGGAACTTGCATCGCTCAAGCTGGAACGTGAAGCCTTGCAGCTCCGGATTGACGAGGAGCTGAAGAAAGCAGAGCTGTCACAAACGGAAATCTCCGCTTCAGAACAGGCAGCGTAATCCATAGATATATTTAACCGTTTTCCCACTGTCCGGCTGTGAAGTCTGACGGTGGGATTTTATATCTGTTCAAAGCCGTGTTTTGTTACTAAGAAGCTCCTTTTATATTCCAAAAAGCAAAATAAAATTAAAAAATTGCATATTGACATATTCAAATCATTATTGTATTGGATTTTTTTGTACCTTTGCATCAATAGAACCTGCCAAGCCTCTCAACGATGCTCAAATCGGCGGGTCGTTTTTTTATATACACATGGCAGTCCCATTTACAAAAACATATCTAACGGCACGTCAGCATGTCGAACTTTTACAAGACCGTGGGCTTTTGATTTCTGACGAACAAAAGGCGGAGGAATATATATCCACTATAGGCTATTTTAGATTGACCGCGTATTTATATCCCTTGCTTGAATCTCCAAAGACCGAACATCGTTTTAAGTCGGGTGCAACTTTTCAGAAAGCATTGGACATGTACCGTTTTGACCGAAAACTGAGAATCATTCTTCTTAATGAAATTGAGAAGATTGAGATAGCTGTGAGATCAAGAATTACTAATTGTGTGGCTCAGTCATGCGGAGACATATTTTGGATGTCAAATCCCGCCATGTTTGCCAAATCAGGACGGTACATGACCTCTATGACAGCAATTAATGGGGAACTGACAAAATCAAAAGAGGATTTTATCCTGCATTTCCGCCAAACATATTCGGATACATATCCTCCGGCATGGATGATTGCGGAGATATTGCCTTTAGGTACTCTTACACACGTTTATTCCAATCTCAAGGATAATACTATCCGAAAGAAAGTAGCTGCTGAATTTGGTCTTACTCATAAAGTATTGGAATCTTGGCTTATTGTTCTTTACGGACTCCGGAATATGTGCTGTCATCACAGCCGGACATGGAATAGAGAGTTGGCCATCATCACGATGGAACCCAAAACTCTCGGATATAAATGGATTGATTCGTCATGTACCGACAAACGAAGAATATATTATCGTATTTGCATGATACGTTATTTTTTGTTTTCTATCGCCCCGAACAATTCCCTTAAATCAAGGTTGGTAGATTTATTTAGGGAATTTCCTACCGTTGACGCTTTGGCTATGGGATTCCCGAAGGGTTGGTCTGACGATTGTTTCTGGAATGATTAATTATAGTAAGGAACTTCTTCCAATCGCATGCCTTCCATTTATAAAATTACAGCTTGCATACTCGAAGAATTTATTTATGGACCATTTTTATTGCCATAAGTATAGTTCTCGCCATCCACAATATCAAAATATAAATTTCAGCCTGTAAGTCCGTTTTTATTTGATAGTGTACAATGGCATATTTAAGTGCTGTTTTTTTACTGTACCCTTGAAAATAAGGGAATCCACCTCTTGTAATCTGTTGTATAATGGAAATGCACCGATTATAATCCTTGAATTACCGGACACCAAGCGACCTTGCGGGATTATTGTCAGCGCGAAGGTAAGACTTCGTTCCCGATCTTGCAAGACCATGCCGTATAGTGACTGTGAATAAAATCTTCCTTGCTGCATCAAGTGTATTTTCTTCATAGCCAGCCTTGCCGATTTGTCACTCGCTCCTTGATATTGCCCTGAAATAATTCCCTGAAGGTCGTTCAAAGAACCGGATGAAAGGGAAAATAAAGAAATAGAAATATGGCAAACTCAGAGACAAATGCAATGAACAGAAAAGTTATAGATGATATTCTGCAATGCGATAAGCGTTTCAGATACATGTTCTTAGGTCGCTTACAATCAGATTGTGAATATTATATTAATTATGGATGTAGGAATCCCAAATGCCTGTGGGCTGGAGAGGAAGAGTTGCAAATAGAACTGATGACGGCTATTTATAACAGTTTTTCCGATGCAGAAAAACCGGAATGGTTGACAATGGATAAAATTGTGGAATACAGTATGATATTGAACAGACAAACAAGTAAAAATGCAGGTTAAGGCTTTAAGTTCAACGGCAGAACTTTATTGCCGTATCGTACATGACAATTAGGGTGAAAGCCTTGTCATTGGCTGTATATATTTTCTTCACGCTTTACAACCGGGAGAATTTGGAGACGAGAACGATGGATTTGCCAGTAAAGAGGCGGAAGAAATCTATGATGAAATCTTCTTTTTCACTGATGACATATATTTACAACTTTATGACAAACAGGTTGGTAAAAAGTTTCAATATATGAATTTTTTTATGGTTTATTGTTCATCTACCGTGTATTTTATCCCCTTTTACCCCATTATAACAGTTTACATGTCCATTTATAATTGAACACTACCGGACACCAAGCGACCTTGTGGGATTATTGTCAGCGCGAAGGTAAGGCTTCGTCTCTGATCTTTGCAAGTCCATGCCATATGGTGGTTGTGGATAAAATCTTCCTTGATGAATCAAGTGTATTTTATCCATAGCCAGACTTGCCGATTTGTTACTCGCTCCTTGATATTGCCCTGAAATAATTCCCTGAAGGTCGTTCAAAGACCGGATGAAAGGGATATAATCATTGACAAACCAAAAACAGATGGATTATGGAAAATTTATGTTGCAGTTCCTACACTTTTGTAGGAGATGAAAATGAAATTAAGGAACTTTATGACCTTATGAAAGGACTTGAACTTAAAAAGGAGGAAACTCCGCTTACAGAGAGTGATTACGGGCAGTACAGGCTCGGAAACCTTGTAGTAGCGTTGGGTGGCAAATGGTCTGAAATCTGGTGTAGTGGGACATGGACTGACCTGACCATAGAAAAGGGTATCTTGAAATTCATGACGAAAACTGCAAGAAGTCCGGCAAACGAACTTATGGACTTTATCTGCAAGAAGTTCCATTCGATGAAATATTTTTTCTGTTTCTATACAGAAGGAAATTGTGCCTTCCTGTATGAGACCAATGACACAGAGGGACGTTTTTATCCCGACCGATATGTCGTAAACATTTGCACAGCAGAGGGCGAGTATTACACGGAGTATTTTCAAACGGACAAATCCGCATTTGAATGGGTTGAAAAACTAACAGGACATCGCCCGACTTCAATTAAAGATGCAGACAGGATTGACTCTGCCATGTCGGATGAATATGAGGATGCCTATCTCTACATCAATGAAATTGAAGTAATAGATTCATAAACACTCACATTTTTTACAATCATGACAATAACAGATTATGAGTTCAACGACAGAACTTATCATTGCCGTATCGTACAGGACAATGAAGGTGCAAGCCTTGTCATTGGCAGCACATCTTTTCTTCACGCTTTACAACCGGGAGAATTTGTAGACAAGAACGATGGATTTGCCAGTAAGGAGGCGGAAGAAATCTATGATGAAATCTTCTTTTACACAGATGATGCAGATTTGTTGCTCGATGACAGACAACTGGTTGAAAGGTTGAAACTAACCGTTCCTGAATGCTTTGAATGATGGTTCTGACAATGAGAGTATGGAGGTTAAGGCTTCCATGCTCCCTGCCCGATGACCACCTTTTATAAATTTCATTCCCTTTTTTTATTTTCCATAGGCATCGTCTTCACCTTTCGTTATAGGATGAAATCCGTTTCTCCGGATCTTTTTCCTTAGGGTCAGACATCCGAAGAAACGGGTGGACGGAGACATGCCGGAGATTACGGTACAAGTATCGCAATCCTTGCCAAGTCTCCCTGCTGTCCACCCTGCTGATTTCTGTCAGTATATTAGTGAAAACGATTACCGTTTATATCCTGTTATACCTGAGTTTCCATATTGTCAGCAGTCCTTTTATACCATTATTCCAATTACCTTATTATATACCGCCATCTACGATGGCATTATCATTCAGTCCTTGCCAGACCGTTTGGTTTTATAGATGCAAAGTTCTGTCATCGCTGCTTAATCCAACTGTTTGAAGTGCATTTCTTTCAAATTCTTCCTCCTTCGGAGCGTAATTTGCCAGAAAAACCGTTGTATAAAGCCGGTTGCCGATGACTGTGTGGGGCATCATAAAACCCAACAGCGGTTCCGGCAGAAGGAGCCGAAGAAAGGGAAAAATAAACATTTTCAACATTAACCCTCTAAAATCAAGAATTATGGCAACAAATCAGTCTGAAAACGCAATGAACAACGCTAAGGTAGCATTGGCAAACATTCAGCCGAGTACATTCAACCCTCGCAAACATTTTGACGAGGACGGCATCAATGAACTTGCGGACAGCATCCGTCAGCAAGGGGTGCTCCAACCCATCAACGTGCGACCCATTCCCGACACTGACCGTTACGAGATTGTATTCGGAGAACGGAGATACCGTGCGGCTCTTGTCGCAGGTCTTGAGGAAATCCCTGCTATCATATCGTCATACTCCGATGAGGAAGCGGAAGAAATCGCCATTACCGAGAACCTTCAGCGAAAGGATGTCACTCCTATGGAAGAAGCGGAAGCCTATCAACGGCTCATGGACAGCGGACGGCACGATGTCCAATCCCTTGCGCTCCTTTTCGGGAAGAGTGAGAGTTATATACGCTCACGTCTCAAGTTCACGACACTTGTTCCGGAAATTGCCGAACTTATGGCAGATGATACCATATCCATAGCGGTGGCTAATGAGATATGCCGATACAGCGAGGATATTCAGCGTGAGGTGTACGAAAAACACCTCAAGAACGAATACGGCTATAATTCATGGCGAGGGAAGAAAGCCGCAGATGTGGCAAATGCCATCCAACGTGACTATACCAGCGACCTTGAGCGTTACGACTTTGACAAATCTGTCTGCGCCCTGTGTCCGCAGAACACCAACCACCTGCTTCTTTTCAGTGACGGAGGTTGCGGTAAATGCACAAACCGCTGTTGTCTTGCGGAGAAGATTTCCGACCACATGGTGAACAGCATTATTGCGACCGTGACGGAACACCCCTGCATGGCTATTAGCCGAGACCTCTACAGCACGAACAGCACCGTAGTGGAACGGCTTACCGCAATGGGCTATGAGGTGGAGGAATACGACCATACAATCCGTATGCCCCAAGAACCTCTGGCACCGTCTGCAGAGGACTACGATACTACCGAAGAATACAAAGCGGACAATGAGCGTTACAAGGTAGAGTTTGAGGGTTATCAAGCCAACATAGCCAACCTTGACCGCAAGCGTGAGAGTGGAGAGATAACCCTATGTATCAAGATTGGCGCGACACGCACAACCTTGTGTTACGTGGACAACACCACAAAGGCATCTATCGGAGGTACTTCATTCGACAAGGTTGTTACTCCGCTGGCAAAACTTGAGAAGCAGGACGGTCGAAACAAGGAGATTGCGATTGAGAAAACCATCGCAGATATTAAGAAACAGATTATGGAGGTGGACATGACAGATACCAAGTTCTCTGCCGAAGAAGAAAAGATGCTGCACTTCTTTATGTTGTCCACTCTGCGAAAGGAGCATTACACAGCGGTAGGTCTGCCCGAAGACCATGCAGGGTATCTTAAGGATGAGGACAAAATGATGATTGTCTCCAACTTGACAGCCAAGACAAAGGCTATTATACGGAGGGACTTCCTGATAAAGAATTTTGAGGGTGCATACCGTGGCAACGTTACAGCCACTCTGTTGCGAGACTTCGCCAAGAAGCACATGCCCGAAACCCTTAAGGATATTGAGGACTGCCATAATGAGGTTTACGACAAACGTCATCAGCGCATAGAGGAAAAGAAAGCCATTCTGATGATGCAGGAAAAGAAAGAGGGTGATATGTCTCAAGCATCCGAAGAAAACACGTCAGAAGAACTGCAGGCGGAAGAGACTGCTGCCTAAGATAATGTATAGGGTGGTCGGTCTACCGCTACCCTATACCAAACAATTAAACTGCAAAACATATTAGATGTGGTTAATGTAAGCGATGGGAGCATCATTTGATGTTCCTGTCGTTTTCATTTTACTGGGATGAAATCATCTATATAGTCAATGCCGGCACATAAGTATCCGTTTACATGTTTCATCACTGCCATTTATATCCTTTTATAATACTATGATATGGCTGGAGCGGCATCCTTTTATATAGTGCCATCCTGCCGGAGTTTCCATGACCTCACGGAATTATTGTCAGCGCGAAGGTAAGACCTCGTTCCGGCTCTGTCAAGTCCATGCCGGTAGTTCCTGTGGGAAAATCTTCCTTGCCGCTGCAAGTGTATTTTCCACACGTCAGACTTGCCGATGGTCTCTCGCTTCCTTTGTGTGGCCCTGAAATAATCCCCTGTGAAGTCCTGCAAAAGACCGGAATACAGGGAAAAATAAAACTTAAAACCATTGAGTATGAGCAATTGGTACAAAAAGAAACAGAAGCATACAAAATAATGCTTGAATACTATAACCGACACAGACGGTATATACCGTTTGTTTAAAACCGTATGGATATGAAACAGAAATTTTATTTGCTTGCGACACTTCTTGAAATGCAGGACTGCGTTTCTGACGGACATGCCCTGTATGCCTCTCTTGACGATGCAATGGCAGCATTTGAACAGGAGATAGCCGACTGCCAAGAGAACTTCAATGAGCGGTACGGCAGCGCAGTGATTGACTTGCCACGCTGCAAGGAATGGAGAACGGAAGACGGTTACGGCTATACGGTGACAGTCGATGAAATGATACCGCTATGAGACAGCCAACATATAACTACATAAACAAGCTGATTGGACGCATAACAAAGTTCGGTCAGTCAAATAACGACAGCTTCACATACTACAGGCATCTTGTGGAACTGCAGAGTGGCACAAACGACTACGTTTCAGTGACATTGTACAAAACCGAGAACCGATATGACGGAGAACTTGCGGATTTCAGTTTCGACTATTGGACGCTTGAACTGCACTTTGTTAGCACGGCAGGCAAGGATTTGACGGAAAGTATCATCAATGCCTTCAGGCATTTCTATGCGCCCCGAAAAATACAAATATCATACGATGAACACAAATATGAGGACACTACCTATGAGTATGACGAAACAAACTGGGACAAGCCGCCTGTAAAACGGCTCAATAAATAACAATCAACAAACAAAAGGATTATGAAATTCAATTCCTATGAGGAAAACAAGACGCCCATGTCATTGGTGCTTGTGAACGGTGTAACAGACGGTAACGAACTGGAAATAAGAAAATGGGATTTTGACAAATAACCATTATATAGGTAACTTAAAATCAAGAATTCATGAATATCAAGAATTTTGCGACATTCGGACTGTTTGTCGAAGGCAATATGATAGACAGCGGAAACATGCACGCCATGGAGAACGAGGCAACTCGGAGATTCTTAAGCGGACAATCGGAAGCCGCGCACATATCCGTCTTTGGATTTGACGGTGACAAGGCTATAGAAGAAACGCCAGTCTTATCCCTGCGCAGGAACAATAATGACATCATCATCGCCAATATGCTGCAGTCCGACTGTTCTGACGATGTAAAGAGAAACCGCACATTAATTGAGATAAAGGATGTTGTCGATGAAATCATGGAGTGCGACAGTCTGGTTGACCGCACCGAATTTGACACGGTGCGCTGCAATATCGGCGGTGGTACGCTCTGGCTGTGCGACCTTGATAAACTTAAGCAGCATTTCGACATCAAAAGCGTTATTGCAGAGGGGGACAACATCGCCATCTTGATTCGGTCGTATTCGGTTTCCTGTTAATATCAACTGGGGATGCCGATATATGGCATCCCGGTTTTCCATATGTTCAAGTCCGGCTTATCACACAGTGCCTGTTTCCCTGTTCAAAAAGGTTCCGTATCCACTTATACCCTACAAAATCCATTTATAATTATTCGGCATCCGTAACGACCAGACCGGGCTTATTCCGCCGCAAAATTAATAGCCATGCTCCCGTTACAGCAATACACCCTTACGATGGAAGCCCGTATTTTGAATTTGTGAGATAATAATCAATCATCTATTGGCGAGAATTGATGGCAGTATTTGTTAGAAAGAAGTTTCTTCCGTGAGATTTTCACGGAAACTATTTTTATTCTCGGATTTTTATATTAATTTTGCACCCAAAAGATGTTTCATTCTTGTATTTTCAAAAACATCCATTATGGTAGAATCGTTTATAGTAAAGAATTATATGTCCTATAGGGATCAGGTGGAGTTGTCATTTCTAGCTTCAAAAAAGGAAAAGGCATCTACTCTACCGCCTGAGTGGTATCAGGAGATTGACGGCAAGCGTATCTTACGTTTGTTGCTTTGTGTTGGTCTAAATGGAACAGGAAAGACCAAAATGATAGAGGCGCTACAATATTTGCGTATGCTTGCTATTTACAAGCCCCAAAAACCTACAGATCATCCTGCATATAGACCATTCCTTTTGGATGAACAATCAAAATATGAGCCTTCAGAATTATCGCTAACTTACTATATTAACAATGTCTGTTATTATTATTATATTAAGGTAAGTGAGAAACGTATAGAAGAAGAGATTCTAAAGCAGCGATCACCTAACGTTTTATTGTATCACCGTTTATACAATGCTGATACAGACACCGTGTCTATCAAATTTGGTCTTGATAGTGATATTAGTAAGAGCACTCAACAGGCATTGAAGTTAACTGTAATTCAGAATTCGTCCGTTTTATCTGTTTTCGGTTCCTTAAATTTAGAAAGTCTATCATTAAAATCAAATTATGATTTTTTTGATAAGCACATCAGTTTGATTCGCAAGTCTAGTAATCAGAAAATTGCGGATAAATTAAAAACAGGAAATCCAGAGAGAGACTTACAAGTAAAAAGAATGTTACTTCAACTATTAAAGGACGTAGGTACAAATGTTTGTGACTATGAAGTGGATGAGGTTACGTTTAACATCTCTGATATAGAAAAGAGTGTTCCTGAATTGCTACTTCACCAAATACAAAAAGAACATCCTGGTGGTCAAATTTCACAAAAGACATTAAGACTCATTCACTCTACTCCTTTAGGCAATAAAAGCCTTGATGATAGTTATGAGTCATTAGGCACGATGAACATCATCAAACTTCTTCTTGTTATGTATGATGTCGTAATCGGACGCAAGTGTTCATGTATTGATGAAATTGAATATGGTATCCATACCAAGGCTTTGGACTTCTTACTCAAAATGTATCTTACGATAGCGGACAACTGCCAATTTGTCGTTACGACTCATGACCTTTCGCTATTAAAGTCTAAAAACCTAAGAAGAGATGCCGTTAGGATGTTTGAGAAGGATGAGTATGGTGTTACCCAAATTAAACGCAAGTATGTACATAACACAATGAATTTTATCAATGCGTATGAAAAGATTCTAGATGAACAGCTTGGTCTTATGGCAGAGAGTCTTGATTCACTTAGTAAATACAGGGGATTGATACGAACTTTTTACGACGAATTTGAAAATGGGAAGCGTGAATAACTAACGCAACATCTTTGATTGTGTCACTATTTCAACCTTTATCGCAAAGGTTTTCCGTGGTTTTTTCACGCAAAACTTTGTGATGAAGGTATTTTTTTGTATCTTTGCATCGCAGACTCGAATTTAGAACCCTGGTCAAGGAGCCAGAGAGCTGCATTTTTTATTATGTATAGAATATTTATATCACATTCGTGGAAGTATTCCAATCAGTACGACAAGATTGTTGGGTTTCTTGATGATGGAGGTATCACGTATTACAATCATTCTGTACCAAAGGACGATCCTGTACACACAAATGGTACTGATAAGCAGCTAGAAGATGCTATTGATGCAAAGATTAAAGGTTGTAGCTGTGTGATCATTCTTGCTGGTGTGTATTCTTCATGTAGCAAATGGATAAAAAAAGAAATTGCTATTGCTCAAAAGTATTGCAAACCAATTATTGGTGTTAGACCTTGGGGAGCGGAGAGAGTATCTGATGCAGTTACGCAAGCAGCAGATGTTGTCGTTGGTTGGAATGCAACGTCGGTGGCTAATGCTGTAAAAAATTACTCACTTTAATTTAATGCATATGAGAAGAGCTTTACTTATTGGTATAAACAACTACCCAGGCAATCTTCGCCTGAGTGGTTGTGTTGAAGACATTCATTGTTTAAGAGATGCTATTGAGCGTCATGGCAATGGTGAGAAAAACTTTGGCGTTAAGTTGCTAGAAGATGTCCAGACCTCTGAGGTGGTTATGGAAGGAATTACTGAACTGTTTCATGACGACGCAGATGTTGCACTCCTATATTTTTCTGGTCATGGCTATATAAATACAACAGGTGCAGAAATTGTCACACCTTATGAGGTGGCCAATTCTCATATGCATTATAATGGAGTGCAGATGAAGACTATTATGGAATTGGTTAATAAGTCGAAAGTGAAGAACAAGATTATCATATTAGACTGTTGCCACTCAGGACAAATCGGGAAGTTCAATCCGATAGAAACAGGGAGTGTTCTTGATGAGGGGGTCTCTATTCTTACTGCTTGTAGAGAAGATGAATCTGCTTGTGAGGCTGGTGGTCATGGATTATTCACAGAGTTACTTTGCAGTGCGTTGCAAGGTGGTGCGGCAGATTTTAACGGTAACATTACAATGGGTAGCATCTATGCTTACATTGATAGAAGTTTTGGGGAATGGGAGCAAAGACCAGTCTTTAAGACGAATGTCTCAGCCTTCGTATCTCTAAAAAAAGTGGAACCCAAAGTTCCTTTAAGTGTATTTAGAGAGCTTCCAAACCTATTCTCAATGGCCGATGAAGTTCATAAACTGGATTCGTCCTATGAGTTTACTAACTGCCCTGAGGAACAACACAAGTTGGTTGAGCCGTATGCAAAGCCAGAAAACGTAAAAAAATTCAAGTTGCTTCAGCAATTGCAGAGTATCGGCCTTGTTGAACCTGTTGAAGCACCATTCATGTATTTTGCCGCTATGGATGGCAAAGGTTGTAAACTGACAGCTCTTGGCAAGCATTATTGGAGATTGGTTAAAAATAATAATATTTGACAACATGATTAGTTATAGTAGAGAAAGCTATTTTAAAGACGTTGTTGCGAGAATGCCGATTAATGAGCAGCAGAGAACATTCTCTGCTAGCTCAAATGAATTATTTGATGTATTTTTGTCATATAACATTAACGATAAGGATGTTGTAAAGGGTATCTACTATGTGCTCAAGAAAATGAGATTTAATGTCTATGTAGATTTTATGGTTGACCCTCAATTGGACAGGAGAAGTGTTACAAAGGAAACCGCAGAGTGCATACAAAGCAGGTTGAAGCACTGCAAGTCTTTGATATATGCCCAATCGTCAAACGCTGCAATGAGCAAATGGATGCCATGGGAACTAGGAGTTGTTGACGGAAATACTAGCAAATGCTTTATTATGCCAGTTCAAAAGGGATACGAAACAATTAACTATAGGCAAGAGTATTTGTTATTGTATCCTGTCATTGGTATCAATACTTTTAGTGAGTTAAGGGTGTATGATTCAGAGAATTCAAATTATAGTAGACCCCTTGCAGAATGTTTAAGATAAAAACAATGTTGTATTAGTTATTGTATAACGGTTGCCTGAAACATGCAACCACTTAGGGATCCCCGCCATAGGACGGGCCACAAAGATTATGGCAAAAGATAGCGAAGGTCGTAAGTATAATCGTATTCCTGCCTATGATCGAGTACAGGATGGTAAAGTTATCCATGTACCTGCTCATGTTAGGAGCAATCGAAGCGATTGTAAAGGTCAAAAGAAAAAATGATTGCAACTTCTTTAAGGATTGTGCCATGGCGATGTGAATCGTTATGGCATTTTTGTATGCTGGATACAGACATTATGCTAGCTCAAAATATACGTCAATTATCAAACCAATAGCCCAAAGACGATGTAGACCACAACTCAGAGAAACATGTCAACAATCCTCCGTTTTTCATTGTGTTCAACCGTGTAAATATTGGGTATTTGATTTTATAACCGGCACATCCAGTTATACCTGACATCCGCCAGGATATTCTCTTTGTCAATCCTGCTTATACTGCCTTATTATAATCCCTATTCCGACCATTCATTCCGTTTTTATATTCCAAATATCCATTTGTAATCTTACTTCTGTGACCATTCTTCTTATCTAATCAAACCAGATCCATTCGGTTTTACAGATGCAAAGTTCTGTCATCATTACTTGGTTCAACGATTTGAAGTGCATTTCCTGAAAAATTCTTCCTCTTTCAGAGAGTAATTTCTCGGAAAAACCGTTGTACAAAGCCTGTTTGCGATGACAGTGGAAAGCATCATAAAACCCGAAAAGGTTCCGGCAGAACGGAGCCGATGAAAGGGAAAATTAAACATTAACAGTTATGGACAAAACAGTAAATCTTCAATCAACCAAAGAGTTTGAGCTTGCCAGGCAAGTTTCATTGGCTATTAACAATTACAGCTTCAGCCCTAAGAAATTTGCGGCATCCATTCCTGAATTTCATCGTACCCTGCAACAAATGTTCTGGCGGACAATCGTGGAGTGCATCAAGGTTTATGCTGATGAAAACTATAAGTATGACGAGCGCAACGAAGCGTCCCATCTTGAAGCCATGCAGATGATGGAGTATCTGAAAAAACACGGACGTCATATACCAATGATATAACCCTTAAAAACAAGATATATGGAACAGACATTCTATCTGCTTACATCACTCATTGAAAAAACGAGTGACAGCATAAGTGACACGCACCGGCTTTTCGGAACATTGGAGAAAGCCGAAGATGCGTTCGGGAAAGAAATCGAGGAATGCCGTGAGAACTTTGACGGACAAGACGGAGACCTGTTGATAAACCTACCACGATGCCGTGAGTGGAGAAACGAGGACGGTTTCGGCTATACTGTAACGATTGAAGAAGTTACACCGCTATGAGAACACCGGTCTGCAGCCGTGTTGCAGACGCGATAATCGAAACATTCAAACAACTATAATAAAGATGTAACCACAAAAAACAATATACCACTATGAGTATGGATAATAACCGCATTCTCAGTATCGCAGAGACCATCCGACAGCAACTTGCCGGCATGACATCCATGAACGTATTGATGTCCTGGGGTATATCAAAAGTCGCGGCAACCGTCATTGACGATATGGCGGCTCTCAAACTGTATGTAAACGGCAGACTGCATAAAGGAACAGTAATAATCGCCTTAAATGAAGGTACGGACTACTATGAAATCTATTTACGCGACAAAAATGATAATACCGACAAGATTGCCGAAGATATAGACTTCACACAATTAGGTGACATCATAGACGAAGCGATAGAACGAGGTAAGGACAAAGCCGAGTACGACAATTTCTGTGAAGAGCAGCGTCATTTGCTGTTCTGATGACAGTTTGTGTACAAAAGGCGGAGGTATGGAACAGGCATACGTCCGCCTTTGTGCGTCCGCGCCTGTCGGCGCAGTGTTCCGATTATATTTATCTCAGTCCTCACTTTCCCCTTTCTTCCTTCTGGGACCGAGAGGCCCTTTTGTACGTCCGCGGTTCAATTCAATCCTTGCCTCGTTCAGTATCCTGAATACGGAGCTTCGGCTCTTGAAGCCGGATTCCGCATATATGTCGTCGATGGAGAAACCTTGAAGATACATGTTCACCACACGCCTGTTACGTTCCGTCTTGGCGACAGCCTTCTGCGAGATATTGGATATTTCCACTTTTACCTTTGGCACACGACGACCGGACCTGCGTATGGCATTGGCTTCTTTGGGCAACAGCGCGATGGCTGTCAGCACATCCGAAGTCTTGGCATCGGGAAACAGTTCATTCCTGGAATCAATCTTGTCGTGAATGGAAATCAGCCGGATATTGTTTACCCGGCACAGCTCAAGGAAGAACACCAGTTGCCTGGCTCCGTTTAGCGCGTTGCTCAATTTGGGGATGACCAACGTATCGCCGAACTGCAGCCGCCCGATTAGGGAATCCCATACCGTGCGCGTCTTCTCGTTCTGCGGCAGTTCCTCCCTGACAACCTCAAGGCAACCGAACTCTTTCATCCATTGCTCATCGGTTTCAAAGTCGTTGTATCCGGGAGCGGTCATGATATATCCAATCTTCGCCATCTTTTACAGTCTGATTTATAGCTGCAAAGGTAATAAAATTATTTCGATTACAATCATACTGACTATGACATTTGTATTTCTTTAGCAATCATCAGCAGCCATGAGTGATACTTCGGCTTTGTATTTACTCCGATTGGCATAATCCGGCAGATTATCAGATGAAAATGTGGCATGAAATAGCGGATTTATTCACAATGATTTTGAGTTTGATTTCAAAAATATATTCTTCTGCGTTCTGTGTACATTCTCTACAACATATTGACTGTAAACCATATCCAAAAATTACATTCAGAGTATGATAATATAAATCAAACTAAAAATAATATCAAACAGCCAATCATATCAAAATAAAACTCTACTTTCGCACCGTAAAACAATCGGCAGTAATTGCTTAAAAACAGATTTTGATATGACAAGTAATCCGACAGGACGGCAGATGACGCCGCAGAGAGTAACAAAACATTCCAGACTCATACTCCATACAGCCACGGTTGTATTGGTTGTGGTGACATTTGTGTTTTCCGGATGCAACAATCGTCCGGACAAAGGTTCTTCCATGTACGATACACCGGAAGAGGCTCTGAAGGATTACGCGTCATATCTTTCCCGCATCGCTTCCAAAGACAAAGCGGAGATAAGGGAACTCTGCAAACTCACAGGCGAGTGGAAGACACTTGACGACACACTATCGGCAAAATTCTTTTCCGGTTATGAGACCGAGATACCGGAACGGAGTGATTCCGTCTATACAAGTCTTAGGGATTCCATTGTCGGAGAGCTGTGCCGTCTTGCAGAATCATGTTCCCGCTCCCTCGCGGACTACCTTGTGCTTGTCACTGCCGTCAGCCGACCTCCGGTAGATACACTCACTACAGGACTGCTTACCTCAGTTCACCATTTCTATGGCTCTATGGACAGGACTCCCACATACGGGCTGGGCAACAAAGAAACCATAAGCAGGTATGAACGGTTCCTGTCCGATGCCATTGACAGCGAACTGACATCGAAAGCCGATGTTTTCACATTTCTCCGTGGCGAGGACATGGCTTTCCGTTCTTTCCTTAGCCATCTGCCGGCTCTCGGCAATATTCCTCTCATCCGTGTGCGTGACAATACTTCCCGAATGATGGCACGGATTGTAGAACTGGCGTCAGAGGACAAGCAGCTATTCACTCCGTCGGAGATGGTTGTCATTCTGACCATGCGCAATAACCGCCGGCTGTTACAGAACGCCCTGCAATGTGTCAATGACATCAGAGCCGGGAAAGTAGGCAGGGACGAGCGGGCATCTGCCTATCTGTGGATGTTGCTGCAGCCTTGGCTGTCCTTTGACTCTTTGTCGTTCTCCCTTATGAGCGAAGCCCAGATGAAAACAATGAGCATACTTGCCTCCGAAACACCCGGTTGCATTGCCAAGCTGGGTAATCCCAAGTTTCCAATTGACACGGAGGAACTTCCGGTTCTGCTTATCAGAACGTATATATCCACCCTGTAATACACAAACCAGACATTATCAAGACCATTTATATGCAAAACAGTAAAATCGACAATTTCCTGAGCCATGTCCATCTTCAGATGGCATCCATCATGTCCCGTCAGTTCTATGCCGGTGTGGAGATAGATACCGAATCGGCATTGTTGGAGTTCAATCTTCCGGAACCGATGCCCCTCAATGACCTGCTTGACATCCTTGACAATCACATGGAACTCGTCATCCTCTACCATGTGATACCCTCGGACGCTATCGTGATGGGTGAACAGTGCTGCGCCTATTCCGATCCGGTGGCGGATTTCATCTACAAGGTAAACTGCATCACCAATGACAACGGAACCTGTAGTACGGTGTATGTGACGCTTTACGAATCGCTTGAGACGCTGGGCATAGAAGTTCAGGCAGAGCTTGAGGAACAGACCGCCAAGAGCCGTGAGATTATTTTCGCCAGAAGCCTGAACGATGTCCTCCGTGACTTTATGAGATGAGTGCCATGAAAGATTCCCACTACAACAAACTGGTGGACATCATCCACCGCCACCGCAGCTGGGTGGACGTACTGCGCCCGAAAGAGGACGCCACACTTGTGGCACGTTCCGGTGTGGAGCTTATGGCAGTCAGAAGGAGAGTCATGACACTCGTTGCCCTCAAGCCCCGCAGCGTCTATCCAAAAGGACATGTGTGGAACATTCCGGAAGAACGGCTCGACCGTGCCGTGCGTGCCATGAAGCGTAACTGCGCTTTCACCGAACGCTGGAAACGAGAGGAACTGTCCGTATCCGATGCGGAAGCACTGGTGCTTCGTGCCTCCAATAATTTTCTCAGTCTGAATCTTCAGGCTGAATAACTACATAACCTCTTACAGCCATGACAACGATATTCCAGTTTCTTTATTTCTCTTCTTTCGTAACGCCTGTGCTCGCACCGTTCCTTTACAAGAGCAGACGACCCTCCATGATTGCATTTTACCGGAGAATGACTTTCAGCTTCAGTTTCCGCAGACTGTACACACTCATGTTCACACTCTATCTGGTCGCATTCCACTTTTACCATCTATCCGTTTACAGGCAACCGCAGTGGCTGTTCCCGTCCACCATACTGGTGATGCTGATGTACTCTCCACGCATCAGTGAACGGATGTTCCACTTTATGCAGGACAAGCAGACGCTGTCCGCATTTTGTCTGCCGGGAATACTCTGTATGTTTTTCCCTCAGTTTCTGCCGTTGGGCTTTACCGTTCTTGTCATAGCGGTAGCCGCCGTGTTCTTCCCGTCAACCCATCTTCGTGACAGTCTGCTGAGAGAGGACGTCCGTATGGATTTCCTCAATGGGACACCTGAAACGGTTGCCGGAAGGTATTTCCGCTGGTCGTCACTGGAAAGCGTACTGTCTGATAGCGATACTGCCAACTGTAAGACAAATTCCCGTTTCAATCGGAAATCTCCGGATGTGATTGAGGATGTGGAAGTAATTGAATATACGGACTGATAATACATTTATAAAGTATGGACAACACAAGACCCTACCATATCACACTCAGCCGTGCCCTGCTGAAATTTCTGCAGGAAGACTCCTGCACGGATGACAGCCGGTTCTCCAGATACGATGCCTTCATGCATCTGCTTGACTCCGCAGCGGAAAATCCACGGCAGACGGAACTGGACAGGGATGCCATTCCTACGGTCAAAGGTGAGTTCGTAACCTCGTATTCGGAACTTTCCGAAATCTGGCACTGGCACCGCAGCCAAGTCCGAGAGTTCATGCAGTCTCTTGCCGAATTTGGAATCCTGACAACCGGACGAATCCGCAAAAAACTTCTTGTCACTCTTCCCTTACATTTTGACGGAGACAAAGTTCCTGTCAGGCTGTTGGACGAAGAGCAGAGACGTTGGTACCGCTTCATCATCGGCATGACATCACTTGATGAATTTCTCTCCTTGTTTGATTCCGCCATGACTGAAGCCGAAGCCGGACTTGGCACTGAATCCATGGAAGCAGCGACCGATAGCGTCGGGGAACGTATCCGTCGCCTGCTCGATCATCTGATGCTTCACGCAGTCAACATCCACCCCTGCGGTAAGGAACTTGACTCTGCGCTCCACAGCCTCTTTGTTGACGAGTGCGGCTCCGACCTCATGTCACTTCTTTCCCTGCTGTCGTTCGGTGGGCTTGACATCCTCCGGACTTCCGAAAACGAAGCGTCTCCGTTCCATCTGTCGGATGAAGCCGACAGGCATCTCCGGACCGTGCTGAAGCACTATTCGGCTTGGCTCGGCAAAGAGGATGTCCTTCCTGACATGAACCCGGTCTCAGCCTCCGGATAACCTGTTATACCACGTTGGCAGGAACGGCGGCTTGCCGTCCAATCAAACCGAGGGGACATGCCCCGAAAAGCCGGCTTTGCCGGTGTTGGGTAGCCTAATCCCCCGGTAAGAACGGAGTTCTTTCGGGAGCGGACGGCCGGAAACAGCAAGCTGGAATGATTTGAAGGGAATTTCAGGTGAGAAAAGCCGGAACAGATGCGAAAAACACACAGTTTCCAGTGCAAAACAATACCTTGTTTCCCTTTCATTCAAACAGTATTCTACAAATTTTAACAGCAAAATTTCCACTAAAATCAGATGGCAAATTCACAAAAACAGGTGCTTGATATGCGTCCGGGAAAAGGATTCTCCGCCGGGCAAAGCAACGAGCACACGCGAAACTGGACAGAGAAAGGATGGCAGCATGCCGTGCGAATCGGGAACTATGACCGCACGCGTGAGGGCTTGAACTTTGAGATTACAGGAGGCAAGATATGTCCGATAGACAAGGGCAAATCAATACCGGAACGCATACGTGAGAACCTTTCTGCACGTGGCATCAAAGACCCGAACGAAGGACTTTCCGAGCCTAAATTCCGCACCGTTGCCAACTTTATTTTCGGAGGAAGCCGTGAACGGATGCTTGAACTGGCATTCGGAAAACAGAAGGTTGATTTGTCACATGACGCGGATAATTTTCACATCAAACGAAACACGGACATTGAGAACTGGGCACTGGATGTGTATCATTTTGTAGCAGACAAATGGGGCGAGGAAAATATCGCGGCATTCATCGTTCACCTTGACGAATTGAATCCTCACGTCCATTGCACGCTGCTTCCCATTGATAAGGACAAGAAGTTCGCTTACAAGAAAATGTTCGCCGGAGGCAGCATATATGAATACAAGCAGCGCATGATCGAGCTGCACAGTGAGTTCGCGGCAGTCAATGAGAAATGGGGATTGAACCGTGGTGACAGTATCGCGGAGACCGGGGCGCGGCACCGTACCACGGAGGAATACCGGCGTGCGTTGTCTCATGAATGCACTTCGTTGGAGGAGCAGATTTCAGAGAGCAAACTGCTTCTCAGACAACTCCGCAGTGAGGTCGCTTTCGCGGAAAAACGTGTCAAGGGACTATCGACCATGATTTCTAATCTGGAGCATAAGAAGGATGAACTTGAACATGAAATGACAGATATTTCCGCACAGATACGTTCGGGTGAAGGTGACTCCTTAGAGCTTCAGAAACGTATAGACAAACTCTCCGGAGAATACGAAAAGACACTCAATTCGCTTACGGACAAGCGACAGAAACTTGTCGAGGCGCACCGGAAACTGGCGGAACTTCAAACATTGGCCGAAGAATCCAAAGAGAAAGCGGAAGAGTATCGCAACCAGGCGGAGGAATACCGTCAGGCCATCCGGGAATCATCGGCCGATATGACCAGACAGGTACAATACCGTATTGCGGATGCGGCAGTCACACAGGCAATCCATGAGCTGAAGACCATCATCCCGCCGGAAGTTTTTAATCACGAATCCTTTGACGGGAGCTTCATCAGGGAATTGTCCGAGCATGGCAATTCTTTCCTGAAATGTGCGGCCATGCTGTTTGTCGGCTACATCGACGGTGCCACAACTATTGCCAAAGACTGCGGTGGCGGAGGTACATCAAGCAACCTTTCATGGGGACGTGACGATGATGATGACGACCTCAGATGGGCGAGAAAATGTCTTGTACAGGCTTCGAGAATGATGCGTCCGGCATCCGGGAAATCAGTAAAAAGGAAATAAAACCAACTCATCAAAAATCAGAATTATGATTAAAAAAATTGTTTTTTCTATCTTTATTACCGCATCTGCATTTACCCATGTCCATGCCGATGCGTTGAAACCCAAGCTGTCGGATGCCGTAAGAAGCACCATATCTCAGGAAGAACTTATGCGTCCGATAACTCCCACATACATCAAAGGAGCGGTGATACCGTCATGGGCGGACAATTGGTTTGTCTCGGTGTCAGGCGGTGTATCGGCTTTCATTGGTTCTCCTGTCGGATGCGATGATCTGTTCGGACGTGTTGAACCAACGCTTCAAATCTGCATCGGGAAATGGCATACTCCGGCAATCGGAAACCGTATCTCGTTTCAGGGGCTCAAATGGAAAAGCGGTGAACTTGAGCTGCAGAATTACCGTCACTGGCACGCGGATCTGCTGTGGAATATCATGCCGTCCCTGCATATCGGCAATGGTGTCACCCGATGGGATATCATACCCTTTGTCGGGGTAGGTCTTATTGACAACCGCACGGCCGACTGCCGTCCGTTTGCTTTCAATTACGGAGTACAGGGACGTTACCGGATTTCAGATGCGATCCACATCACCGCAGAATTGGGCAATGCCACGACTTTCAAGGATGCAGACGGCATTGGATCCTCACGGCAGTTCGGAGATAATCTGCTGTCTCTTTCAGCAGGTGTGTCATGGACTTTCGGACGTAAGGTCGGTTGGAAAAAAGTGGTTGATGCCGTTCCTTATATCCAGCAGAATGAACGTCTGTGCGCCTACGCATGGTCACTCGGAAAACGTAACGAGGAACTGGAACGTAACTACAATGCCAATGCCCGTATCATAGCCGAACTACGCAAAATCCTCGACATTGAGGGATTGCTCGATAAGTATCTTCACTGCTTTGATGATGAAAACAACAGTCTGTTATCTCAAAGAAACGGCTATCCGGTCAATGACTATTCAGGGCTTAACTCGCTCCGCAAACGTCTTCGGGAGAACGAAAAGACAGGATTCTCTTCTCAAAAAGCATCAGGGAAACGGCTGTCTAAAAACACAGGAGCAGCTAAAATTCGGTCTTCAAACATGAATGACAGCATCGGCAACAAACGGTCAGACAATAGTATGAACTCCGAATTGACTGATAGTTATTTGGATGGCATCAGAAACGGGAACGAATGTCTTGGTGCACCGATCTACTTCTTCTTTGAGCTTGGAACGACACGGCTTGTGGATCATTCACAGGTGGTAAACCTGAATGAAATCGCACGGATTGCCATGAAATACGGATTAAAGATTGAAGTTGTTGGAGCGGCAGACAGCCTTACAGGAACTGAAGAAATCAACAATGGGCTTGGTGTATCACGCGCCCTATATATTGCAGACTATCTTATGGAATGTGGGGTTGAGGAGCGGATGATTATCACGGATTCGGAGGGTGGCATAGACACCTATTCACCCAATGAGGCCAACAGAAATGCTACAGTAAAATTGTATTTGCCATAGACACATTCATTGAAAAGCTTTGTTTCTCATACTTTTGAAGTAGACTTTCTATTTGTGAAAACAGAAAGTTTCATTTAGATTTCTACACACCAACGCGGCTGTCCTGACTGTGAAGTCCGGACAGCACTTTTATAAATCTTGCATGTATTTTCCACCTTGACTGCCATTATAGTTTTAGATTCTTATGACCCACCGTTATGTTATCTCATAAAGAGTTCTAAAAGGGAGATAGTTGAAATTTATGCTGTAATATATACTTTTCGTTGATTTTGGTCACTCAAATATCAACTATCTAATCAATACGTTTTCGCTATCCGATTATACTTTTCAGGTTATCTGTAGCCTTTTGCTTTCATGCCGGTGAACTGTCTGGATTTTCAGATGCAAAGGTATTCTATCGCGCTTAATCCGGCGACTTGAAATGTATTTCTTGTAAATTCTTCCTCCTCATGGGAGAGTAATTGACAAGAAAAGCCACCATATAAAGCCGTGCCGATAGTCAAGTGTGGCATCTGTAAAATCTCAAGCAGTTCCGGCTAAACAGCCGACGAAAGGGAAAATAGACATAAACATTTAACAATATAAACTATGAAGATTTACAACTGGAACGGATATGATTTCGTGGGAACGGCCGTAGAATTTGCTCACCGTTTCGCTAAATGCAAGTGTGTCACATATGTAAATTCCATCAAGAGAGTGGCACGACATATCTATAATCGTATGGATGCAAGGGAACAGGCTTTGTATGAAAAGAAACGCAGCCGGGTTAAAAAAGCATATTGCATCTATGTGGATGATGCACTGTCGAACAGCTACTTTGTGACCAGAAAAGAGTACGATGCGATTAATCTTCCTGTCGTGGAAAAGACCTTCAAACCGGTATTCTTAGCATATAAGGATATGGTGCTTCCTACTAATTTCATTGGTAATCATCGTGATGAAATCCGGACATCGACAGCAATGAAAGCATATAGGATTGAAGCGGAACGCTTCGCTAAACAGGTTATGCTTGCAACAGGATATTTCAATACACGAGATACTCCACAACTGCCGGATGTGAGAATTAACCATACCTCCATCTACCTGAACTATCCCAATGGAATAGAAATGCAATTCGGCAGTACGGTCTGTTATGAGGGTGTGGATAACTGCAGACTGACCTTTATCCGACACAACGGCACTGATATTTATAACTGTTTCCGTCAAAGATGGACGGGCACAGTGGGTGGAGTGGCAGATGCATCACGCTGTAATCCTGAGTGCCAATCCGCAGATTTGTACTATGGATAAGACTATAAACAAAAATAGAAGATTATGGATATTATACTTTTCTGTCTGGGAGTATGGTGGCTTGGAGGTCTGTTAGGCTTCCGTAACCGCCGTCCAAAACATAAGCGAAAAAGGGGGGATTGGAAGCCCCCATTGGACGAGTATGACTATGAGGAGCATACCCGCAGAAATGGTAAGTAGATTTTTTAACCTAATACATATATATAATGACAAGAAGTGAAGCAATCAAAAGAGCGGCCGATGAGCTGTTCAAGGGCAGTGAGTACCCTGTTCCCAACACCTATTCCTTTATCAAAGGCGCGGAATGGGCAGATAGTAATCCTGAATTTGCATGGAAAGCAATGACAGATAATGAACCTGAAAAAGGGCAGGTTATCATATTGGCTGTCATTGACATTAAATCAAAGGGGGCAGTCTATCAATTATTGAGATATGACCCGTATATCTGTCTGGATGTAAGACCTGGTATGTTTTGGATGCCAGTCCCTGATTTTCCGGAGTCCCTGTTAAAGCCATTATTTGGAACGGACTAAGTAGCGACCGTAAAATACAAATGGACGTATTCTCATTGTTGAGTACGTCCATCTGTTATGCTTAAAAATCAAGACTTCACATCCTGTTTCAGCGGTTCCGTCTGATGACTTTAGCCGGATTCCCAACGGCAACCGATCCTGCTTCTATATCCTTTGTTACTACGCTTCCGGCACATCTGCCAGTTTGCCATTACGCATTTACTCTATCTCGCTCATGATATTCAATCCCAGTCATTCAGGTTAGCGATGAAATCCTCTATATCGCTTTCGTCAAATACATACGGCTCTTTTTCCTGACAGCAAGAACAATGGCACTCACCCTCACAATGGCAGCCACAGTTACTGTCTCCGGTCTGATGTCTGGTTGTATTCTCTTCTCCTATATATGCTTCTGTCATTTCGTAATCAGTTTAACTGTTAGTCATTTAGATTGCAAAATTACAATAAACCTCTGAGAATAACGAATGTTCTATATAACAAACCGGTTATTTGGAATTTACTACCGTCCTCGATGGGTGCCTCTGAACGGAGCTTCTTCCGGCTCAAAATCCGGATCGAACGGATGTACATGAACCGGCTCCACCGTGTTGCCGTCACCGTCTATATCGTAAATATCAGGGTACACACTGTCAGAACCCATTGAGGACTGATAACAGTCTATCTGTCCCTGTACGATGTCGATGCGCTGGCCGAGCATGGATGTCGCACGTTTGACATCCTGCAGGGTTGTCTTGATAAAGTCGGGGGACTCTTTCAGTGATTGAAGCCACGACTTGAGGTATGCGGCCGAATCAGACTTGATATTCTTGACAATGCCATAACGGGAGGCGACCAGTGCCGCTCCCAACTCAGCCACCAGTTCCTCCCTTCCATACTCCGCAGAACCGAATGTACTGCCCGGTTTAAGGCGGTCAAGACGCCATAGCGCACCTGTAGAATGCACCATCTCATGAAATGCGGTGCCGTAGAAAGACTGTCCGTCCTTGAACTGAGTCTTTTCCGGCAATACGATTTCGTCACGTCCGGGAGAATAATATGCCTGATCCTGATGCCGCAGATGTATGGGACATACCCAAAGGTTGTGCTTTATCATCTCATCCATAGCAGGAAATGCAAACTTCTCCTTGTCTACTGAATCCTGCTGTGACATGTCGTTCTCTTTGGCAATCTTATCGTATAGTTCGGGCCGTGTCTCTTTCATGTTGGTCTGGTCTATATTGAAGACCTGATAGACATTCTGCTTGGGATAGACATTATAGTCCTTCTTCTCTTCATCGGTCAGACGCTGGTATTCATTGTATGGAATTTTTTCTTTTGTTTCCTTATGAATAACCGTAAGCGATGTGAGCATGACGGGAAACGCTTTCTCCCCCTTGTTCACTGATACGACCGGAAGTTTTTCTCCGTTGCTGTCTGTCAGCGATTTCTTCGAGCCGTCTTTATCGGCGGAATAGTTCAACCCGTTCACACGGTGGAACGTACAGAAGACAGGAATCTTATATCCGTTCTTCTCACAGTGCAGCATCAGCCCCAATGCGTTCATGCCGTTGTATTCACGTCCGCTGAGATTTTTCGGCCATTTCAGGCTGCCTTCACAGAACCAGGGTTTGTGCCAGTCAGTCTGTATCGACTTGATTTTGTCTATCATCAGTTCCGCGAATTTCTCAAGTGCACGGCCTTCGGCACTCTGTCCGTCGTTATTATATGAGCGTTTGTGATATGCCATAGGCTTAGAATGGAGGATTGGTATTTGTTTCAGGATTGAACGGTAATCTTTCCCACGGTTTTATCTCTTCAGCCTGACAGTCAAAGGAGAGACGCCCATCGTAAGCGGAGATGGAAAGTTTTCCTGAAATCCGGACTTTTGCTTTGGGCTGCAGAAACGGCTCCGGCTCGTAGTCAAAACGCACAAACCGTATCCAAAGGAACTCAAAAGCGTCTTTAACCTTGTCGGTGGAGAATGCTGAGAACGAAACATAAGGTCTGTCCTTCTTGTCTTTCTTGGATTCCACGGCTTTCCCTACCGTCCCCTTGAACTCCAATGTACCCTCAATGCCGTCTTTCTCTGATGCCGGATTGAGACTGATTTTCTCTGCAAGGAAATTCAGATAGACATTCTCACCCTGCTTTTTGAATGTCAGTGTGCCGGATGTCTCGATACGTGTACCGATTGTAATCAGTTGCATATCAAATCCAGTTGCCGGAATACTGACGGAAACATATACCTCCTTTCCGGGCATATTGTTTCTGGAACCCGGTACTGAAAGTTTGACGGAGAACGACACCAGTTGTCGTCCGTCCTTGTCCTGACGTATCGAAGCCTGCCTGCTGATTACGCCGTTGATGGTTGCTTTTGCTCTTATCATATATGTTCTTTATAAAGTGATTATCTGGTAATGGTGTCTGACATGGATTGCCCATTCATTCCCTGACTGTAATTGCGTGATACATTGTCAGACACAATGATGGCATTAATGACCGAAGTCACCCGTTGCTGCTTTTGTTCTTCGCTTTGGCTGCTGTCTGCAAGAATAAGGTTCAACCTGTTCAGCTCTGCCGCTGTCAGTATATGTGTCCGGCTGCCATTCCCATTATTAAAACTGAGCAAGGGATTTTCATTGTCACTTAGCGTGATATGGCACTCCCTGAGTCCCGGAACCAACGGTGTCAGATCGACTGTCCTGTTGATAGCAGCGTCCGTAGCGGCCTGCATAGCTTCCTCCTCTGACTTTCCGTCAATTTTGGCAGCCAATGCCATCAAGGATGTAAACAGGGTTATTATCATATCCATGACCGGGTCCTGTCCTCCGCCTCCGATACCTATTCCGCTGTCCTCCGAAGACAGCAGCTTCTTCATCCAGTCATCAGGACTGAGAGAAGTGCCAATCCGTTCACTGTCTGTCAGAACCGGATTCTCCGACTTGTATTTCGCAAGCAAATCCGATCCATTGTACATGACTGACTGTGATATATTTCCTTTTTGTGCTATCTCTGCCAGGTATGCGGCAGGGTCAATGTCACGGGCGGAACCGTCAGAAGCCACCTGTCTGACACCCAGATGGAGATGCGGACCGGTTGTCCGTGTGCCGGTTTTTCCCGATACTCCGATTTGCTGTCCGGCACGGATGTTGTCACCTACTTTTACATCCACATGGGAAAGATGTGCATAATAGACCTGCAACCTGGAGCCATCCTCCCGCTGATATTCAACGGTGACGGATTTGCCTCCGGAAGTATTGGCATTGTCATTAGTGGCGATTACCTTGCCGTTGCTCTCCGTCGCCAATAAAGGTTCGTTGTCACAACGGATGTCGATACCTTTGTGCATCTGCTGCTTTCCGGGATTCATCGGATCATTCCGCATCCCGAATGGCGATGTGACCAGCATGAACTCGTCCCGTTTCAGAGGAAAAGAATATCCGTCCGTCTGACCGGCTGTCTGGTCTTGGGCAGACACTCCCTGTCCCGGTGACAGTCCTTCGGCTTTCATCTGTTCGATGACCATCCGGTCATACTTCTGCAGACCGTTACGCTCTATGATGGAAATCAGAGAGGGCGCATAACTTCCGGCCGTGGCATATCCGGCTTTGTCCAGTCCTTGCGCCCAACCCTTATAGTCATCCGCCGCGAGTCGGAAACATCCGGAATACCGGGAGTTGTTCTTTAAGACCTGGGAATGATGGGTATAGCTGTCGGCCACACTGTCGTAACTGCAGAATTTCTCATTCGGCTTGTCATCGGTATAAAGCCCGTAACGTCCTCCGTTGTCAAGCCACGACCTGCTTGCCTTGATACCGAAGTGGTTGTTCTCGTTACGCGCGAGCTGGCTCTGTCCGTTGGCACTCTCCAGGATGCCCTGAGCCAGTGTCACGGATGCCGGAATACCGTACAGGCGCATCTGCTCCATGGCGTATTCCGCATACTGTTCTGCATATTGCTGGTTTTTGCTTGCCATATGTTTACATTCTTAGTCCTGCCTGCCGGTTGTTGCCGGCAAGCATCGGTTCATTACTTTGTCCCCGTTCTACGTTCTCTTTCGGTGCTTCCAACTTTTCACAGATTGCGACACGCTGGCCTGCACGGACAAGTCTGGGAAGATGGATGTCAAGGTCTCCGGTTGCAAATGCAACGACATTCACATTCTTGTCTTCCCTTCTTTCATTGGGCAGATTGAGCAACCGGGATGCCTTATCAGCATCATCCCGATAGATTTCATAGCCGTCCTTTGCCCTGAATATCAGAATGACATCGGGATGTTTGGCTTTCATATCCTCATATTGCCGCATCTCCGGTGAGGTGACAGCCACGTCCGGGCGGCTTTGTACCACTTCCTCCGTGTTGTGTCTCACGGTCGTTTCCTCCTGTTTCCGGTTCTGAAGTATGTCAGCGAAAAGAGTTGCAGCAAGGGCTGTCTTGTATCCGGCAATGTCATCAGTCGCCCACAGCCGTTGCCATTGCTGCTGTGACACCACTCTCGGCTGCAGTTTCTCAACGCCTGTGATTTTCGGTAGGCACAGATAGGTGCCGTCTTTTGCCTTGAAGATGTTGACCCGTTCTATCTGTCGGGGGTCTATACCATCCGGCATTTGTCCGAACAGGTCTTTTTTCAGTTCCGGATTGGCTCTGGCAAGGGCATGGTATTTTTGTGCCAGTTCATTACGCACGGCATTGGCGGCAATCTGATCATTCTGGCGGACAGTGGAGAAGAAGCGGTTTATGTCCTCCTTGTCGGGATAGATGCTGAACGATGGCTCATTCTCCGGTTTCAAGAGCAATGCCCATTTTCCATCATCGTCCTTGAGCATCTGTATGCGGTCGAAACGTACCTCTGTGGCAAGACGGGCAGCTTCCGCCACATCATACCTCGACTGTTCAAGTAGCTCCTTGCCGTCCAGTCTCGCACTTATTACATTCTTGCCGGCAAAATAGGCATCGTCAGGACGGTAGGCAAGACTTCCTTCGGAACTGAAAAAGCGTACGTGTGCAGCCCCGGAAGCAATCAGCGCGGATTCAATCTTATCCTTGTTCATGCCGGGGAGATTGTGTGTGACCACTCTTGCTCCGGCTTCCTTGCGTTCCTCCGGCAACAATACCTCGTCCGGGGTTAGCCAGAAATTACGCTTGTCTCCGTTTGGAAGCACCACATCACCGCCACGGCGGGCCGCTCCGGGAAGTACCACATCCGCGATGCCTGTATTTACGTCCTGCACCACAAGGAATATTCTGGAACGTTTGTCGGGCACTTCGGACAACCTGTCGGCTATTGTATAGGAACCTTTCAGTTCCCATTCGCGGGGCAGCAGCTCTTCACAGCGGCTGAAAATCTTCGCGGCATCATTGGACGCCTGTGTATAGGCGATGTCTATAAGCTCCGGAGCGGTCTGGCCGTGACGCGCCTGTTCCAGTGATTCCGTTACTGCTTTGTTGTAATAGTCCAGTCCGAATTTCTCCATGAACGCCCGGTGTTCATCGGCATTGCGGAAATTTCGCCCGTTTATTTCCATACCGCCGTGAGCCATAATGTCCGACAGTACGAGTGCTTCCGAAGACAATACCTGCGGACGGTTCTTGTCCCGGTATTCCTCTGTCTGCTGACGGTTCACATCGCCTTTGAGTTCCGTGCGCTCTCCCTGCTCGGCTTTCCTTATGATGTCAAGCGCGTTGTTCACATCACTCTCGATGGCATCAATCAGACAGGGATTTTCACGCAGTTCCTGTGTCCAGTAAGGAATATGTTTCATGGATTCCGGGGAAAGTCTGGCAGGCTGGCCGAGTTCCATCATCTTTACTCCGGAGGCAAGTTCACCGACAAGGAGTTCGTAACGCAAGGATTCTGACCTGCCGGTACCGCCACGCATCACCATTCCCTCACGGGACTGCCGCTCCCGGTGTCCGGTGGCGGCGATGACCTGACGGAGCATATCCTGCACATAGTCACGGTAGTTCTCGTAATGTTTCTGGTCAGGCATATAGACGGCATCCTTTCCCGGATCATATTTTGCCTCGCCGGTGGTTGACTTGCGGATGGGGATAAGGCTCTCACTTATCTGCTTGCGGAGCTGGTTCACGGAAGAACGGAGCTGCCGCTCTTCCGCCATAAGGTTGCCTCGTGCTGCAATACCGCCGAAGCGTTGTCTCAGTTTCTCAAGGGTATCGGCATCTGTAAACTGGAATGTCGTCTGTTCCAGGTTGAACAGTGACCTGATTTCACGTTGCCGCACTCCTTTGAAGAGTTTCTGCCTGTCAGGTGGAAGCTGCTGGTATTCCTCCTTGGATATTCTGTCGGTGTCATCGTGCCTGTTCACATATGATTCCCAGCGGTACCAGTTGATAGGTACAGAGCGTTCCTCTTTCAACACGGCATCACCGCGCTTTTTCGCATCATTGAATGTGGTGTACAGGGAGGTTGTATAGCCGCCATTGTCCGAATGCAGTCCGATAACCAATGAATTGAACGGACTGAGCGTCATGTTCTGCGGATAGATTTTGGGGCGTTCCTTGCCTGTTACGTTCAACCAGTGGCCGTCACCGGAAGCCCCGTTAAGCGCATTGATGATAAGCTCGGTCTGTCTGGATCCGGCTGCCTGTTCCTGTGGTGTCTTTTCTTTCATATATTTTCGTTTTATATTGTTACCTGAGTGTCATGCCACGATCCCGGAGGACGGTGGTGTCCATGTCTATGCTCCGGTGGTTATCCTGTGATGTATCGGCCATGCGGGCATGGCGGGCAAGTACGGCATTGGCAAGCGTATTCAGTGGCAAAGCTCCTGCCTCACAGGCTTCTGCTGCATTGTCCGGCAACGTGACAGAGCATGGCACACCGTCAATCGTGGCGACCAGTATATTACCTTTCAGGATGGGCTTGTCAATCCGCGGATTCAGCTCCTCGTCCGCATATTGCCTGTATTTCATGGCTGTCATGCGCGTTCCGTTCTCCCTGCCGATAGCCTCATGGCCTACTTTGTTGAACAGATTGGCTCCTCCCATTCCGATAAGTACCATTTTCAACAGCGGATTACGTACAAACAGTCCCAACAGGATGGAAGCGACAGGTATCATGTCTTTCTTCAGTCCGACCGATTGGGTTTTGCCTGTCAGCAATCCGACAAGCATATCCGGCAGCATGGCTATGACGTAGGGCAGATTACGCCCTACATCGCTTATGCCGTCCAGTCCGAAAGACTGGAGAAGTCTGGACCAACCGGACTGATTACCGTCACTGTTATCATCGGTTTGTGACGTCTGCGCATTTTGAGGTACATTGTTATTGGTGTCTTCATGTGAGGCTGTGGTTTCCGGTTGTGGGGATATGATTGCGGCTTGTTTCCGCTTAAATTCCTCCTGATCCGCAAGATAGGCCTGTTCCTTGCCGGGCGCGATTACCATCGGGATGGACACGTCCCTTTCCTTCGTTTCCTGAGCTGATGTAGTGAATGGCTTGAACGGTATATGTGTACTTGCGGATTCCGATAAAGCCGATTCCCAGAACGGTTTCTCTTCCAATAATGCCATTTTCTTGGATAATCCAGTATTGATGTTTTGCAGGTAGGTATTCTCATATTCCTTGATGGACCGGCTTTGCTTGCGGAACGTGTCGAACATGTTTCCTGTGCCTCCGAATACAGCCTGGCTGATGACTTCATCGACTGTCAGCCCCTTGCTCTTCTCTTTTCCAATCACAGATTCAAGTCCTGAAAACACTATTTCCGTTCCGGCGACCCTCGCCAATGATGCCCACGAGTAAACACCTCCCATTGCCACTGTATCGGAAGCGATACTGACACCCTTGGCTGCGGCACGTTCCGCTTTGGTAGGATTATAGGCGGCTTCACCACGTTCTTCAATCTCCGTCTGCAGGGATGATTTGTTCACTTCATAGGCCATGCCGAACAGACTGCCGGTGACACCTTTGCGGATGATGTATTCAAAGGAGGACTTGGGCATCTCGTCCCTCACCATGCGGTTGATCATCAGCTGTTCAATACGATGATCCATATAGGCAAGCGCAAGGTCGGCACCGAGTCTGGCGGACAGGGCGTCATAGCGTTCCCTTCCGATTTCCTTGATGACGGCCGTGCGCCAGTCACAGGCGATGTGCTGCATATCCGCCTGAATTTCCTTGTTTCCGGTAAGGTTGTCTTTGCATGCCGCCACATAGTCCTCTGCGGTCTTGGAACATTCTTTTCCGGTAGCACGCAGGAACAACAGGGTGTCATCCGGCTCGTTGTGTATGGAATTGGCTACGGAACGCATGATTCCGGAAAAGCTCTTGCTGTAGTCTGCTGCCTCCTTTGCCTGCGCTTTCTGAAGGGCGGCACGCTCGCTTCTCATCACGGGCAAAATGTGACAGTTGAAATACCGGGTGATGCAGTATTCTATCTCTGCAAAACGCTGTGGGTCTTTTGGGGATGCCATTATGATACGCTTATTTGTTTGAGTAACTGTTCTTTCGCCTGTTCGATGGCATTGTGATACACTTCCATCTGCTTGGGGAAGAACTCCTGCAGCAGGTTCTCTTTGTCCAGCCGGTCAAGAATGAACTGTATGGCTGTCTGTGTCTCAATCTCCACCGCAGGTTCACCGTTCTCGGAATTGTTGAACCAGGCTTTCGCCCACCACCGCAGTCCCGCATTGTCGGGATAGACGGTGAGTAATCTCGGTATGTCGAAGCTCTGTATGTCAATGTCAAAATCCTCAAGCGGGTCGATTATTCCGGCTGTGGCGACGGCTTCGTCATATCTTTTTTTTTACTCGCGGCATCCATCGTGGAGAGAAAAATCCGATGACGGAGGGCGAGATAATTCAGGAAGTCGGCAATCAGCAGATTCTGCGCTTTGGCGGCCAAGGGCACCACACCGTCTGCCACACCGAGGGGATTGGTCATCGAGGGGATGGTCTCGAAGAAACAGTTGCGCACGGAGGCCAGCGAGAAGATGTTGCGCAAAGACTGTTCCGTATGGTCGGGTACGCAGTACAGTCCTTTCGCCACCTCGGAAAGATAGTCGGTGTAGAACCGTGACATCAGTTCCTCTATCTCCTCCCTGTCATCGTCATAGTCGGTCGGTATGTCCATGTCCAGCGTATCGAACTCAGGAAGACCGTTGCTGCAGTTAGTCGCTTCCGACATCTTCATATTGCCGAAGAGCATGGTCAGGAAGTCGATGGGATTTACCTCCCTGCCGTTATACCTGACTTCCAAAGAGAGGGATTTGCCGCTGATGGCGACGATGCTTCCGGCCTTTACCTTCTTCCCGAAACTGACCATGGCATTGGAGATATGGCCGTAGGTGACCTCATACTGTCCGTATCGGGTGGTCTGGTACAGCCCGCACTCATGATTGGAGCCTATGGCGGTCACGATGCCATCGGCAACGGCCCTCAAGACATAGCGGTCTGTCTTGAGGTCTATGCCGTGGTTGAAACTGCCGTCTTCCTGTCTGCCGTATCCTCTGGCGAGAATGACTTCTTCCGATTTGCCGGTAAAGGGCATCGAATAGCCGTTGTCCGACATGAGATTCATTTCCTGTGTATATTCCATTTTTTACATTTTACGGTTGTTATCTGCGTATGCCTCCGGACTGTTGCTCCGGTGCTACAGGTTGTGAGGCCTGTGCCTGTGATATTCTTGAATTGTTCCCGATAAGCATCATCGCAAGCAGGATCCCGCCTATCTTGCCGAGAAATCCTGTCCTTCCGAAAATCATGAGTCCGGCGGCGAGAAGTCCGGCGATACTCATGCCCGAAACATTCCCATTGCATATGTTGGAGAAGAAGTTGCTGAACATATTTCCTCCCTGTCCTCCGGACATACCGTTCATGAAATCGGAGATGCCTCCCAGTGCGCTTCCGGATTGCCGGACACCCTCGGAAACGCTTCCAAGTGCCTCTCCGGTACTTTTAGCGATATCACCGACCTTCTCCGTAACAGCGGAAGTCGTCTCCACAACGGCATCTACATTCTTTTCTCCTATTGCAATGTCCGCGACTGTGCGTGCAACAGGCTTGTCATTGACCAGTGCCTGCCAGCCCACATAGCCGACTCCGGCTCCTATGGTGGCTGTCTTAGCAGCGGTGCCTGCCGTCTGCATTGTCTTGGCCGGACTTGCTATGGAACGTCCCGCACTTCGTGTCACCGGGTTGTTCACTACGTTCTTGCCTAATCTTAAGATGGTTGACCATTTGCTCATATATCTGATATGATTGTTGTTGATTTACTGTCCTTGAAATATGCCCCGCACTTGAATCCCTTGCGTGGGGAAAAGTCCTTGAACGCACAGGATTTGAATATCATGGGCTTATTGACGTATTGGGCCAGATCCTTCGCGTATTGTGACGGCTGGGTGCGGTTCCCGAAATCACGATACGGCATGACAAAAGGCTTGATACCCAGCTCACGGCACCGCTCGATACGGTACATGTCCTGCTCCATCGAGGAATTGAAGTTGACAAGGATATAGCACATCAGCTTCCACGGTTTGATGTAACGGGTGACCTCACGCAGTTTCTCCGTCAGGTCTATTTGTGGCAGGTCCCATGCGATATGGACGGACTTGTAAAGCGGCAGGCGGTTTAGCCAGTATGCCTGTTCCTCATCCATTATCCGCACATCCACACCGTGCAGGTTGACTTTCTGTCTCGTTCCAAGCAGATAGTCCACCGCTGATTTCCACTCAGGATTGGCGAAGAAGTTGTTGTCAAATACTTCTATATGGGTTCCGTAAGGATTCAGCTGCACCGGTTCTACAGGACGTATGCCGCCTTCCTTGTCATGCACGAGACAGAAAGGGCAGCGCCTTATGCAGCCTCTTGAGAAAAACTGGATGGAAAAACCGTATTGCGGATAAAGGGAGTAATCCATCAGCGTGGAGTTCTCAATCTCAACGGGCAGACGGCTTTTGATGTCATAGCCTGTTCCGCCTTTGATGACCTCGCAGTTCCACGGTGTGTTTTCATCCGGTGTGAATGTGAATATCTTGGATTTGTAGATACGGTCATATTTATCCCCGAACAAGGCATCGGCCCACTCAACGCTGTCACCATGTGCTTTGTGCCAGGCAGACAGCTTCATCAGCGCGAAGTTGGGATATTTACGGCTGTCAACGTCTATCAGTCCTATTTTCATCTGCTCAGTTTTAATGTTTGGGTCTTATCTTTCCATTGCTCCTCCAACGTCTGAAGGCTTCGTCCGTAATCTTGTATTTGTCCACATCGTAGCTTTTGGCGCGGCAGTCAATCTCCCGCCACACATCGGACAGCGAGGTGTACTTCACGGCAAGGGTAAGCCTTGTAATCAGGCGGTTCATCAGTTTCAGTTTCGGACGGATGCCGAAAACAATCTCCACGCGCTCCTTTTCGGTCATCTTGATGTCGGACAGGCATACCTGACGGATGTCGTTGACTATATCCACGCTCCGCAGTATCAGATCACGGTACAGTTCATTCCGCTTCGGAGTCAGTGCGACTGCCACGGCATTGGACGGGCTGGCGGAAATCTGTCCGGTCAGTCCTTTCATGTTCTCTGTCAGCCGGCTGATTTCGTGATAGAACCCGTATATTTGCGCCGCATAGCAGATGACGGAGCGGAAACTGTCCAGATAGTCGTTGAACTGCCGCTGGAAATCAGTGGTGGCTTTCACTTCCTCTTTGGTCCAGATGTGACCTGTTGTCTGAAGCAGCATCGCCTTTTCCTGTGACTTGAGCTGTTTCTCCGCCTTGTCGGTATAAGCTACAATCATTCCTGTCAATACCGGGTCACTTTGGGCATACACGGCATTGACCGAACAGGCAATCAGTAATATGAGCAATACTTTTTTCATTCTGTCATTCTTGCGGCTCTGATCCAACGGCTGTATGCTTGTCGGGCAATGGTTCCCGCATCGGGGTCGAGCATTCCGGCTGTGACGGAATGCCATACGTCGGTCATGGTGTAGTACTTGATGCTCAGGTACAGCCTGTGCAGTTTCCTGGAGAATGCACCCAGTTTGTCGGACAATGCCCACAGGGTCTGTGAGCGTTCCGCGCCGGTAAGCATGTTCTGACTACCACCCGTGGCGACGGCATCCCGAAGGAGGGAATAGACGGAGATAAGTTCCGTGGCTGTCTCGATATACAGGTTGTTCATGGACATGGTGGCCACGATGCCCTGCGGGTTGGATGAGATGGCATGTTTCAGTTTGCCGAGTGTGATGAAGATGCGCACTCCTTCTTCATATAGCGTGGCGGAGGCTTTCAGGGAAGAGGCGAAGCCGGAGGCTGTCTGAAGATAGGCGGTGTATTTCTTTTCCCACTCATGTATCTTGGTGAACTCGGCGGCTATGGTATTCTGCAGTACGGCTGTTCTTGTCTGACTGTCCGTCTCGTCCTTGACCTGTGAGTTGATGGCTTCGTTGCCTTCGGCCAGTGCAAGCCACTCAAGCGGATTGGAGACAACGACCTGTGCGCCCATTGTCTGAGTGGCAAATGCTGCCAACAGTATCAGCCACATCCTAACGGTTGGTAATTTCATATATTCCATTCTTTCTGCGGTTGGCGGTTACACGTTCCCGGATAGCCGGGATAAGGTTGTCATCTTTCTCCATTCCGATAAGGTCAAGCCGCGGTGTGGAGCGGTCTCCGGAAAAAATCGTCACGGTCTTCAAACCGAACAGACGTTGCATCAGTGTGCTTTCCTCCTTGAAGTCAATCACACGGTACAACTCCATATAGTCACAGGTCCGGTGGAAAACACCGTGCTCATAGACAAGCTGTTCTCCGGTAATGGTGAACTTCATGCTTTTAAGATAAAGCAGCCTGTAAATCAGACAGAGTAAAATGACGCATGAGAACAGGAACAGGACGTCTCCGAGCTTCATTCCGTCCATACCGGCTACGGTCAGTCCTGCAAGGCACAGCAGTGTCAGGATTAGGTCATTGGCAAAAAACTGCCTCACTGACGGTCGGCGTGCCATGGTTCCGAAATGATAGAATGCCTGTCCGTTCATCGTCTGAAATGATTTGAATGTTCCTCATTCTGTTCCATCGGTTTGTCCAGCAGTTGGTCGTTCCAATCTTTGTAACGGCCATTGCACGGCTCATGGTGGATATGGCTTCTGTCAATTTCCATCCGGTCACAGATACTGTTGAAGTCGAACGGCTCAAGCGGAAGCTCATAGCGTTTGAACTCCTTGGTGGTGTCGTTCACAATCAGCTTGCTCCTGTCCTGCGACAGATAGGACGTGAAAACTCTTCCATCATGGAGAAGGGCGAAATTGATACTGAACATCTGTCCGGCACGGTCATTGTCGAAACACAGGTGATGGATGGCTTCCGGAGTGTTCTCTATCAGGGAGGAGAACTGGCGGTTGCTCGGACTGCCTCCGGTGGACACGTAGGCGGCATTCCCGAAATCGTGGAAGCCGGCGGGTCTTGTCTCTTTGGCTATTTGGTAAAATGCCATGGCATCAAAGGCACTCTCAAACCAGTACACATCCTTTGTCGCGCCTATCGGCTTGGTGAAACCGTTGTCACTCCTATGGCTTTCCAGACGGGCAATCCATAATCCCTCTGCGGCATTGCTGCCTGCTGCAATGCCTTTGTAGGCGGTCTTTCCGTCTGCATCGGGACGGCTGCGTTCTTCCAGTCCGATAATCTCCTTTCCGGGAAAAGAGGCGGAGGTCAGAGGGAATGACAGGTTGGTGTATTGCTTTCCGTCTGTACGCTGTCTGGTGGCAAGGAAAAAATGCCCGGAAAATGCCCGCTGGGTATCAAGGCTGATGCCGCGGTTCTTGAAATACGGATAGAACGGCTTCTGGGAATCAAAGTTGCCGTTGATGAAGCCGCGGGTGTCATAGGCATAGATGTCGAAGGGAACCGTTTCCTTGCGGTTTCTCTCCGTTGTTTCCCTTCTTTCAGGAAGCGGGTTGTTGAGCAGACGGTTGCATACGAGGTTGACAAGCCTGTCCTTTGACATACCGGCACGGTACTCGGCGAACATTTCGGGATGCTCCTTGATAAAGCTGATTACATTGTAGTTCTTCCGTTCGGGAGGCTGGAAGCAACACAGCCCGTTGGCGGTGACGATAAACTTGTCATTGCGGACACGCCGGCCGTCATTTCCGATTCTTACATAGGAAGGATAGCGCAGACCGTCCCTGCGGTTGAGTTGGTATCCGGCATCCACAAGCAAGTCCTGAATATTTATCCGGTTCTTGAAATCATCGTATGTCAGTTCTGCCATAATTGTCTTTTTACATTCCCATGCCCGGACCGTGAGGACGGTTCGGGTCGTTGATCATCGCATCGAATTGTCGGGCGGCAACATCTGCAGGAGTGTCCACACCCGGTTTGAAATAGACACCGGGTCCCGGATGTCCTTCCACGAAGACTGCAGGAGCATGGTGCGGACCGTGCATGATGTCGTGTGTGACGACAAGTCCTGCCGTGAGCGCGGCTGCTATCTTGGTGCCGAGACCGACCGGATAGCGGTCTTTCATATCCACTTCGCTGAATATCTTGGAGAACAGTTTCATGCGGTGCAGGTCGTCTATCGCCATGAACTTGTCGTATTGTTTCCTGGAGATTTCATGGCTTACGGTCTCTCCGTCAATGACGGCACTCATGCGGTATTTCATGTTCCCTTCTTTTTCCCTGTCGGGAACCGGTTCCACCCGTATGTCATCCACCGTCACCTCTCTGCCGTGTTTTCCTTCACGGAACCAGCCTTTGTTACTGTCTATATAGGCAAGGTCGTTGCCGTCCATTACGACACCGCCTTGGGGAAGATTGTCACGCAGTCCGGTTTCTTGGTGTACCTGCACATCCGGATTGCCGGAAAACTGCCGGATGTATTGTTCCTGTGTGCCGAGTTGTCGGTTCAAATCTTCATTAACCTCCGGATGGAGCTTTATTTCTATGAGTTTATCAGAATTGAGCTGCTCCATCGTGATCTTGTCGGCAAAATCATCGGATAGAACGGCATTCAGCGTATCAAGACGTTGGGCAATGGGACTTTCCTTGATGGAATTGGAGGTAAGGATGGCTGTTTCATTGTCAGAAAGATTGTACTGCAAATCTGCCTGAATGGCGGAGGACTGTACTGTGAGGGTCTTCTTGTCCGCATCGACTATCAGACCGTGTGAGGCGAGAACCTCCTGCCATTTTTCGTTGGAGAAATAGACTTCGGATGTGACAGCCTGATTATACGGAATGGCAGGTGTCACAGGACGTTCACGCTGTGCGGTAGGTTGTAGCACGGTCTGCAGGTCGACAAGAACATCCTTGCCTTGCGCTACAGGAGCAGTGGTATGTCCTTTGTAGTAAAATCCGTAAGCTCCGCTTTGGAGTTCTCCGGGTTTCATTCGTCCGTCAGGACGGTCGGGTACCATCGGTGCGCCGGGATAATAGAGCTGTCCGCCGATCCTGCGCAGATGGAAGCCTGCCTGCTGACGGGGTGTCCACCCTAAGAAACTATACCCCATCATGTGTGGAATGGGCATATAGGGCATCGGACCGTGACGGTGCTGTGGAATATGCGGAGCGACCCTGCCGTATTCTCCGACACCGATGCGATAACCGTGGAGTCCCATGGCGACACGTCCGTTTGCGTTTCGCGCATGGACAAAATCCTTGGGCATATCGAAGTCTGCGGCTACGATACTGGCAAAGGTATTGTAGGCCTTTCGGTTAGCACTGTTGGTTCCCCAGTCGGTAAGTGCCTTCAACTGTTTCTCGGTAATGACGTACTGTAACAATGGGGAGTCGTGTCCCTGTACCATCAGGCCGAAGCCGTTGCTGCTTGCCACTACATGGGCCTGTATGCCGTTGCGTCTCAGTATGTCCTGAAGTTCAGGAGTAAGTTCGAGCGGGCGGGGATTGGTGTTGGTGCGTATTGGCATAGGCTATGCGTCTCCATGTTTCACCGCTTCCTCGAACTTCTGCTCGCGCATATCCATGAAGCGGACTGCGGATGCCTCCTCTTCAGGATGGATGCCGTGGAGATGGCAATACCGCTCATATTCGTCGTTTAGTTCTCTTGAATGGTGGATGATGTATTCTTTCCATCCGTATTCTCCCGTCTGCATTTTCTGCACGAGAATGTCTTCCGGTTCGTATCTCATGGAATCGTTATTTTATGGTCACTTGATTGTTCTTCTTGCGCAGTTCCTCCCAGATTTCTTCGGTATAGGATTCTTCGGGGACATAATCGAGATTGCCTTCGTCATCGGCTATCCAGCATCCGTTGAGTCCGAAATTGAATTTGGTGATGCCGTCACGCTGTGCTTCCCGCCACTGCTTTACATCGCCACGGACAATGCCGATGCCGTTGTTCTCATTCAGATTGATGCCGACCGTGTGCATATCGTCTCCGTCAATGGTGGAGACCGGCATTCCTTTCTGCAGGCATATCATTTCTGCATTGGTGAGCTTCATGGTCTTTGCCACGATTTCAAGATTGCGGCCGATAACTGGTGTCGGGACATAGAGTATCTGGTTGGTTCCGGGGTCTATCTGGTGAAAGGCGGGTACTTTCTTGCCGTCAGGCATGGTGGCAAGCGCGATAATCGCCTGATTGGACAGCAGGACTTTCTGCTCCTCAGGGGTGAAACGGTCTATCTCACATTTCTTGAGCTGCGGATAGAACATCACGTCCACATCACTGTCTTCGGTCACAATAAGCGCAAAGCGTGTGCGAGCCTTGATGGTCGCACCGTCTTCATCGGTGATGTAGATAGGCAATACCGGTGAACGGCGACCTTTCTGTATGGCTTCCTGAACGGTCTGAGGGAGGTCTTCGACCATTTCCTGCGTAAGTCCGAACTTGGCTAATGTTCCGTAGGGAATCTGGTGAGGCTGAAACTGTTGTGATTTCATTTGTCGTTGTTTTTGTTGAGCATATTTTTTCGCAAATGTATCTGATAGTATTTGATTTCTGTATAGATTAGAGTTTGAAATGTCTTTTATTTATGTATGTTTAATATTGGATGGTTTAATCATACTTAAAATCATATTAAAGAAGTCCTAAGTATATGTGTTTTGTACAAATATGATTTTGAATATGATAGGTTAAAGAGAATTGATTTGGATGAAATGGAGTATGATTTCATTAACTTTGCAAGATGAAAATTAAAATTACATTCATACTCTTATGCTGTTATTTCACACTGAGTGCATACGCGCAGTTTAATACAATCCCGATGCAAAAAGGACGGTATGCCGTTGAGGTTGCCGACAGGAATACAAAAGCAGGGAAAAAAGCACCTGAAAAAGAAATGGTGCCTGTCTCAAGCGAGAAAGACACCATAGATAAAAGAAAGGAGTGGATAGAACGCTATATGAGCGTGGCATATCCACTCCGAAGAATTGTTATCACATCAGATTATGGAGAACGTATTGACCCTATTACCGGAAAGAAGTCATTTCATAATGGGGTAGATTTGAGAGCGGCAGAAGGTGAAGAAGCATTTGCCATGATGTTCGGGCAAGTGGTCAAAGTTGGCTCTGATAAACGCTCTGGTAACTATGTTATTTTACAACATGGAGATTTTACGGTGAGTTATTGCCATTTGTCGAAAATATTGGTTCAAAAGGATGAATTTGTATCTGCCGGAGATGTTATAGGTCTTGTTGGTTCTACTGGTAGAGTGACAGGTTCACATTTACATCTCATACTCAGACAACATAAAGAAGCACTCCACCCGAATCTCATTTTCTCGTTTGTATATATAACACGGAGGAAATCATTTCTGGCAATATCAAATGCCGTATTTCAATGACGGTGTTAATATGTAACATTCAATTCAAAATAGTTTGATTTCGTTCGTTTTGCATCGAAAATAACACTATTTATATTAATTCTAAGTTTAGAACACAAAAGACAGCCATACCACAAGAGCGGTGAAATGCTCCTGCCTCCTAGTATATGGGGTCGGTCATACTGACAGGTTCTCCGTCGCGCATTTTCTGTATGGCTGTTTTATTATTTTCTATTTTTTGTCGTTAAAAAGTTGATGCGACTGCTTCAGTAAGTAGCCATTCACCATTTATCTTTATCAATGCAATGTCCAGTTGCAGGGGCCACCTGTGCTTGCCACCTCCGAACACCGCCGCAATAACATAGCTCTTGCCTATTATTCGGGCTTTGTCGGCATTGACAGTGATGCTTACATTTGAATCATCGCATGAATAATAATTCAGAGTGCCGTTTCCGATGTATTTCAGATAATCCTGCTTTGGTTGACGCATTCCGGTCATGTGAACCAAAACAAACCCGTCGTCCAACATTGATGACAAAGTTTCAATATCCTTGTCAATCATCGCACTGTACATCTCGGCGTATAGATTTCTGATAATATCTTCCTCTTTCATCTGAATTGTTTTTTGTTGTGCCGCTGCTGCAATGCACATCATCGCAAACAACGGCACAATCAGTTTCTTTATCATGCCAACGGTGGAACCGAGGTATATACAAAGCGTTGTTCGCGCTCTTCAATCCACCAGCGACCGTCAATTTTGACATACTTGTCGTAGTAGCGCACGGTGTGGAATGTAAGTTTATTCGTGCCGTTTTCTTCGGTCACGAGTGTGGCGATAGCATAGCAGATGCCGGTTGCGTGAGTGTCGTCGATAAAGTCAACAACTTGCTGACCATTCTGATGGAAAGATGCCTTTGCTACTCCGAAAGCCTTGTACTGGGCAATCATATCCTCGACATTGTTGATGTCCATGCCAAGGGTATCACCGAAATACACTTTCAGTTTCACATCCGGGTGGAAGATTTCGCGGTAAAAATCCTGATTGTTCTTGTCTGATTCTGTTGCGTAACGGTCAACCATATCTTTGAGCATCACGCGGTCTTCGATTCTATTTTCCATATTCTATTATTTGTTTGTTGTTCTTTTACGATTGCAAAATTACTGCATATTTTGCATTTACCTATTTCACAAAATAGGTGCAAACTTGCACAATTCTACGAAAAGTGTTAATTTTGTACCCATGACAGATAATTTACATGATAATATCATCCATTCCCATGATTTCAGGCATATTAATTCGCCTGCATTTTATGACTGTATAGTCCATCTTATATGCACGCACGGAGAAGGAAGTTTTACATATAACGGAACACGTTCCTGCATCAGAGTAAACGAAATTGCCGTCATATCCCAGCCGGGATTCATTACCGACATAGAGGCAAGCGATGACTTTCAATGTGAATATATAGTTGCATCGGATAAATTCCTTCACACCCTTTTGCCTGCCAACAATTACAGTATCTCAGGTTGCGTCAGCCTGTTCTCCAATCCTATCATCAAGGTGTCAGCATCAGATGCTGTGACCTTCATAGAAGATCTACGCAACATAAAGTCACGGATTAGCGATATTTCACACCCCTTCTATGCAGATATGATTGGCGGACTATTGCAGACAATGATATATGACCTGTTTGCCTTTCATTCAAGGACAAACGAAAATATCCTCGCCACTGATAGAGTTGGGTACATTACACGCCAGTTCTTCACATTAGTGGAGAGTGGTCGCCCGAAGACCGAGAGAGAAGTTGCTTACTACGCAAATGAACTCAATGTGACCTCCAAATACCTTTCTGACACAATAAAGAGGATAACGGGGCATAGTGTATCTACCCACATAAACCGTGCCGCAGCTTCAATAATCATCAGTTTCTTGAACGACAACAAGCTGTCAATAACACAAATAGCCGACGAGATGAATTTCACCTCTGTCAGCTATTTCAGTCGTTACTGTGTCAAACATATAGGAATGTCTCCAAGCGAATACCGCACGGTCAACTCCGGCAAGACAACCACTGAATGAATTTTGCGATTAGAATTTCCATTCCACTCCGGCCATTACTGTAGCACGAGGCATTGGAAAACCGTAGTTAATCTGATATTTTGTGGCTGTCAGATTCTCTCCTTTAACAAAGAGAGTTAGCGGTTTATTGAATGGGATTGTGTAGGCAACGCGGGCATTGAGCAATGCGTAGTTCTCAGTTGTCTGCTCGGTATATACACCCCAAACGCTCAATACATCTACTGAGAATTGCCAGTTGCCGGGTGTATAGCTTGCTTCTGCAAACAGTTTGTTTTTAGGAGCGGCTATGATGCGCGTATCAGTGT
>JAAGKN010000966.1_pt1 | contig 51093 bp, 50 predicted proteins | sample 6206371 | NCBI WGS metagenome assembly JAAGKN01 (sample SAMN11533720, study PRJNA540317) | gut metagenome | isolation source: fecal pellets from male and female animal of same cohort | host: Peromyscus leucopus | place: USA:CA | collected 2017 | reverse complement strand
CGAATCTCGTTGCGCATATTTTCAATATGAATATCGGAAGCGCCAAGTTTGTCGGCTTGATCGATAAGGAAATCAAAAACTTTGTCAGTCGAGACACTATTGAGAGTGCGGCTAACTTCGGCGATAGTCTCAGAGTCGCCTTCGCCAGCAATTCTAATATCGTCATAATGAACCTGCTCGGGTGGGTCATAGCGCAACATGAACACTTCAAAGGCGCTCTTAGAAATCAAGAAGAAATTAGCGTGCAGGCCTCTGTCAAGGTACTTTTGGCGCAGCTCGGGTATTAGGTTATTGGGAGTTTGGCTGGTGACCATGAAGCGGAAAGGTATAGCTTCGGAACCGGCCTGAAGCGGGATAATAAAATCTCGGTGCATTTGACTAATTGGCAAAACGTCCGGCACGAGAGGGAGGGTGCGCTCGAATTCTCGTGTGTCCAAATAAGGTAAACCAAGGATGCGCGCACGATTACGCGTAGCTTGCTCTTCATTCTCTCGGCGTTTGCGCTGGATTTCTGCTTCGTCCATAGAACAGATACCTACCCTTTTTACTTATGTTTATATTATAGCACACAAAAGTTATGAAAAAAGTATTGACAAAGCGTTTAAGGTTGATTAAAATGGAGACAAATATAGGTCATCAAAAACAAAAATTAAAAGGATAGAAATAAAAATGCGTCTAAAAGATAGTTCAAAACGTGGGTTTGTAGGGCCGATGGCTTGCGTGATGGCGTTGGGCTTCCTCGGGTTCAGCATCATTTATCCGCAGATTGGTTCAGTTTATGCGGCTGAATCGGTAAATCCAACCGAAGGTTCGGGCAATGGCACCGTCCAGGTGGAAGTTAAAGAAGTCTATGGTGAAGGTATTGCCGATGCCGAGGGGAGCGGTAATGGGCAGATTACTGTGGACGTCGAAAACCTAAATGAACAGGGTGACGTAACTGAAAGCAAAAGTGAAACGATTACAGTAACGGTGGAAGAATTCTTGCAGATTACTATTCCAAACGCCGAAGCAGGGGCGACAGCCGATGTTGCAATGGAGGCCGATCCGACTTCAAGCGGCGTTACGACTCGCAATAGTGCTGACTTTACAGTAGCTGGCAACAATCGTAATGGATTTGGGGTCTTCGTGTATGCTGCTTCAGATCCAGCTTTGAGCGGTACAGCCACCTCGACGAAAGTAGCGCCAATTACCGGTAGTGATGTTGCGCTAGACGACTTTGGGGTCAATAAGTGGGGATATAATGTTACAAAAGCAGATGCGACTGAGTCGGTCATCAATGCATATAACCCGTTAGCGGTTCGTACCAACACGACGAAGGCAGCCTATACAGTTCCCAATCCATCTGCGGGCGTGAATCTAAAATTAAACTGTGGCGCAAAAGTCGACACAAATATCCCAGCCGACACTTACAAAACTGACGTAGTGATTTCGGCCGTGGCTCCAGCAACTAACTGGAAACCATAATAGAGCTGAAGCACAAAACTCCCCTCACGTGAGGGGAGTTTTTGCAAAGAATATTAATCGCAATAAACTGAGTCGAGCAACTCTACACAATCACCTTGCCCATCGTAATTCTCTTCGTAGGCATTGGAAATTAAACTATAAAGTTTATTAAACGCAGTGTAGACATCCGAAATATCGCCAGGTTCAAATTCAGCGATGTCTTCGATGTCCGGCTCGTTTTGATTAACATAGCTACGGAAAGCAGCACGAGCTTCGGTCATTGCAGTGCGTTCAGCACTACCGGCTTTGCTATTGTCCATATAGGCACGGTAAGCTTTACTATAAGCTAAAGCGCGCTCAAGCCAGCCATCGGCATATTCGACGAGCGTATTGTTACCGGACTCTTTGAGAGCATCGGCGGCCTTACGATAAGCATCGTCATCTTTTATCGCGCTAGTGGCAGCATTGGATTTGACAACAAAAGTATGCCAAGCTTTATAAAGTTTAAGGGTCTCTTCGACACCAGATTGATCTGGGAAAGCTTGATCGTAAGCTTTCTTGAATTTATCGTATTGGACTTTAATATCTTCGTTGCGTTTGACGCCAGAAGTCTTGCCAAGCTCGATAATCTTAGAATCATCATGGCTAAGTGAATCAAGGCATTTGGAAACGTATTCGTTGTAAGTCTTTTCATTCGTCCAAGTCGAATCAACATAGCTAGCAACACGACTACAGGCGCCAGTATTATTGCCGAGGTCACTAAGTTCGTCTTTTACTTCTATGGCCATACGGTAGCTCTCGCCATAGTTGATCTTGAAGACCAACGAAATGATAATCGCGATGATAGAGAGTGCCACAAAAACACCGCCGCCGATGCAGGTCCACATGATAATTTTCTTTTTGGTTTTAGGATCGAGTGGCTTAGGGGCGGACTTGGCCGGAATAGTCTTGGCGGGCGTAGCGGCAGTTGCAGAGGAAACATTGGTCTTAGCAGTGCCATCACCAAGCGCGGTAGTGTAGCCTTTGGCTTGGAGCCCAGCGTCGCCCTTGGCAAGCAAAATGATGCCTTCGACTAGCCCCCAAACGGCATTGCCGAAGAGAATTAGATAGGCGACCACGAACATAATGATAAGATAGGCAGGTGGGCCGTAAACGGCTAGCCGGAATTCACTAAGATTGGCAGTAATAGCGATGGCAATAACCATCAAAATAAGACTGACAGCAGCAAGCGATACATGGATGATTCCTTGTACTTTTTTGCCGAGATACCAGTCATGGGCGCCGTACTGACCAAGAAAAATTCCTAGTAGTCCAGCAGTGGTTGCAGACTTTGTTTTCTGCATAACTCCTCCTCTAATTAGTATTTACCATAATTATAACATGGTCGGGCGGAGTTTAGCTTCGTAAAGTACCGTGGGCACTGCAGGAGGTGGCGTGAAATCCGTGGAGCGAAGAGGCAACCGGATGCGAGCATCGTAGTCATGCAGAATTTGACGGCCAAGTTGCGAAGTATAATGTCTCTCGGTGGCGATAAGTTTGAGGGCAAGCTGTTTTTGGAGAATGAGATAGATCGCGAGCGGTTTGATATGACCGGCGGCGATCTTTTTTGGCATAATTTGCCCATCATGGTTCTCTAATGCAAGAAGTTTATAAAGAATTTCGGCAGAGAGATGAAACGGCGGATTCGCAAAAACCTTGTATGGTTCGGCGGGCAAGTTAATAGTCATAAAATCTTGCTCAAAAACTCGGACATTATTGATATGGTATTTTGTAAGATTGCTGCGGAGTTTCTCGGCGGTAGCATGTTCGGGCTCTATTGCCCAAACTTCACGAACACGTTTTGCTAAAGCGATAGTAATGACTCCTGAACCGGCACCAATATCCAGTACGAGGTCGCGCTTTTTGAGATTACTGTGGCCGATAAGTTGTAGAGCTAGACGAGGAGACCGCAGGAAATGCTGTGAGAGTTGGTGGTTGCGAGTAGGCATAGTACTATCGATACGTTCCGTAGTATTCGGCACTACCGAAACCAAGAATCAAATAAAAAAACGGGGCGAAGAAGAAAAGGCCGAGTGCAAAAAATAAACCTTTATTGAAAGATTTAGCAAGGTTATAGTTAATGACAAATTTTAGAATAACAATGTAGAGCCCGCTGAAGATCCAGCCAATTACCCAGCCAAAGAAGGGGACCAGGAATATGAGAAAGCCAAGCAGAAGCCACCAATTGAAATTAATAATTTTACAAAGAATATATAGATTATAGAGCGGGATAAGAGCTTTCCAACCTGCCTCACCGGATTTCTCAAAAATGCGCCACATGGCGATAATCTCGAGTACGTAAAAAACGATGCTAATAGCAGACCCGCCCACTAGTACATCGGGCGCTTCAAAGATATTTCGTAAATCCATATTACTTCTCCATTAATAATGTTAGTGCAATTATAACATGCAGGAGGGGTAGACTAGCGTCATTTGCGGCCAAATTCTGACTCGAGCAAGTCGATGATGGCACGATAGTCGACCGAGTGCGGTACTAAATCCGGATCATGGTTCTCCACCATCGCTTTAAATTCCAAGAACGGGACGAATTTCAGTTCGGAGACTTCTGAATCTTGCTTAGCCATATCAGCGAGAGTCTTATTAGTACGAACGATATAGGAATTGTAAAAGCTATTATTTAAGAAACCCGGATGCGGCTGAGCGGAAGAATGATGCTCGCATAGTGGCTGAAAATCGGGCGGTGCCATGTCTAAGCCAATTTCTTCTTTAACTTCACGAACTGCTGCGGAGAGTGGATCATCCCCTGCTTGTAAATGCCCGCCAACAGAAATATCCCAATAGTTTGGGTGAGTATCTTTATCAGGAGCTCGACGTTGAAGCAAAACTTCTCCTTTATCATTCACGATCCAAATGTGTACGGCACGGTGCCAATCACCGTCGCGATGCACTTCAGAACGAGGCTTAATGCGACCAGTTTTATGACCATGTTCGTCGAGAACATCAAAATATTCCTCTGAAGCGATTATTGGTGTCATGTACTATATTATAACATACACAAATATTAGGCCGGATCAACGTGCACCATACAATGTTTGATCTCAGGGAACTTGGACTCAAGACACTTATGAACCTGGTGGGCGATTTGATGAGCGTCGGAAAGCGATAGCTCCCCATCGACGCAGATGGACAAATCGACATAGACGCGGGCGCCAAATTCACGAGTTTTGAGGTCGGAAATACGTTTAACACCAGCAACAGATTTAGCGCAGTTACAAAATTTGGCCTGGACTTCTGGCACGCAAGCGTGGTCGACCATTTTGTTCGTGGCGTCTTTGAAAATATCCCATGCAGCCTTGAGAATAAAGCCGCAAATTACAACCGAAGCAATCGGGTCGCAAACGGGTAAACCGAGCCGAGAGCCGGCTACACCGATAAGAGCGCCGATCGATGAAAAAGCGTCACTGCGGTGATGCCAAGCATCAGCAGTCAGGGCCGTGGAGTTGATCTTGCGGGCGTAGTGAATGGTATAGCGATACATTGCTTCTTTGCTAATAATAGAGACTACGGCGACCACTAAAGCGAAGATGCCAGGCATAGTGGCATCACGATATGAGCCACCGATAATAGTCATGATTCCCCCATAGCCAATCCCAGCCCCAACAAGAACTAGAACCCCCGCCAACAACATAGCGGCAACGCATTCGAAGCGTTCATGACCATAAGGGTGATCGTCGTCTGCCGCTTTACTAGAAATCTTGATACCAATAATGACAACAAAAGTGCTCAGGACGTCAGACGCGGAATGAACTGAGTCGGAAATGAGAGCTGACGAATGAGAAATAAATCCGGCGAATAATTTAACGAGCGAGAGCAAAAGATTGCCAATTAGGCTAACCGCAGAAACACGGTAGGCTACCTTATGATAATTATCATTTTTAGAATTATTTTTTGACATAAGAAATATTATAGCACAAAAAAATGGTACCGTCGGAGGGATTCGAACCCACGACCCCTTGTTCCGAAGACAAGTGCTCTAATCCACTGAGCTACGACGGCATGGGGATATTATATCACAGAGTGGGCTTTCACTCTAGTGTTCGAGCAGGGTCTTAAGTCGTTGGCTAAGCTTAGAAAGCGTGGTCTGAGCAGTATTTGAAGAGCTTGAATTACTACGTTCCAGCCCTGGCAAAGGAAAAGTAGCTTGACGCGGGTCAATAGTCGGGGGCTCGGGATCTTGTTGCAAGGCAGGTGGGGTAGCTGCGGGGGTCGCTACGTTCGGAAGACGAGTTAAATCGTAGTCTAAAACCGTAATTGGCAGTGAGCGAATCTCCTCATTGATATATGGCTGATCGGGCAACGGGAAGAGTGCAAAGAGTTGCTTATCAAAATAATGAGCAATAGCCAGCTCGCTGTAAGTATTCGCGCCGATATAACCAGGTGTACAATTTTTGAGAAAATTACAAATTAAGACGGCGTCGGCAGAACGAATTTTATCAATGTGCAAATGCCAAGAATTAGTCTCGACTTTTGCACTAACCGGATCAAAGTTGGGCTGTTCGGCTAGGCGATTGATAACCCCGTTCGGTAGCAAAACTTCATGGCCAAGTTGTTCCAACATTCTGCCGATTTCAATTACTTCGTCTGTGAAGGTTAGGCTGCAACAAATACAGATTTTCATTGATACTCCTTTTTAGAATTATATCATGACTATATCATAGTAGATTACGGTTCGAGAAGCCTGGCAAAAATTTCTTTACGTAGCCAAAGGCGATTAGAAATAAACCAGTCACCATGGGATTGCAGGCCAAGAACTTGCGTGAGATATTTTGATACTTTCGGGCTGTTAGTTAGAATATAATTGCACTGATCGGAGATGCTTAAAATTGAGCAAAGCCAGTTTTCTCCTAAATTATTCACTTCGTGGTATATTTCCGCCGTGCGATCTTGGATAATCTTACCATCCCAAAGCGTAAGTTGTACACATTCAATATCGAGATCAAGCGCCGGGATATGGAATGGCTTATGATCATTTTGGATGGAGTTGGCAAGATTATTAGTGATTGTTTTTGAAACGGAAACAAAGTATTCCGTGGCAAAATCCGCAACTGTAGTGCTGGCGGATTTGGCAAGATGATCGGCCGCAGCATGATCACGTTCGGTCGTAATTACAGCATTAAAATTCAGAGTATTGTCGAGAATGGCGGCAAGCAAAAGCTTCGCAATTTTAGAGGGCATTTTGTCATAATCCCAGCATTCGCCCCACCATTCATAAATACTGGTGGCGACGGCACCGATTTTTTCGATAATAGCTTTATCGCCAAGGCGCGTGTGCCAATAGTCTTCAAAGCCAGGGTGATGGTCGATGAGTTCTAGAATCTGATTTTCGGGAAAATACTGCGCGATGACTTCCGGAATAGAAATATCGAGAATGATTGCCTCGTCGTCAGGCTGAAGGTCTAGTGTGAAATTTTCTAGTTCACGGATGCGTAGGTCTTCCGGAACACTATAATTTGGTTCAGCGGCGAGAAACGTGCGAGCGGGCTTACTACGCTGGTTCAAAAGCTCAGCATAGGCAAGGCAAGAGGCATAACCGTCAATTTCCGTGTAGCGCCCAGGCGTGGCAACATAAATCATATTTTGATTATACCACGGATAGCTGTGATATAATATAGGGGTAAATTGTGCGCCTGTAGCTCAGTGGATAGAGCACTGGCTTCCGGAGCCAGGTGTCGTAGGTTCGACTCCTATCAGGCGTACCAAGAAATATACTGGATAAATTGTCCAGTATATTTCTTGGTAGAATTGGTTCAATGCACCTTTAATACTGCGCTTTATTACTTAGAGTCGGCGTAATACCAAATATCCAAATCGACTGGGCCATTGATGCCTGGTACGACGCCGCTATCGGACAGTTGCCAAAACTGAAATGGTTTTTCGTAAGTGGGGCGATGATAATATTGCGCCAGCCAAACGGCATACGTGTTATTTTGCCAAAAACGGGTCAAATAATTTTTACTACCATAGAGCAAACCATTATAACCCGCTGCTTCGACGGTTTCGAGAAAAGTATTTGCAGTTTTTTCTAACGTATAAAAGCTCATATTTGCACGATTAAAATCGCTCCATTCTTCCCAATCAAAGGCGATGCCAAGTTCGAGTTTGTAATTCCCTACTTGTCGAAGAATCCACTCGGCTTGACGCTTAGCTTCACCAACGCTATCGGCGCACGAGTAAAAGTATACGCCGACTGGCAGACCAACATGCAAAGCTCCGCGAATATTATCCTCAAATTTTGGATCAAGCTTATATTCCGACCCAAAATCTACTTGATACCCGAGCCGAATAAAAGCAAACTCAACTCCGGCATCGCGGACTTCTTGCCAGTTGATTTCGCCCTGCCAACTGGAGACATCGATACCAACACGAGTCTGATCGGTTTTATAATCGCGAATAATATTGGCAATGGGAAGACGAGTAATTTCGGTGGCCGATGTACTGGGAGATGAGTTTGGCGAGATAACATTGAGTACAAAATTGTGGAGGGCCTGATTGCCGCTAGAGTCGGTAATAGCATATTGTAATGGATATGCGCCGGCGCGGTTAACGTCGTATTCGCCGATGATTGTACGCGTCGGATGGTCGTCAATGTTGTCGCCACTGAGCATCAAATTAACAAGATCTCCTTCGTAGCCGACTGGCACGGAATAAGCATTTTGTCCATAAATAATCGGTGCGGTAGTATCAATAACTTCAATATCGAAATCGAGATGGCGCTTCTTGTGCTTGAGATTAAAATATTCAAACCGTACGATAGCGCGACCGAGCTGAGTGGTATCGATTTCTGGGTCTGTAATATACTCACCATTGAGATTGGCAATAAAATCCGATGCTTTGACTGGCTGATTGAATTCGATTATGAGAGTGTCCTTTAATGTGACGGCTTCAGCGTCGACGCGGCGAGTATCGATTGCGTCAAAAATGAGCCAGATCGAGAATGCGGCGAGCAAAATTCCGAGAATAGTGAATATGATTGCAACTTTATGCTGACGAATCGTATCTAATTTAGTGTGGGTATTGGCTTCCATTGATATTCCTTTCTAGCATTATATCATGGGGTGAATAAAATATTTTGGTTTAGAGCAAATCAGCTAGCAAAGAATAGTCGTGATCTATAGCAACTCGATGTTGTTTTCGTCGCGCGTCTGAAGATTTCTTAAAATAAAATTCCGACTAGCAGTAGGAATTTGATATTGAGCGAAAAGAGCCTGGTTGAGTTCGGAGATTGGTAAATCAAAAATCTTGTCGGCAAGGTCGGGTACTGGGACATAGCGATATTTATCCTTGACAGTATTCTGAGAAGTCTTAGTAAGATAAAGTAACGCGCGGAAGAACTGGGTCATGAAATATTTGGCCATACGGTAAGCCTCATCCTGATCTTTGAAAGGCCCAAATTCAATAAAGGTTTCCGAACAAACATCGCCAGGACGCGCTACGCAGATATTGGCGTATGACCCGCCAAGACCGATATGCTCCGACATGTTGCCCCAAGCCTTTGGTACGAAAAGTTTCCAGGCATCAATATTAGAACTAATTCTTGGCAAATCTTTGCGAGGGATATATTTGTAGCCACGTGTAATATCATCCAGAAGTCCAAAAAGTCGTACGTCCGTTTTATGCTTAGGGCCATCCTGCAAAAAGAGTTGATATTTTTCCGGATGACGCAGAGGGTCAGCATGAAAACCATATGGCTTGCGAGCGGAGCCGAGTGCAGAAATCTTGGGGAAAGTACTAAGTTGGTCGATTAGACAAGTAAGTTCGACGGGTTTTGTAACTTCACGCGCAGTAAGCGGGAGCACTTGTGAAAGTGGGACGTTGCCGACGAATTTCCCTGCTTCATATTGTTTGATGGCACCATGGTTCTGATGTTTTTTATCACGAAGAACGATATTGACACCGCCGGTACCGAGACCTGGGAAAAGTTTTTCGGCAGTACGGCCAACGTAATTGTCGATGCTAACTAAATTCGGGTCACGTTTATAAATGGCATGGTTGATTTGGCCAAGACCATTGTGATTATTAGGTTTCTGCCAACCAAGCGGGAAAACCATGCAGAGGATTTCCGGGTCAAGATCAACTGCTAACTTATAAAAATCAGCATAAACCTGGCGATGACCCTGCTGATATGGCGGATTGGAAATAATAATGTCGGGATGAAAGGTTTTGGGCATTCTAACTCCTTTTTGGAAATTAATAATTTGTAAATTCTGTGCTATAGATTCAATTTCTGCGGCAGAAAAATCATTAAGACTGGTCAACGTGTTTAGAACTGAACGTCGATAAATAGACGAGCTACTACCGGCAAAAAGTTGATGTGAAAGAATATGCAAGAAACAATCATGGTCATTTGCGAATTGTGAACGCAGATTATGATGGAGTCGACGAGCAATGCGAGCAAGAAAGATTCCACTACTTGCGGCGGGGTCGAAGAAAGTAGTGTCCTGTGATTTGAAAACTTGCGGGTGTGATTGTTCAAGCAAATCAAGCATACTGTCAACGACAAAAAGTGGAGTAAATACTTCACTACCTGGCGGAGTGGGAATATATTGAAAAATTTGTTCGGAAAGATTCTTGGCGCGCGAAAGGAACTCAGCAACGGCATTATTAAGGTTGTCTTCAATGAATAAATTTTCAGACAATAAATAGATAAGTTCAGATCTGGTGATGCCGGTGATCTTGGAGAGATCTTGGGTCGGAACTTGCGCAATTAGGTCAGAAAAATCTATATCACCAGATGAATAGTCTCGCGCATACAAATGTAGGAGAAACGGAATGCTACATGCAAATCTATGAAGCTGATGCGCGTAGTAATCTGAGATTTCGCGGCTAGCTTTGTGGGCGCGTGACGTAGACTCTGGCGGAGTCTTTAAGCGCGGGGCACGATGAGTCATGGGCGTGAGCTGTCCGATTTTGCGCAAAATGCGCTGCGTACGGGCACTGAACTTTACGTCAGGTGAGAACTGGAAAAGATGTTTCGTACGAGTAAAACCGCTATCGACAATTTCCCGGGTGATAATTTGCTGAGGCAAGGATACGATTTCGGATGAGGTGAGGTCGCGCCAAATTCCCTGCCCCTGCTCAAAATAGGAGATTTTGAGATATTTAAGTAGCTCGGATAGTTGTTCGTGACCACAGAGATTTTGAGCATAATCTTGCAGAATAGTTAGCGCGCGAGCAGGATAAAAATCGATGATACGCGCAGAATGTTGCTCTGCAGAGTTTGGGTTTTGAGCACGGAAGGCGGCCTGGAGATACTGAGCGGAACTAACCCGAGAGAGATCGCTAGAATCATAGAGCATAACAACTGCGGACCAAGCTGGTATAGTAATACCCGTAGTAAGTTGGCCACAACTTAGCGTAATTGTACGGGTGCGCTCGGGATGATCGCCGATGGCCTTATGGACAGCCGCAACAGTCTCAGCTCCATGAGCTGCGGCTTCACGACCAGCCGCCAATATAATATTATAGTCACGAAAAACAGGGTGTTGCTCGAGTCGAGTATACGCATCACGGCAGGCAGCAATATCAGAAAGTAGCCATAATGAATGTCGGTCGGGAAGTTCTTTGGACAAAAAATCTAGTTTAGCATTAATATCAGAACTTGTGGCGGAGTTAGTATTCGCGTTAGATGGCAAATCGACTAAGCGAAATTCTAGTGGCGGAAGCGGATTGGAAGATTTTTGCTCGTCCAAATAAGTCCAGTTATAAATTTGATCAGCAGAAAATTCTTGGTTAGCTAAAATACGAAATGGCGTGCCGGAAAGGGTTAGTGTGAAGTTGGTTTTTATTTGATCGAAGACGGCGCGAGATTTAGCTGTGCCGGCGCCATCATGCCCCTCATCAATAATCAATAGGTCCCATGGCTGATCGACTTCAAAAATCCAGTGGTTTTTTGTCTTAAAATCGCTAGTCAAAGGGTCTTTGCCTTTAATATCTTGTAGGGAAATGAAATATATCAACGGACGCGATAGCAACGATTGATCTTTCAGGAGCTCAGTACGAGAATAAACTCGATTGGTGCCATATTGACGATGAGTAGAGGCGAAGATATACTCACTAGTCGGCGCGATATAGCGAAAGAAATCTTGTACCCATGAGTCGGCGATAGCGGGGCGATTGGTGACAATGAGAACGCGCTGAGCGTTGATGCGCTTCATAAAGTCGTAGGCAGCAAGAGTCTTGCCAAAACGCGGCTTTGCATTCCAAAGGAATTTACGCCGGTTAAACTCATGCTCTTGCTGCCAAAATGCAAAAGTTCGTTCTATTGCCGCCCGCTGTGATTGGCGTAGTGCATATGGGGCATTCATGAAGCAAGCTCCTTCGGCCATAAGGTCGGCGTAGCGATAAACTCAAAATCACATTTTCTCCGCCAAATTGGGAAAGTGATTTTAGGGCAATCTTGCGGTAAAGTGGCAACGAAAAAATTTTGTTCGAGAATTTGTTCGAGAATGGGATTAAAACGATAATCGGGCTGGGAGTGTTGTTCAACAAACTTCAGAACAAGAGATTGCAAGCGTCGGCGAGTCTCGCTGATAGCGAGGGCAGAAATATCTACGCCATATAAATTCGCAACTGTTAGGAGAACTGCGTTTTGAAAATTTGCGGGCGACTGGTCACGCGGGATTTTATGAAGGCGACGAGAAAGGACTTCGACGAGAAAGTTTCCATCTCCACAGCCTGGCTCAAAAAAACGAGCATTAAGATCTGATAAACGCGGCTCAGCATAATCACAAAGCAAACGCACGGTAGCGGGCGGAGTGGTTCCGACCTGCGCCATGTTAGTCCTTTATAATAACATGATCAGTGAACCAAGTGGAGAAGCTATCGAGTTCAGTGTAGGCATTGGCGTCTTCGCGGCTGTCGGCTTCAAGAAAGTCAACTGGCTTGCCCTGGCGAAAAATAACGAAACTCGGATAGAACTTAAGTCCAGGGACAAGGCCGCTCTCACGCAGACCAGAGTAATCCACCTCGTAAATTGTGAGTTGGTGAGAAGTTGCAAATGTTTTCACAATCTCGCGCAGGTCGTCGGCCGTGCGACAACCAGGCTGCGAGACGAAAAGCGCAAATGACTGTCGGTCAGCGACCTTAGCATCCACGTCATCAACCGTAATATCAACAAGCTGACCGTCGCCATATAAGTTATTATCAAGCTCAAACTTAGCATTGACTCGAATAATCATAAAAGAAGCAACGGCGATAACGATAACAGCGATGATAGTGGATAGGATGGGGATGGCTTTTTTACTCATTATTCTTTAACTCATGCAATCTGCTAAAATCGATTTGGTGGTATGGAATTTTCCAGAAGGCATAGCCAACTGTACCATCTTGCTCATATTTGACGGGAACATTATGCTCGCCCTCATAAGTCCAATAGGCACCAACGTTATAAATTTTGTCAGCATCCCAACCAAGACTCACTAACATTTGCTTGGTCATTCCAGCATATCCACCACCACCGCACATAATAAAAATCGTTTTATCTTGCGGGAAAAGATCCTTCAGAATCTGAAGTGATTCTTTGTAATTGGCTTTATAGTTGCCATCTTTGTCCTGAGTAAACAGAGTCTTGCCGGCATAAGTATCGCCGACCGCTTCGGGCAGACCAGTAACATTCACAAGATATGGAAGAGGAACAATTTCAAAGCCCTCAACGAAGCCAGAGAGATAAGAATCACCACCAATAGCGGCATAGTCTCCTGGGTCAATCAGCATGCGCATGTCACGATAAACTACATCATCGCGGCCAAGATACTGGTCTAGGGTAGCTTCATTGATATTCTTATCAATGCCAAATTGTTCGCCGCGGATACCGTCAGACAGTTCGGGAGCAGGAAGAGGAGCTGTGGCTGTTTCGGACTGCGGCCGAGAAAGGACACGCCCGAGCATAATGAATCCGACCGCAAAGGCTACGGCGATTACAATGCCCGCTAAAAGTGATAAAAATGTTTTTTGAGACTTAGAAATACGTTGTGCCATATAAATATTATACTACATCGTTATCGTTCTCGATAGCCTTTAGCGAGAAGGGAGGCTTCAATCTGTTCGATGCGAGCAAAGACAGTAGCAAAGAAACGGACAAGGATAGGCTTAGCGTTATAGAAAGAAATCGACATATGTTTAGCGGAGCAAGCCATGCGGGTCTCAGAAAGTTGCTGGCGCAATGTCGGAATTAGGGAGAGAGCAACACAGACGAGAATCTTGATGTCGGTTGTATCAACATGAAGAAGCTTAAGCGGAGCGCAAAGTTTTTGAATTGTGATTGCGACTTCAAGATTACTAGTAGAACTAGCATAGACCATCGTCATCTGACAGACAATTATTAACTTATAAGAAATCCAGAGAGCGTCTTCTAGGTTATCGAGCCAAAAATTAAAAAGGAAGGCCAATAGAATAAATGGTAAAAACTTAAGTGTGCCGGACAATATCTTACGAAGGCTGGAGTGAAGATGTAGACAGACATATAACATAGCCGTGAAGTTAATGGGGGCAAGAACAAGAATCCAGTATTGGTTTGGCAAGAGAAAAATAAGTGTAGTATAGACAAGGAAAAACAGAAATTTAATCATGATGAATCCTGGCAATGAGAGCTTGCGCGAGTTCAGTCGCAGTGAGGTCTTTGAGGGGTAAGTCGATACCGGACTTTTGTAGTATTTCGGTAATTTGCAGGATTGTCGGCAAGGCTAGCCCGTGTTGGCGTAAAAACTCAGTATGGTTAGGCAAGTCCGATTGTGAAATTTCTGCAGCAATACGCCCATCTTCTAAAATTAAGGTGCGATTAGCTAATAAAATCTCGTCAGCGGAATTCGTAAGCAACAAAATTGTGCAACCTTGTTTTTGAAGTTTACGAATGATATCATGAATTTTTTCTTTACCGGCGCTATCAATCATGGTAGTGGGTTCATCGAGAATTAAATATTTAGCGTTCATCGCGAGAGCTTCAGCAATTATAATGCGCTGCTTTTGGCCGAGCGATAGTTCATAGAGATTGTGGTCCTTAAAATCTAGCATGTCGACTTGACTCAAAGCATCATTGATGCGTGATTCGATCTGGTCTTGGCTCAGGCCTTGCAAGGCAAACGATAGCTCATCATGGATGTTACTAAAGATAATTTGATTTTCAGGGTTTTGAAAAACGATACCGATAGGCTGAACGCCAGGCTTATGGCCGTCGATAGTAATCTCGCCAACTCGGAATTTAGTAAGACCGGCGAGGATACGGCCAAGCGTAGATTTGCCGGATCCGTTCTTCCCTATCAATGCAACACACTCGCCGGTTTTTACGGTGAAATCGAGACCGTTAAGAATATTATTTTTGGCGCCGCGATAGCGGAACTTGAGGCCACGAACCTTAATCATGGTTAGAGGATTCAGACTTAGCTTCTTCAACTGGCTCGGCGGGGGCGGAGTAGAGAATTCGACTAAGTGGCTTGCGGAGCAAGGCTTCAACGGCTAGAAAGACCACAAAATGAACTGGCGTAGTAATAAGATTCTTATAAATTCGCCCAATCAGCAAAGGCCAAAAGGCTTGTCCGGAAGTAATACTTGTCCAAAGGGTATTGAGCGCAAGATTAGCGATCAAAGCCACGAGAATAAGAGCGATGGCGACACGCAAAATGTACCTACGATAAGATGGCTTCGTGGGGGTAGGACGATAGAGCAAAAGGCCATAAATGAGCGCAGCAACAGCAGTGGTGATGGTATAACCGACGAAGTACGCTCCACTTGGGAAAAGCGTTGCGCCAATCAAGTCCGCCAAAACATTGAGCAGCAGAGTCCACTTCCAACCTAGCCAAGTAGCACAAAGCATAGTTGGCAAAAAACCAAAACTGATTTTCATGATAGGAGTTTTGATTGAAAGGAAACGCGACAAGACAATCAGTGTAGCCAAAAGGATGGCTGTAAAGATGATTTTTTTGAGCCGCGCAATAGAATATTCTGAGGCGGCGGTTGATGATGTACCCTTCTCCATAACTACTGTAATTATAGCATAAAGTGGGTGCCAGTTCTAGGCATTGGCAAGCGCTGCGATCATTTGGGCAATCTTTTCTTTTCCCAATGCGGCGTCGATACATAAATCGTAATTGCGTGGATCGCCCCATTTTTGGCCAGAAATCATTTCATAGTAGTTAGCACGATTCTTATCGGCACGTTCGAGATGCTTACGAGCTGTTTTCTGGTCATCATTATACATAGACATGATGTTTTTGATGCGGAAGTCTTTGTCCGCATATATAAAAATTCTGAGCAACGGTTTTTGGCTCTTAATACGTAGTCAGCCGCACGCCCAACGATGACGCATGAACCGTGCGCAGCAATTTCTTTAAGTATCGCCTCCTGTGCTTCAATGGCATATTTTGCTGGCGAAGTCGTGAGATATAATTCATGTTCAACTTCTTGACCGTCGTTACTATTAACTTTATCACGATATTTTTTTGTCGAGGCCACTTTCTTTTGCTGCTAGGCTCGTTAGTTCCTTATAGTAGTACGGGATACCCAATTGCTTGGCTACGAGTTCACCAATCTTTTTACCTTGTGAGCCATGCTCGCGAGCGATTGTAATAATCACGCCCTGACGAGATGATTTGATGGCCGGCTCATGCATACTTGTGGCTTCATTTTTTCCTAATTTGCGTAGGTATGCCATTACGAGCGATCCGGCAATTATGATACCAACTACATCCGCAATCGGTGCCGCCCACAGAATACCGTTGATATTATGCATAATACCAGGCAAGATAATCACGAGTGGGACAAATAGAATAATATCACGCGAAAGTGAGACGATTGCTGCTTTAAGTGGTTCACCAACTGCTTGGAAGAAAGTCGAAATAACTTTAATGACACAAGTAAATGTGACTAAGCTCAGGAAAATTCGGAAAGTTAATGTAGCAAACTGCATGTAAAGCGCCGGATTCTCCGAGTTAGAGCCAAAAATGTTAATAATCATTTCTGGGCAAACTTCGAAAATTACGGTTGCGACTAGCCCAACCACAACTGTGGCAATCACGCATTTGGAAAAAGTTTCCTTGACACGACTATAATTCCCGGCGCCGATATTATAGCCGAGAATTGGTTGCGCGCCGATAATAATACCGAGAGCAATACTAAGAACAATAGTGAACGTCTTCATGCAGATACCGATAATTGCGAGGGGGTCGTTGGCGCCATACTCAGAATTGGCTCCGTAAATTGCGAGCATCTTATTGCAGACCATTGAGATGACAACGATCGAAAGTTGAGTAATTAAAGTAGAGATGCCGAGTTTAGCTATGCTTGCCGTAACTTGTTTTTGGAGCTTGAAACTGGAAAGCTGAAGTCGGAAAGTTTTGGGTCGCGCAAAATAAACTAGTGAAAGAACCAGCGTGAGTAGTTGGCCAGTGATTGTTGCCCAAGCTGCACCCTGAATCCCCCATCCTAAAACGAAGATGAAGATCGGATCAAGAATGATGTTCGTAATGGCACCAGCAACCGTTGCAACCATTGCGAAGGCAGGAGAGCCATCGGCACGGATAACGGAATTGAGCATATAACCAACCATATAGACCGGGAAGAATGAAAGAATGATATAGAAATACTGTCGTGCGTAAATAATATTGTCTGCACTGGCGCCGAAAAGTCCGAGGATGGTGTCGCAGAAAATAAACCCTAGAACGACGAGCACGATACTAGCCACAAATGTAATAACCGCACTACCGCCAACGGCACGATGTGCGTTACTGGTGTCCTTGCGACCTTGGCAGATTGATAAGAAGGCCGCAGTACCATCACCGAGCATACCGGCGATAGCTACCGCTACCAATGTGAGCGGGAAGACAATGGAAGTTGCGGCATTACCGACCGCCCCGAGCCCTTCAGCAGTGCCGTGGCCGATAAAGACTTGGTCAACGATATTATATAAGGCAGTAATAATTAGCCCCATAATACATGGGATTGAGAACTTGAACAATAGCTTGGATATTCTTTCTTTACCTAAATATTTATTTTCATCTCCAGTTTGCACGAAAATTTTCTCCTTCTTTGAAATTCGACCTTCACATTTTATTACACAATCTCCAAAAAATCATGTTGTAATTTTTACAACATTTTTGGATAGGTTGATGGCGCTATAACTAATTGAGGGCTTGATTGACCCCTGGCGCATATTTAGGGCAACAAAAAATAACTTCATGTGATATGAAGTTATGTTTTAGACTATGGATGGTGAGTCGGGAGGGACTCGAACCCTCGACACCCTGCTTAAGAGGCAGGTGCTCTAACCAGCTGAGCTACCGACCCATATGTTGTGTATTATAGCACAAAGGTGGAATTATTGGAAGAGTTTTGGTATAATAATTGTTATGAAAATGCGTGAGAATGTAATGATTTCTGAGCTGACTACGATGAGAATTGGCGGTCCGGCACATTTTGTAGTGGAAACGGAGCAAGTGGAGGATTTACGGGAAGCGCTTGCCTTTGCTAAGAGGCGGAATTTACCAATTTGGGTGATGGGTGAAGGCGCAAATACGATTGGTCGTGATGAAGGTTTTGCCGGCGTGGTGATTCTAAACAAAATGCAGGGCGTGGAAATTGTGGCAGAAGACGCTGAAACAATGGCTTTGCGAGGAATGGCGGGCGAGAATTGGGATTGCTTTGTCGAATTAACAACTGCGCGAGGTCTATCCGGAATTGAAACGCTCAGTAAAATTCCTGGTTCACTTGGTGCGGCACCTGTACAGAATATTGGGGCATATGGTCGAGATATAGCGCAGGTAATCGAGAGTGTAGAGGCCCTTGATATAACGACTTTCGAGATTGTGACTATGCAAAAATCAGAAATGAACTTTGGTTATCGTTCAACACGATTTAATAATGGCCCAGACGTTGGTCGATTCATAATTATATCCGTAACGGTAAGGTTATCCAAACACAAAACTTTGTCGCCACCGTTTTATGCGTCATTACAACGCTATATTGACGAGCACAACGTGACGGATTTTTCGCCACAAAATATTCGGCAAATAGTCTCAACGATTCGAGAAGAAAAGTTACCAGATCCGCAATTTATTGCGAGCAGCGGAAGTTTCTTTAAGAATATTTATTTAGACAAAAAAGAGGCGGATGATGCCGAACGAAAAGGTATCCCGATTTGGCGAAATACTGATGGCAGTGGGAAAATTAATTCTGGGTGGCTCATCGAGCAGTGTGGTCTAAAGGGCAAAAACCTTTTTGGCTTCCGCGTAAGTGAAAAGGCCGCGCTAGTATTAATTAACGAAAACGCAACAAGTTATGCAGAACTGGATCAGGCGCGTACGGAAATTTGTCGACAAGTTTTTGAAAAATTTGGCTACGAATTGCAACAAGAACCCGTGGAGATTGGGAAATGAAGAGTTTGAATGGCGCGGAAGTTGCCGGATACATGAAAGAGAACCAGGCGCATGCTGTAAAAATGTTGAATGCGCATAAAATCCATCCAAAATTAGTAATAATTCGCAATAGCAATAATCCAGTAATTACGAAATACGTGGAATTAAAGAAAAAATACGGTGAAGATATTGGCGTAGAGGTGGAAGATTGGTACCGTGAAGACGTAGCGGGCGCAATCGAAATAGCAAATGGTACTATTGATGTGCATGGCCTAATTGTGCAATTACCGTTAGAGGGCGAGCATGATTTGGGCGCGGTTTTGGGAAAAATTGCACCTCAAAAAGACGTTGACGGATTAAACGAAGATACGCCTAGCGATATAAGGATTTTTGATTCGGCGACAGCAACAGCAATCAATTGGTTGCTCTCGGCGTACGATATTCCTTTGTCGAAACTAAGGATTGCCCTAGTTGGGCGTGGAAGACTGATTGGGCGGCCATTACTGCGCATGTGGCAGAATTCCGGCTACGATGTGACCGTTTTTCATCGTGGAGATGACCTGAGCGCACTAATAAATTTTGACGTAATTGTGAGCGCAACTGGTTCCCCCCATCTGATTACGAATAAGTTGGTAAAACCTGGTGCCGTAATAGTGGATGCTGGTACAGCAAGTGAAGGCGGCGTGCTAGTGGGTGATGTGGCGGATGAAGTACGCGAGAGGACGGATCTTTCGGCCATTACGCCAAAAATTGGCGGAGTTGGCCCGCTGACCGTGACGGCACTATTTGAGCACGTTCTACAAGCAGCAAAGCTAAATCTCAATTAGTTCGTACGAACGTGAGCCAAGGCCAAGCGATTTGGCATATTCCAAAATATGGCGACCTTCTTGGCGATCAATTTCCTTTTGTAGTTCTTTCGCACCAGGTTCATTGCTAGCATAAATAAAATCAACAAAAGCCTGATCGTTAGCAACCGGATCGAGGCTGGCGACAATTCCGAGGTCGTGCATAATGGGATCATCCTGCTCAGCGGCGCAATCACAGAGCAAAGAAATCGCATTCATAACAGTAATATGGACGATGGGTTTATTGGTAGCACGGAAATAATCGTCAACAGCCTTGGCAGCTTCGGCCATTGATTCGATGAAGGCAGTCTGTGAAGTATCGCGGTCATGAATACGACCATCTTCCTCAAAAGTAAGGCGCTCTGTCATTTCTTCGGGGCTATCACTTTCGCCGCACATATGAATATAGGCTTTGCCATTACGAGAAGCAATGCCAATAGATTGGTTCTTAATATTGGCGCCGAATCCGCCCATTGGGTGACCTTTACCGTGTGCAAGATTCAATAAAGAATCGTAGTTATCAAGATGAGTGCCGATAATATCATAGGCGAGATGTCTGCCATCATTGACTGGAATACGCTTCTCTCCATCAGCATCCATAATATCGACATCGGCAAAACTAGTGAAACCATGTTCCCTGGCGACTTCAAGATGTTCAGTAGTGTCGCCACGAGCCCCTTCGTAAGCAGTGTTGCATTCGACGATTGTGCCACCAATCTGTTGGACAAGTGGGCCAATAAGGCTAGCTTTGAGATAGCCTTTTGAACCACGCTCACCAGTGGAGACTTTGACGGCAATTTTGCCTGGTAAATCTATGCCGAGGGCTTGGTAGATTTTGATAAGACTTGTAGGGGTAATTTCTTTTGTGTAATAAACTTTGGGCTTCATAGTTCTATTATATATTATTTTAGTCGAACTTGAGAGGGACTTGGCGACCTTTTTCTATATGTCTACGCATGTCGCAGCCGCTAATATGGGACAATGGCTTTGAGTAAGCATACAGACGGAAGTTCTTTATGCTGTAGTTGTTAGGTAAGAAACGAAAGGCTCGGAAACTTTTGAGTGCATATCCCTGAAGGGCATTAGCAAAATCAGTTTCATTCTCATAACTGTGAATACCATCAAAAGAAAGTGCAGAACCAAAATAGGGTGGCTCAATCCAACAAATTCGATTCTTGTAATAAAAAGTAAGAACCGTATGAGAAGGACAACCGGCGCCGTCGTCATAAAAAACGTAATAAGTCTGAATCGGGAAATCAGTCATCATGGTAAACCAATCACGCATCAACTCAACGACATCCCAACAAATGCCAGTTCGAGAGATCAAGAGCTCGGAAGGAGTTTGGAGAGAATAGGATTCGGAATCGTTGACAGTGGGGTGAGTAAATCCGGCACAGTCACGCCAACCAAAAAGAATGTTTTGGGCAATCCACGCGAGTAAATCATCAGGTTGCAAAATTTGATGCTCACGATAAAAATCGGTGGAGCTCATGTCTTCTTCTTTTTGCTTTTTGGAAGTGGCGTCACGGCTTCAATTTTTAAGACGACTTCCTTGGCAAAATCTGCGTTATCAATGTCAAGTATATAATGCTCCTTTGCACCATCATAAGGGACGCCCGTGCTAGCAGCGACCATCAAATCAGTAATACAGTCTAGTCTTTTGACATAGGCAGTGTCATCGCAGACAAGAATGACGGGCTTATCATTAAGATAGACCATGCCATCGCCAAACATCTTGCGAAAACGCACACTGCCAATGCTGGAGATTTGTTCACAAACGAAATTTAGAAATTCAACAGAAGAAGCCATATCTATATTTAATCACGCTTGAGCATTACAGTAAAGGCCTCACTGGGGATATCAATCTTACCAAAGCGTTTCATGCGGGCTTTACCACGCTTCTGTTTTTCAAGAAGCTTAGCTTTACGATCGCGATCGCCAGTATGAATCTTCACGGTTACGTCTTTGCGGTATGCGCCAATTGTCTCGCGAGCAATAATTTTTGCACCGATTGCGGCCTGAAGGGCAACTTCGTAGTTCTGGCGTGGGATGACTTCCTTGAGTTTTTTAGTTATTTCGCGGCCAAGAGCATCAGCTTCAGAACGATGACACATGAGGCTAAGCGCGTCGATACGACTACCGCCGACTAGAAAATCTAGGCGCACCAAATCTTCAGCACGGTAATCGGCAAGTTCATAATTGAAACTAGCATAGCCAGAGGTAATTGATTTAAGTTGATCGTAAAAATCAGTCAGGAGATTCGCCATGGGCGCTTCAAAATCAATTACGGCACGATCTTCGATATAACTAAGGTTCGTTTGATGACCCCGTTTTTCATTGATAAGCCCAAGCACTCCGCCAATCATATTTTGGGGTAGGATAATTTCTCCTTTGACCCACGGTTCACGAATTTCTAGAATCGTAGACTGATCGGGAAGATCGGACGCGGAACGGATATTCAGCTCTGAGCCGTCGGCGAGCGTGACTTCGTAATTCGTAGAGGGATTTGTGATGACCAAATCTAGTTTAAATTCCCTTTCTAGGCGCTCACGGATAATATCCATATGTAGTAGGCCGAGAAAACCAATGCGCAGACCAAAACCAAGAACTGGAGAATTTTCGGGTTCAAAATGTAAAGCAGAATCAGACATGGCAAGTTTTTCGACGGCTTCTTTTAGTTCGTCATACTGGTCATTGGAAACTGGGAAAAAGCCGGCATAGACAAAAGGTAAAACGTTTTTATAGCCAGGGAGAGGCGTACTAGCGGGCGCTTTGGCGAGCGTAACCGTATCACCAACTTTAGCTTCGCGAGTAGTTTTAAGGTTAGTGACAATATAGCCAATATTTCCCTCTTTAAGGCTAGGCTCCGGCGACATTTTGGGCGTAAGCGATCCAACTTCCAGCGCAATTCCGTCAGTGGCAGTAGCCATCATGCGAATCTCGGAATTTTTAAAAATTTCACCGTCAAAGACTCGCACATAAAGGACAACTCCGCGGTAATCATCAAAATATGAATCAAAAATTAAAGCGCGCGTAGCGTCATGCTCCCCCGCCGATCGAGGTGCTGGGGCCTGCTCTATAATGGCGTCGAGGATTTTATCAACATTCAAGCCGGTCTTACCAGAAACAGATATAATTTCCTCAGGCTTGCATCCTAATAAATTGACGATTTGAGCAGAGACTTTATCGACATCGGCGGCTGGAAGGTCAATTTTATTGATGACTGGTATAATATATAAATCCTGCTCGAGTGCTAAATAAACGTTGGCGAGCGTCTGAGCTTGAATGCCTTGAGTCGCGTCAACTACAAGTACAGCGGCCTCAACCGCCTGAAGCGAACGCGAAACTTCATAGGAAAAATCGACATGGCCGGGAGTATCAATGAGGTTGAGAGTATAGCCTTTCCAGTGCATCTGAACTGGCGTGAGCTTGATTGTGATGCCTTTTTCGCGCTCCAGTTCCATGGAATCGAGTAGCTGAGCTTTCATCTCGCGCTTTGCAACCGTGCTAGTCAATTCCATCATGCGATCAGCAATAGTCGACTTGCCATGATCGATATGTGCAATAATGCAAAAATTGCGAATTCTAGAAGGGTCCATATGTTATAATATACCATATGAGACGTATTCTGGCAATTTCGGGTGGGGTGGATTCGATGACGATGCTAGATATTTTTGTACAAAGGTTTCCACATGAGGAATTAGTGGTGGCACATTTCGACCATGGAGTTAGAAAAAACTCTAGTAAAGATGCTGAATTTGTACGGCGGCGGGCGGAGAAATATGGCATTGATGTAGCGATTGGATATGGAGGGCTCGGTGCAGATATATCAGAAGAAAAAGCCAGAATGGCAAGATATGATTTTCTACGGAAAGTTGCCGCGGAAAAAGAAGGGGAAATCTATACGGCCCATCATTTGGATGACTTAGTGGGTTCGGTTGCAATTAACTTGCTGAGGGGGACGGGTTGGAGGGGGCTCGCAGTAATGGGAGCCACGGATATTCATCGACCATTCTTAGAAGATTATGCGAAGCTTGGGCTTAAAAATCCACCGACAAAAAAAGACCTGCTACGTTATGCTGGCGATCATGAATTGTGTTTTCGAGAGGATCAAACAAATTCGTGGGATGAATATTTACGAAATAGATTATATCACCAGGTGAATAATTTTGATAAGAAAATGGCTATCTTCAATTTGTGGCAAAAGCAGAAAAACTTGCGAGAGAGAATTGAAAGTTTGTTGTTGGAAGTTATTCCAACTGGAACATGGCCGCGAGGTTTGCTGAGAGAAATGGATGATGAAGTGGCGATTGAAGTATTGCGAATGGGGCTGATGAGACAAAAGATTACGGCAACGCGGCCACAACTGCGAAATTTTTTGAAGGCCATTCGTGAATATGCGCCAGGAAAATATTTTAATTTACCAAATGATAGGTTAGTGCGAATCAATAAGAACAATTTTACTATATAATATATGTAAGGAGTGAGATATGATTAAACCGAAAAAACTGAAAGCTGGTGATAAAGTAGCAATCGTGAGTTTATCGCGAGGAATACTAGGTGAACCTTTTATTAAACACGAGCTGGATTTAGGAATAAAGCGACTACAAGAAATGGGGCTAGTACCGGTAATAATGGAGCATGCGCTTGATGGAGTTGATACACTAGCTGAGCATCCGGAATATCGAGCGGCGGATCTGAAACAGGCATTTATGGACGAATCTATTCGTGGGGTCATCACGGCGATTGGCGGCGATGATACTTACCGAACTTTGCCATATTTAATGAGAGACACGGATTTTATCACAGCAGTAAAAACCGACCCGAAAATTTTCTGCGGGTTCAGCGATACGACGATGAACCATATAATGTTCTATAAATTGGGGCTAGAAACTTTTTATGGACCGGCGCTGATTTCTGATTTCGCTGAGCTGGATACGGAAATGCTACCATATACAAAGAGATACGTGGACAAGTTTCTGCGGAATGATGCAGAAATGGAAATTGAGTCTAGTGAAGTTTGGTACGATGAACGCGATAGTTATAGTCCGGAAATGGTAGGAACGAGCCGTGCAAGTCATGATGAGGAACACGGTTTTGAAATCCTAAAGGGGGCAGGAAAAGTGCGTGGAGAATTATATGGTGGTTGCATGGAAGTGCTTTATATGGCAATGACGGGGTGGCGACACGAGGATGCAAAAAAGATCGTAGAAGAGGCAGAGATTTTGCTTAAGCCAGAGGAATACGACAATAAAATTCTGTTTTTGGAAACTTCGGACGAATGCCCAACACCGGAAGATTTGGAGAGTTTTCTACAGGAATTCAAACGGCAAGGAATGTTCCGCGCGCGCGGTGTGATAGTTGGGAAACCGATGCAAGAAAAATATTATGAAGAGTACAAAGAAGTTTGGCAGAAAGTGCTAGCGGACGTGGAAATTCCAATATTATATAATGTAAACTTTGGGCATGCCGTACCGCGTTGCATTATCCAGTATGGCGCAGAGGCCGAAATTGACTACGATGCAAAGACTATTAAGGTAGTTGAGTCACTATTCTCTGAATAATTTATCTAGCATAATATTCACACTGTGATATAATAACTTTATCTAAGTGGAGTGTAAACAATGATTACAAAGGCGATTGTTCCAGTGGCGGGTTGGGGGACAAGGCGACTACCAATTACAAAGATCATCGAAAAGTCGATGTTGCCGGTTGGGAATCGACCATTGGTGGATTATTCAGTGCAAGAATTGATTAAGGCTGGCGTAACTGATATCTATATGATTATCTCAAACGTAGAGCCTTGCCAGGTGCGCGAATTTTATCAGGATAACGTGGCGTTGAACCAGTACCTAATTGATCGGGGCAAAGAAGACCGTCTAGCGCTAGCCAAAACTTTGCCAGACAATGTACGGATTCATTATATTCAGCAAGATCCGTCGGGTAAGTATGGGACCGCCGTTCCAATCGCGATGGCAGTGGAAGAATTTCGTATCAATGAACCAGTGCTGGTATTTATGGGTGACGATTTTATTTGGAATCCAAATGGCAAGTCGGCGGCAGAAAGTTTGCTAAAAGCACTTGAGCACGATGATGATTCGGCAATCTTGGGCGTAGAAGTGTCGCGGGAAGAAGTTGATAAGTACGGAGTACTCTCAATTGATGAGGAAAAATTGACGGATATTGTCGAGAAACCACGAATTGAAGATGCGCCGTCGAATCTTGTGAATGTAAGTAAGTACGTAATGTCGCCAGCACTCTTGCAGGAGATTGTAAAATATGTAAACGAAAACGATTTTGGCCCGACCGATCAAGAATACATTGTCACTGATCCGATTATGAATTATGTGCAAAAGGGCGGGGCGATGCGTGTAGTACCAACCGATGGGGAGTACCTAGATGGGGGGACCGTAGAGGGATGGGTACATGCGAATAATGTAGTTTGCGGAGTAAAATAATGGCCAAAGAATTAACCTATCAAGAAGCAATCGGGCAAATTGTAGAGCGTCTACGACGAGAGAAAGGCTGGACGCAGATAGAGTTGGCGAAAAAAGTAAAGACTAGTCAGTCGGCTATCCATCGTATTGAAAATGGGCGACAGAATATTTCTTTTGAATTAACCGAACGACTACAGAAGGTATTAGGCGGACAAATCCTGACAGTAAATGACACTGTCTCGCAAAGCTATCGGATTCATGGGGGTCGGGAGCTAAAAGGAGAAGCAATCATTAACACGAGCAAAAATGCGGCGGTGGGGTTGCTCTGTGCATCATTGCTGAATCGAGGGACGACACGTTTGAAACATGTCGCAAGGATTGAGGAGGTCTTTCGGATTATTGAGGTATTGGAATCGATTGGAGTGAAGTGCCGCTGGAGTGAAGACAACCGAGATTTAGAAATTATACCGCCGAGCGAATTGCGATTGGATGAGATTGACGTAGAAGCGGCGCGCAAAACTCGCTCGATTTTAATGTTGATGGGGCCGCTCGCTCATCGTTTGAAACATTTTAAGCTTCCCTATGCAGGCGGTTGCACACTAGGGACAAGGACAATTGAGCCTCATCTTCGGGCGTTGTCGGCTTTTGGCATGAAAGTAGATGCACGAAATTGTAGTGGGTTCTATGATGTGACAATGGAACAGAACAAACCTGCGCGCGGAAAATTCGGAAAACTACGATCGGCTCGACAAGAATATGACGAATACCGAATTGATGAAGTGAACGCACAGTTCCCGCCCAAGCGAATTGTCTTAATTGAGCGGGGGGATACAGTGACAGAAAATGTTTTGATGGCGGCAGCGCTTTATCCAGGCGAAACTACTATTGTGGGGGCATCACCAAATTATATGGTGCAGGATCTTTGTTTCTTCCTGGAGCGGCTAGGTGTAAAAATCAAGGGTGTCGGGACCACAACTCTCAGAGTGGTCGGTTGTCAACAAATTGATATGGATGTAGAGTATGCACCAGCGGAAGATCCGATTGAGGCGATGAGCTTCATCGCGGTAGCTTTGGTGACAAAGTCGAGCCTAACAATTCGACGGGCGCCAATCGAATTTCTAGAAGTGGAACTTGAAACCTTGAAGAGTATGGGGGCAAACATTACTCGTTCTCCAGAATATTACAGCGCGAATGGAAGGACGCGGCTAGTGGACCTAAAGATTCATAAATCGGAACTTGTGGCGCCAACTGACAAAATCGCGCCGATGCCATTCCCTGGTCTAAATATTGATAATTTACCGTTTTTCTCCGTGATTGCGGCGACAGCCAAAGGTCGGACGCTGATTCACGACTGGGTATTCGAAAACCGGGCAGTTTACACAACTTATCTTGAAAATTTGAACGCGCGGGTAGAGTTGTTGGATGCGCATCGCGTATACGTCGAAGGGCCGACAAATTGGCGACCAGCAGAACTAGTGGCACCACCAGCTCTGCGGCCAGCCGTAGTGGTATTGATTGCAATGCTAGCAGCAGATGGTACTTCGATTCTTAGAAATATTTATTCGATTAATCGTGGGTATCAAGATTTTGCGGAACGTCTCAATAAATTAGGTGCAGACATTCAACCAGTGAACGGGTTTTAGGCTGGCAGTTATAGCTTTGGTAATTTTTACAACAACCTACACTTATCCACAGACTTTTCCACATAGTTATCCACAGAAATGTGGTACTACGCATTAGGAAAGTTAAATATCGTTGTAAGGCGTACAACATTGTCTTTTTGACTGTTGTATGAATTACAACAAGTATTCCACTATTGCTTGCACTATATTACCATTTTCTATCATACCAAAACGTTATTGCTTGCCAAAATACCCACAAATATTTCTTGCCAAATCGTCTATGCTTTCTCATTCCGCTGATGCTTGTTATTATTTTAATTTTTGATATATAGTGGCCGCAGGATGGCAGAGTGCTATATCTACCACCCTATCACCTCCTGGCACACGCACGGAAAAGATTATAGCGTGGAGGACTGGGAGGTGCTATAATAATTATAATAAAGGAAGGTAATATGGCAAAAAAAGGTACTACAGAGAATACTACGGTGGATTCTGGTAAAAAACAGGCGCTCGACCTAGCGATTCAACAAATCACGAAACAATTCGGAACGGGTTCAATTATGAAACTGGGGGAATCACGTAAGATTGATGTGGAGCTTTTGCCGTCTGGCTCTCTCTCATTGGATTTAGCACTCGGCGGAGGTTATCCAAAGGGGCGAATTATTGAGATCTATGGTCCAGAATCATCTGGTAAAACTACTTTGGCACTACACGCAATTGCTGAGATTCAGAAAGAAGGTGGACAAGCAGCGTTTATTGATGCTGAACACGCACTCGACCCAGCTTATGCGAAAAAGATTGGCGTTGACACTGATAATCTCTTCATATCCCAACCGGATAACGGCGAGCAAGCATTGGAGATTTGCGAAACTTTAGTACGCTCAGGTGCGGTTGATTTGATTGTAGTCGATTCGGTGGCAGCATTGGTCCCTCAGGCAGAGATTGATGGTGATATGGGTGATGCACAAATGGGGCTGCAGGCACGCTTGATGTCGCAGGCGATGCGAAAACTTACTGCTATTATCTCAAAATCGAAAGCAACAGTAATCTTCATCAATCAGATTCGGATGAAGATTGGCGTAATGTTCGGCAACCCGGAGACGACTACTGGTGGAAATGCCTTGAAGTTCTATGCATCGGTACGGATGGATATACGGCGCATTGGTCAGATAAAGGACGGCGACGAGATAGCGGGCAACCGGACGAAGGTGAAGGTCGTAAAAAATAAAATTGCGGCCCCGTTCAGGACGGCAGAATTCGACATCATGTATAATGAGGGGATTAGTAAAATTGGAGATGTGCTAGACTTGGCAGTGCAAAAAGGTATCGTGGAAAAATCTGGGGCATTCTTGAAATATAAAGGTGAGACTTTGGCGCAAGGTCGAGAAGCAGCCAAGAATGTACTAAAGGAAAACTCGAAGCTACTCAGAGAAATCGATCAACAAGTACGTGCGGCGGCAGGGATAAATTCACAGGCAAATGATAAGTCAACTGCCGAGGCGGACGAAGATGCAAAAACTAAGCCAGCACAAGAGTAGTGGAAGACTTTCTACGGGAAGGCTCTCCTAGCGGGGGAGCAGACCACGTAATTACCAAGATCACAGCTGGAGTAAAAAACCCAGACCGTGCGAATATCTTTATCGATGGACGCTTTGCATTCTCATTGGATATTGCACAAGTAGTTGATTTTAACGTCAAAGCACAGCAGAAGATTAGCCCGAGGCGTCTTCAAGAATTACGAGATGCGTCAGAATTCGGGAAGCTCTACCAAAGAGCTTTGGAGTGGGCATTAGCACGGCCGCGTTCGGAAAGGGAAACCAAAGATTATTTGAATCAACGTAAATACCGGCGAGTAGCTCTAAATCGGCAGCGCGAGCGCGAGGGAAAAAAACCATTGCCTGAATTGCAGGATAATACAATTGCACTAGTGTTGACGAGACTTATCGAAAAGGGCTATGTCGACAATATAAAGTTTGCTCAATATTTTGTAGAAAATCGTCAGATACGTAAGGGGGTTAGTATGAAACGGCTACGAATGGAGCTAAAGCAAAAGGGTATTGATAATAACGTTATACAGCAAGTCCTTGCAACGACTGAGCGTACGGAAGAAGAGGAGATGCTTAAAGTGATTCGAAAAAAGCGCAGAAAATATGATGACCAGAAGTTGGTGGCATACTTAGTGAGACAAGGGTTCGATATACAAAAGTCCAAAGATACCGTGGAGCATTATAGCTTAGGGGAAGATGAGCCGTCGCCCTTTTTCTGAATAATTGTGTCCTGTGCAAAATCGGGCTTACGGAATGGATTAACAAAATCAGAGACTGGGTTAGCGGAGCGCGCAGAGGGCGTGGTTTGCTGAAATTTAGAATGTTCGTCTTTTACGATGATTTGGTAGTCATTTACCTCAATAATCTCAGAGCGAGCAATAATGAGTTCTGGGTCAAGGAGAGCCTTAATAAAAGGTCTTTGGACGATAATTTGATGAACGCTCCAATGGTTTGAATCGACAACGTAATCCGTAACCTTACCAAGTTTGGTTTTCGACTCGCTAACAACTTTGAGATCTAGTAGCGAGAAATTGAGTTTTAGAACATCACGAATACGAATAACTTCTTCCCCGTCGACAAATTCATCTATAGAGTCAACGATCATGCCAGCACGAGAAAATTCACGTATGCTATCAGCCAGCAGCACATCACCAACATCACCACGCACAAGCGGCCCTGAAACCTGAAAACCAATAATTTTGAGGTCATTTGGGTCAATGATGATATCAGAAACATGAGCAATGGCTCCACCTACGTGTAGACTAAGGACTGGGCAGCCAGCGAGGTGTGAACCATTGATGAGCATATTATTTTCCTCCGATAAGCGGTTTTTGCCAAAAGGCCGGATAATCAGAATGGCCCAGCAACGTAGCAATGGTGGCAGCAATATTAGCAAGGCCAGGCTCTTTGAGCTTAGCGGCGCGATAAAGTTTAGCATTTTTAGTATTATCGTAGAAAATGCAGGGGACGGGATTAGTGGTATGAGCTGTCTTAGCCGTACCGCTGCGGTCAATTAGTTCTTCGGCATTACCATGGTCAGCAGTAATGACCATCATGCCACCCAGAGCATCAACTTGTTTTGCAAGGCGCGCGAGTTGGATGTCGATAGCCTCAATAGCGACGATGGTTGGCTCAAGTTCGGCAAAGTGGCCGACCATGTCACCGCCGGGAAAATTGATGCGAACGAACTGATAGCGATCAAGATTTTCCAAAGCTACGTCGGTGACTTCGGCAGATTTCATCCAGGGGCGTGTATTGAATGGCTGAAGATCTGAGGGAATCTCGATATGCTTCTCGCCCGGGGCCTTCTTGTAGCTATTGCCATTAAAATAGTAAGTAATGTGGCCGAATTTAACAGTTTCAGAGATGGCAAGTTGGCTAATACCCTGCTGGCCGAGGAAGGTATTCAGTGGAGTTGAGATGGTGACAGGCGGAACAAGTACATGCCCCGGAATATGGCGATCGGCATTATATTCCGCCAACCCAGCAAAATAGATATGCGGACCGAGGTTGTTATCAGGATCTTTGACGGTCTTAGACTTGCCCGTGCGATCAAACTTGTCAAAACGGGCTGCTGTAAAAGCTTCGGCAATTTCAACTGCGCGATCGGCTCGGAAGTCGTAGTAAATCACAGCATCACCGTTCATGATGCGCCCAATCGGTTTGACCTTCCCGGCAATTTCGGATGAAGAGGATTTTGCCTTAATGGCACGCGAAGTGAGGGGGCTACGAGCAACGACGTTATCGACTATTACAAAAGCAGGGAGATATTGGTCCTGGATGCTGGGATCTTCGGCGCGGAGAGTCCTAATCGCCTCGGTAGCTGAGCTAAACTGCCTGGGGGCTTTGCCATACACCATAGCATCATAGCCAAGTTTAACCATATTCCAATCATTCTCGTAGCGATCAGCAGTCATCACCATGCGACCGCCGCCGGAAGCGATGCGAATGTCGGCATCTGAGAATTTTTGGCAAAATTTCTCAAGTCGTTCAATATACTTTGGCTCTGATTGCGGAGCGACATCACGGCCATCAAAGATGGCATGAATACGCATACGACGTATACCTTCTTCGTATGCGCGAGAGATTATCTGCTCAAGATGTTTGATGTCACTATGAACGCCACCATCGGAAAAAATACCGCAAAAATGCAACGTCGGCAGGGCATTAGGGCTAATCTTGGCCTGAGATTGCCAAAACTTCACAGCAGAGGCAGCCCAAGATTTGGTGTTGGGCGAAGATTTATCCGTTGAGGATTTAGCGGTAGTCGGAGTGGGGTTCGCGGTTCTGCTAGAATTATCGCCAGTTTTAAGGAACTTCATAGCGCCACGCCAAGCCTTGGATTCCCAAATATCGCCAGTGACAAAAGCAGCCTCTACTTGTGCGATGCCCTGCTTAATAATCTGACCGGACCCAATGGCATTGTGGCCAACTTCAGAATTTCCCATTTGGCCAGACATAATACCAACGGCTTCGCCCGAAGCAGCGAGGGGAATATTAAGATATCGCATCATGGCAGAATCAAGAAATTCAGTATGAGCTTGGCGTACAGCATTGCCACTACGACGCAGGCTCAGACCGACGCCGTCCATTACAACAAGAACGATTGGACCATCATAATGCAATTTCATGGCTTGGGCACCTGCTGAGTAATACAATGGATGTTGCCACCGCCAAGTAGGATTTCCCTGGCGCCAGCAATCGGCTCGATGGTACGATCAGGATAACATTCTTGAAGAACTCGAATTGCCTCGGCATCATACTCATTGTCAAACTGAGGGCAAAGAATTGCGCCATTGACGATGCCGAAATTGATATAAGAACCAGCCAAGCGAGCACCTTCTTCGCGTGGGAAAGTACCGTCGACGGCGTCAACGCCTTCGGATTCTTCTTTCGAAATATACATTGGGGCGGGAACATGGAGCTTAACGACTTCAAGCCGGCGGCCCTTAGCATCCGTCACACTCTCAAGATATTTAAGTGCTTCTTGGCTACGTTCATATTGTGGATCATCAGGATTATCCTCCCAAGCGAGAAGTACCTTACCTGGCTTGACGTATTGGACGACATTATCGATATGGCCATTAGTATCCTCGTCGCCATAAATTCCGCGCGGAACCCAAAGAACTTTTTCAACGCCAAGATACTCTTTCAACTTTTCCTCGATTTGTTCTTTAGTGAGGTCAGGATTACGGCCAGGGTTGAGCAAAGTTTCTTCAGTGACAATAACTGTACCTTCGCCATCGACACAAATTGAACCTCCCTCAAGGATAAAGTCGTCGGTGCGATAACGATCGATACCTTCAATGTCGCAAACTTTAGCGCCGAGCAAGTCATCGAGATCCCAAGGGAAGTAAATCCCATCAACAAGACCACCGTAGCCGTTGAAAGCCCAGTCGACGCCACGAATACGGCCTTTACCATTGACAACACAGCTGGGGCCAGTGTCACGGATCCAAGAATCGTTATTGGACATCTCGACGATACTAACGTTGGGCATATTCATGCCAATTAAATTGCGGTATTGATCAGCGTTGGTACCAACAACGACGGGCTCATATTTAGCCATGGTCTGAATAAGGTTCTTGAAGACGGCCTGGGCGGGCTCAGCGTTTTGGCGCCAGTTGTCTTCGCGCTGTGGCCAGAGGATATAAATGCAGCGATGCTCATCAAGTTCGCAGGGCATATAAAAACCGTCTGCCTTAGGTGTACTATCAGTAATACGCATTAGCGAGTCCTCCGGGCAACTTTACGCTTGGTGGTCGCAGGAAGTTTGCCTTTACCATTTTTATATTTACCAACTTTTGCGACTCTGCCATAAGTAACACGGATGCCGCGCACCATCAATTCACCAATAACAATCATAAGACAGGAACCGACGATGAGTGGCCAATTTTCACTAAACATTTCGAGGTTGAATTCAGGGAAGAGAGTAAAGAAGAGCGCGACGATTAGCAGGATAAAGGGAACAGCGGAATAGAGGAAAATTTTGAGCTTACCACCACTAATCCAAAAACCGTTTTTGACTTGTGGACCACGCTTGTGAAGTTTATAAAAGGATACGAACATTGGCAAGTAGCAGAGAAGTAACATGACGAGACTAAGCGAGAAGAAGGTCCAGAAGAGGTTGGTAAAGTCATAAATATCAGCGGGGGCAAATTCGGCAATGAGAATGCCAGCGACAGCGATTACGAGAGCGACGACACCGGTCCAAATTGAGACGACGTAGGGAACGCCAGTCTTACTGCGCTTAGCCCAGGATTTGGGGAAGGCACCATCATCAGCGGCAAAAGCGATGACAGAGTTGACACCGAAATTCCATGACGCAATATTGGCGATTAAAGTATAGATAAACATACCACCAACTACAACGAGAATGGCTTTGATGGCGGCGGCCGAGAAACCGGCCGTGGTGAGTAAGATACTATAGCTATCTAGCAAACCGGAGTTTGTTTGAAGTTCTTCGAGTGGGACAGCCACACCGATGCCGAAGCTGGGGAGAAGGTAGAAAATCGCAATCAAAATACCACCGAGAATGATGGCTTTCGGGATTTCTTTTTTAGGGTTTTCCATATCGCTACTGAAAGTCGAAACAACTTCAAAGCCAAGCATATTGAAAATAATCAATGAGACAAAACCAAGACCGGTGAAATCAAAACCACCATTTTCGCCGACCATAGGTAGCAAATCGATCCAAGAATCAACTGGGTTGGCAGTGCCCTGAGTAACCAAAACGTAGATACCAAGCGCACCAAGACCAGCCATAAAAATAAATTTGACGATGGCACCGAGATTGGAGACCCAGTCGCTTTGGGAAATACGCAAGACCCCAAGAACTGAAACTAAGACGATATAGAAAACTTGAATCGCCAGAATCATCGTCCAGGTCATTTCGATGCCAAGCATCTGCATGAGATAGGTAGTAACAAGGTCGGCGAGGGAAGCAATCCAAAGGGGGAAATTCACCCAGTAATACCAAGCGACACGACTAGCCCATTTTTCACCAAGGGCTTTCTCGACCCAGTGATAAATACCACCTTCGGAAGGGTATTGCGTGCCAAGCTCGGCGGAGATGAGGCCGTAGGGGACGAAGAAAGCAATGAGCATGATAATCCACCAGATGTACTGGGAATTACCGATAGCGGCGGTAGGCGCAACGGCGTCACCGACCAAGATAATACAGACTGTGGCGAGTACGGCGCTGAACAGCCTGAATTTTGGTTTTTTCTTGGGCATTAATCCTCCTTTTGTTTTTTAATTTCGTCCAAAGTTTCCTCTGCGACGCCACCGAAGTATAAGACTAACCCGCGCTGAGCCGTGAGACGGTTCTCGGCCTGATCCCATGCAATTGAATGCGGACCATCCAAAACATCATCTGTGACTTCCTCACCACGATTGGCAGGGAGACAGTGCATGAATTTGACATGCTCGTTCCCGGTTGCCGCCAACAATTCTGCGTTGACTTGATATTTAGGATAAAAGTCGCGCATGTAAACTTCCTTGGGAGTCTCTTTATCATAAAGTCCATACCAAACATCAGTATAAATGAAATCGGCACCTTCAAGCACGGCAGGGTTATCGGAAACATGGACCGAACCGCCATAGCGCTGATTGTTGGCGCGGCCAATCTTAAGATAATCATCGGAGAGCCATTTGGCGGGCGGCGCATACTGAACAAACTCCATGCCCATTTTACTAGTAATCATCATCAGCGAGCCACAGACCTGGGTACAATCGCCGACGAAGACAACTTTGACTTTATCGAGCGGTTTACCTTCGGGTAAATGATCAAAGATAGTGATAATATCGCCGAGCTCCTGAGTAGGATGATTCCAGTCGGACATGCCATTGATGACAGGGACACTGGAGCGAGCAGCAAGTTCAAGGACGCTTTCGTGGTGATTGACGCGAGCCATGATGAGGTCGCACATGCGCGCGAGGACCTGAGCGGTATCACCAATGGTCTCGTGGGCGCCAAGCTGAATAGAGCCTGGGGCGAGATTGAGAGCATGGCCGCCAAGTTGTTCCATGGCAACTTCAAAAGAAACCCGCGTACGAGTGGATTTCTGCTCAAAAATCATGGCAAGATTTTTGTGGTAGAGCGTATTCAAGGTCTTACCAGATTTGAGATAGTCGCGAACAGTAGTAGAAAGCTTGACCATGTCAAGCATTTCAGACTGGTCGAAATTAGTAGTGTCAATGTAATCTTTCTGTGTTGGTGTAGGGTGATCGAGTTGATATGGATTATACATATGTTTATTATAGCATAGGCGGGAAGCTGGGGAAACTATTGACTTTTTGGGGGCTTCGTTCCCTAATGCAAGCAGAGATATGATATAATGGGGGCATGGGAATTCAGAGACAGCAGAAGCAGGAAGGTCAGCCGAAGCCAGAACGAATCGTCGACACTCGAACGGACGCCGAAAACCCGGCCGAACAAGCAGAAGAGATTTCGCTAAGGCCACTAACTTTTCAGGATTATGTAGGACAAGAGCGCCTAAAGAAGAATTTAAAACTAGCAATTGATGCCGTGAAAAAACGTGACGATGGCACGGCGCTCGACCATATATTGCTTTATGGACCGCCAGGTCTCGGCAAAACAACAATGGCGAATATTATTGCTCACGAGATGGGGGCGAATCTTCGAGTAACGAGTGGTCCGGCGATCGAACGAGCTGGTGACCTAGCTTCAATATTGACAAATCTTCAGAATGGTGATGTGCTATTTATTGATGAAATTCATCGTTTACGTAGGGCGGTTGAGGAAGTCTTGTATTCGGCGATGGAAGACTACAAACTTGACATCGTGATTGGCAAAGGCCCGGCGGCACGAAGCGTGCGCCTAGACTTGCCGAAATTTACAGTGATTGGTGCGACGACGCGGACTGGTTCCCTGGCTGGCCCCCTCAGAGACCGCTTTGGCTTAATCCATCGGTTGGAATATTATCAGATTCCGGAGATTGAAAAAATTATTAGTCGGACGGCGCGGATTCTCGGTACGGAGATTGCACCGGAGGCGACGAAGTTACTGGCGACGCGTTCGCGTTTGACACCGCGCATTGCTAACCGCTTGACGAAGCGGGTACGGGATTACGCCGAGGTGCATGGCGATGGTTTTATCGACGAGAAGTTAACACACGGAGCGCTAGAGCTGATGGAAATAGATGAGCTCGGGCTCGACCCGGCGGACCGGAATATGCTAAAACTAATGCTCGAAAATTATGGCGACCGACCAGTGGGATTATCAACGATTGCAGCGCTGACTGGTGATGAGACGGCGACGATTGAAGATTATTATGAACCATATATGATGCAGATGGGGCTGATTGAGCGAACGCCGCGTGGACGGTCGGTGACCCTGAAAGCCAAGGAACATCTTAAAAAGACTGAAGGCGACTGAACGCCGCCTTCTTAGGGATTTTCGAAAGGATTTTACCAGCCACTGACCTCATCGAAGCGGTCGAGAAGACTGGCAACGATTTTCCGAGTTGATCCGGAAACCTTGTCCGGGATGGAAGACAGAGCGAAGTATTGAAGCTCCAGATTCTCATAATTGGTCTTCAATTCCCCGCTACAGTGCTTGACGACGTAGATGATCTTGACAGAGTAGATGATGTCACCATTGGGATAGTTGTGGGCCTTACCGGACAGTTCGCCAAACAGGTGCAGGTTTTCCGGCGTTGCAAGCAGGCCAGTTTCCCGATCAACATCGTGGATGATGCACTCTCTGACCGACTCGCCAGCGCCAACAATACCACCCGGGATACTCCAATTACCGTCATCACTGCGACGCTCCAGCAAGATCTGCATGTCGTCGTTCAGGATAACTGCCGTAGCAACCGGGGGTACCAGCGGAAAATGACCGACCAGCATCCGCAAGGTCTTGATGTAACCATTGGTCTGGTCGCGCCAAGGCCACTTGGTCGGGTCTTTGAGGTCAGCTCTGTTTAAAGCCTTGATCTTCTCGACGTAATCGCAGAGATTACTATCGAGGAAACACCCGCCCTCCTGTGCATTTCTGGCCATTTCAAGCAATTCCATCAACTGAGGATTCATATTCATAATGAACCCCTCCTTTCCTAAAAAATACAATCCAGTCGGCCAATCGAAATTGGCTGACTAAGCTACATTTACCATTGTATCACAGATTGTCGATTTTGTCAATACTTTTGTGCTTTTTATCGATATGATAGAATAGAACTAAAGTAAAGCGAGGTAAAAATGGAGTTAAAATATCGGCCGGTGGCAGAGCGAACAATTGATGGGCAGTATAAGCGGCTGATCCGCGAGATTATGGAGAAAGGGATTCGTGGACCAGGAGTAATGGTAGGGGCGGACGGTAAGGAAGTCGATACGATTGACTTGATGGGGCCGACGCCGGCGCGGTTCAATATCCTAGAGAACGGCGTGCCGCTGATTACGGAGCGCGAGATTAAGTTTTGGAAATCGTCAGTTGGGGAGTTGCTGGGTTTTATTAACGGGGCGCGGACACAGGAAGAATTAGAGGAATTCGGCTGTAAATGGTGGAAGAACTGGGCAACTCCAGAGAAATGCGCTAAGCGAGGACTAAAACCGGGCGATATTGGCCCGGGGAGTTATGGGGCGGCGTTTGCGAATTTCCCAACTGCGGAAAGTGATTTCGTGGCCGGCGATGGAAAACGCGGAAGTGGGGGCTTTGATCAGATTACGGAAATCGTAAAGCAGATTAAGGAACGCCCGGAGCTGAAGGCGCATTTCATCAGCCCGTGGATCCCGCAATACACTATCCGTAATCATGATCATCAGCAAAAAGTCGTGGTGGTACCTTGCCATGGCTGGATGCATTTTCGGGTATTTGGCGACAAATTGAGCCTAGTAATGTTCCAGCGTAGTTGTGATGTCTTGATTGGCTGCCCGACAAACTGGATTCAATATTCGGCGCTACTGATTGCGATGGCGGAAGTGCTGGGTCTAGTGCCCTATGAGTTTGTGCATTTGATTTCTGACGCACATATTTATACAGATCAGTTGCCGTGGGTGGAAGAAATCTTGGCGCGAGAAGGGCATCCGTTCCCGACTCTGAAGCTAGTCAATCGGCATGACAATATCAAGGACTATCGTCCGGATGATTTTGAGCTGACTAACTACGAGGCGGGGCCAGCAATTAAAGGTATCCCGACGGCAATTTAAGAAAGGAGCAAAATGGACGCAGAACGAACAGCGAAATTAGAAGAAGCACGCAAGGCCGGAAAGACCGTGGGGCTGGTGCAGGGTTCGTGGGATATGTTCCACCTTGGGCATCTCTGTTATTTGCAGAAAGCGCGGCGAGCGTGCGATTTTTTGGTCATCGCAATGGATGATGACGAGAAGATTCGCCATCGCAAAGGCAGTAATCGACCGATTATCCCACTTGAAGAACGTTATCAGATGATTGAGCGACTAAATATTGCAGATATTATAGTGGTGAAACACCTTGGCGAGCCGCATTGGGGGTTGATTAAAACTTTGCAGCCGGATGTGCTGATTGCGATTAAAGAAAACTACAGTGACGACGAAGTGAAGGAGCTGGAGAAGATTTGTGGCGAAGTGCGGGTGTTACCGCGGCAGGCGGCGACGTCGACTTCGGAAATTATCCGGCGAACTTTGATTGCAAACGGAGTGAAAGCGCTCCTGAAGCAGGACCCGCGAGTGAGTAATGCGGTTGAGCAGCTCAAGGAACGGATTGGCGATTGGGAAAAATTGCCAGAACCATGGCAAGATTTGATTAACTATGCGGAGCGTTCGACTGACTGGATTACGCCGACAGCGTCGTGCTGTTTTTGGGAAGGCAAATGGCGATTTGGCACGAACAAAATCGACCAAAGCATTCCGAAGAAGGACATCGAGAAACGTTCGGAGCTATTGTATTCGACGGTGGAGCATGGTGAAATCAACATGCTAAAGAAGATGGACGGTGCGGATCTTTCGGATTCACCGGTTTATACGATTCTCTTCCCTTGTGACCAATGCCTCAAAACTTTGATCGATAAAGGCATGAAGACGATTTATTATCTTGAAGACCATCCGGAGAATGGCTGGAGTAAGCGTTCACATGAACGAGCGGAGAAAAAGGGCATTCGGACGGTACAAGTGAGCGTGAACGAGGACGGTGAAGTGGTGGAACGTGAGGATGGGGCCGGCGAAAAATTGACGCTGGAGGAATCGAACGCGAAGTATGGACAATATAAGTACATCGATCCGCGCAATGCACGCGAGCAAGACCAGCTAGACGTGATGAAGGCGTTTGAAGAAAAAGGTGAAGACCCACTGGCGCCAGAAAACGTCAACGAAGATGAGCAAGAGGTCTTGATGCGGAAGAAATATTGGTATGTAGTGAAGAATCGCTATCCTTATCCGGAGGTTGAGCAACATATCGCAATTTTTGCGAACGATCCAATTTACAATATTGATGAGGTGACGCCAAAAATGTGGGCAGAGCTACAGGAAATTTGGAAGGAATTAAGGGAGACATTGCAAATTCCGGGTGGAGCGTTCTGTTTCCGCTGGGGGGATACCTTGCGCTCGGGGGCGTCGCTAAAGCGAGTCCATGCGCATGTGATTTCGCCAACTTCGGGCAAGAAAACACGGTTCTCTATTGGCTGCTCGCGGATGGGAGTTAAAGACGGACTGAAGTGGGACTAGACCACAAGGATTATGCGAACAAGATGGGGCGTGATATAATTATTGAAAGGAGAAAAGATGAAAGAATTAGATAAAAATAGTAAGACTTGGCAAAATTTGGAAGCAGCGTTTGCGGGCGAATCGCAGGCGTGCGTGAAGTATCAATACTACGCTTCGCGAGCCAAGAAAGACGGCTACGAGAAAATTGCAGAAGTTTTCACGGAGACTTCGGGCAACGAGAAAGAACACGCCAAGATGTGGTTCAAATACTTGCATGGTGGCCAGGTGCCGGATACTCGTGCTAACTTAGTCGATGCGGCGGGCGGAGAGAACTATGAGCACTCAACGATGTATGCGGACTTTGCTAAAGAAGCGCGCGAAGAAGGCTATGACGAAATTGCCGAGAAATTTGAGGGCGTGGGAGAAATTGAGGCGGAGCACGAGGCGCGTTACCTAGAATGGAAAGAACGCATTGATGATGGGCTGGTCTTCAAGAGCGAGAAAATCACTATTTGGAAATGCCGCAACTGTGGTCATATCCATGCGGGAGAAGAAGCACCGGAAATTTGCCCGGTTTGTGCGCACCCACGAGCGTATTTCGAACGCTTCGTAGCGGAAAAATCGCTGAGATAATATTCACCTGGTGATATAGAAAATACCCCAAGATTACGGTTTTGGGGTATTTTTGTGGATCTCGGCAATTTATTATATCATGGGATGAATAATTTTGCGAGTAGTGTATAGAGATTATATCACCAGGTGAATATTGCTGGAACTGGTAGTCATGAAACTACTAGTCTTGAGCTGACCGGAGCTGGCCGTTGTTGGCGCAATTCCCTCTTTCGGTCCAGCAGTTAGAGGTAATCCAGAAATTCTTTTTGATAGCTTCGTCGCCGCCGTTGCCAGCTTCAAGAGCAAATTGCGGATAGGGGAAATAGAGATCGGCTGGGTCAAGGCGGGTTTCGACACGGCGGAGAAGTTGGTTGGTGCGGCCAGTGGAATCAACATTGACTTGAACGCCGCGGAAATTAATGGCATTACCACTACTATCAAGCAGGGCGACCGAGAAATCAGTCAAGCTGTCGCCGTAAGGGAGCGAGACGACCAAAAAAGCATTATCACCATCGTGGAGAATTGAACTAACTTCGAGATCGACTACGCAGGCGAATTCTTGTTGGGAACTACATTTAAGCGTGTAGGGGGAGTGAGTATTACTGGCGCCATCGCCGCCATTTGCGGCGTTACCATTCGAGAGAATCTCGTTATGGGTCATAACCTTGGGATTATCGCCATTGTCGGCTGGGATAAAGACCATGGTGCTGTCGATTGTGTTTGCGGTATTATTCTCCGAACGGAAATCGGCAAGCGTAATAGAGGAGCCAGTCTTGATGAGGTTAAGCTGGATGGTGGGGGGAGTGGTCTTATCGCTGGCGGAATGGAGCTTGTTGTCGCTATTGAGTTTGAAGTTCCTTTCGCTATTGTTGGAGCCTTGGTTTAGCTCGGAATACCAGCTGAAACGAACCTTAGCAACCTGGCCGAGCGAGCTGCCGTTAGCAGCGCCAGTGGCGTTGACACCGATTGGGACAACCTTGGTGCGGGTGTCAGAAGTGAGGGTGCCACGATAATCCTGAGTGACGTCGGAAATGATGACGCAGGTATAGGCTTGATCTGCGGCGGTTTCACCAGCGGCTCCACCACGAGATTCCTGGACTTTTATTTCCCCATCGACACCATGAAGAATTTGGCCAAGCGGGAAGCCATCTTCGCAGTTGGTGTCATTTCTAAAAATATTAATCGATTCGCAGGCGGTGGCACTGCCACGTTCATTGAGACATTTAAAGTAATTATTGACGGCGACTTTGGCGTCCTCGACGCCGGCAAGAGCGGCGTCGTAGGCGGACTGGGAGAGGTCGTCGTCGCTGCTTTGCTCATTTTCGGAAAGGATGATACGAGTGAAACTGAGGGTGATGACGCCAAAAAGGATGGTGGCGAAAATTACGACGTAGAGCGAAGCAACACCTTGACGTTCAGATTTGAGGCATAAGCGTTTCATAGACATATTATATCACACCTTTACATTCCTGCGGTACGAGCCGCAAAGTTAAATTTATTGATTGAACAATAGGTAAACTCGGAGCCGAGATCGAATAAAGCGGTAGTGGTTTCATCATCAGGATCGCGCTGCTCGATGTCGCAGTAATCGCCGGTGCGTTCGATGTTGATATTACCGCGTTCGGTGGCGAGAATGAAAGTGCCGGACATGAAGGTACGGAGCGTAACGATGTCCTGGGAAATTGGGAACATAGTCAATTCGTAAATCTGCAAATCGAGATCGAAAGAATTAAGAAAGCCTTGTTCGGGAGTTTCGATAACATTCTCGTGGCCGTTAGTGAGATGGGTGATATCGATTTCGGAAGTTTCGTTGATGATGCTCGTGTAGCTCGTGGTAGTAACGGCGGAACAGACACGATAAGTCGGATCTTTGAGCCGAATCATGCGAAAGTCATCAATGGTACGAGTGGGACGAGGAGTAGCCGTGTCTGCGGAATCGTAATATTTGAGAGTGAGAGGTTTGCCGCCGTTCTCTGTGCCATAATAAGTATTCCAGATATAGGAATAATTGCCAGTACAAAAGACACCGCCGACCTGGACATTAGTGTCGGTCTCGTTCCCTGGTGCGACGCGGCGAGCGAGCTTATGCTGGAAAATGAATTTATTGGCATGGTCGGACTTGCAGGTATCAACGCTGGTCCCGCTAACGTGGCTACTACAGAGACTAGTAGTATCGACAGAGGGAGCGGCATTGATAGCGGTGGTAAATTCTTCAACCAGCCCGCGACCGACGCTGCCGACAGCTTTGATGGCGAGGCCTTTTTGATAAATAGTAATAATATTGCTAGTGATAATGGAGATACCAATCATCAAAAGCGCGATAAAGGCCGTAGCAAGCGAAAATTCAACCATAGTGAAGCCGGACTTGAGCTGCTCGGGCTTAGAGTGTTGTGGACGACGCATTAGTGTAACTCCTTCGGATTATAAAGACGGATAATAGTATCGAGCGAAGTGGGAGCGTTGCTGCCGGAAGCATACCAGCAGGCCTGGATGTAGAAATCGTAGAAACGCTCGTCGGCGTCTTTGACGGCGACAACCCAAATACCTTCGATTTGGCCAACGGTGCGGTAGAGCAGAGGGTCGGTTGAAAGCGGACCAGCGATAGACGAATCCTCAGAGTCTTCATCATAGGTTTCGCCAGCTTGATTGCGGATATAAATAATGCGAGCGCCGAGTGATGGAGGCTGGAAGAGATCACGAGTGGCAGAATTCGCGGCAGAGACGTAGATACCGTCAACCTGGTTGGAGACGTTGTTGACTTGACTAATCTGACGAGTATTAATGACAAAAGCGCGGTTCTCAGAGAGTAATTTATTATTGTCTTTATAAACTACGTCGCAGGAATCGAGGGGCGAGGGGATGCTAAAGTTGGCGGTATTAGTAGTATCGGCAGGATTATAGGGCTCCTTGGCACCGGCAATAATTGTTTCCCAAAGTCGTTTGAATTGTTGGCACTTTTCGCTACTGCCGCTTTGGCACTCGGGCAAAGTTAGTTCTGAGGTGTATGAGCTATGGATGAAGCGCAAGGCTTCGGCCTGAGCATTAAGCTCATTACGGGCGGTGGAAAGCTCAAGCGCGCGTTCGCTATTGGCGACGCCGAGATTCATCATAGCGATAGAAATGATGGCGACTGCGGCAAAAATCGTAATAGCGAACATCACTTCGATGATAGTGTCGCCGCGTTTGAAACTTTGGTCAAATTTGCGAATCATCGACATCTCCCCTGTTCATTATCGTCGGTATTAAGGATACTGATAGCGCTGGTATTGCGGCCATCTTCGGCGATGCGTACTTCGCGATAATTCGCGGCACTGGTGTTCTCGGATTTGACACAGAAGCCAACCGGCTCAGTAAGATATTTAACAGTGGAAGTGCTGGGGTTTTGATAAAAATCGGCGAGATCCTGCTTAAACTCTTGGCCGGCATAGGAATCACTTAGGCTCTTACAACCGTCGCGCAGGTCATAAGTTTTGCTGGTATAAATCGTATGGACCGCGCCGGACGAAGGCGAGCGCGCGATAATGACGGTGCCGACAAAGCGATCATTGACGCTAAGCGGTGGTTCATGATTAGGGTCGTTCACCTGCATCAGCTCGGCTTGCCAAGTCGGTTCGAATCGTGAGAGAGTGCTACTGTATTCGGTGCCACTGATGCGTTTGCCGCAGAAAAGCTCAGCATGCACGGCGGCTAGTTCATTAGCGAAGCCTTTGACGGAGATGTCGGGAACATTAGCATCACCAATCAGAGTTGCGGAGTAGACGCTGCGAGTGTCATCTTGATTGTCAGTGCCAGGACCATAATTATAACCGAAAACTAGTACTTTACCATAGATAGCGTAGTTACCGCCACCGTCGGCATCTTTATTGCTAGAATTACCAGTGCCAAGGGTCTCGGGATTGATAACTTCGCTATAGATTGTACGCAAATATTCAGCATAGGAACGAACTGAATCATTGTAACGCTGAGTCTGAATGGCGGCAGCGGTACCGCCAAGCAATCCGACTAGGAGCAGGCCGGTCAAGGCTAGGACGAGAGTAACTTCAAGTAGGGTAAAACCTTGACGCTCATCAGAAATTGAGGATTCGACCGACGCAGCGCTGACCATTTTCGGTTTTTTTGAGTTTTTGGTAAATGGAAATCTTAGACGCATTTTAGTACCTCGGCGCGAGTTCGCGCGAATAAGCTTCAGTGTAGCTAGAACTGTAACGACCAGCTTGAGCATAGGCCCAAAGGTAGTTCTCGCCGGAAAGGTTGAAAATCTCACCTGGGGTATAGCGGGCAGAGCTGGCGCCATAGGCGACTGGATCGGAGCCGAAGGAGCGATAGAGGAGGGTTTGGCTAGAAATGACTGGGCCATTAATGACGAGCTGACGATCGCAAGCAGTACCCTCGTTTCGCTGAAGAGATTTAGTCTGAGTCGAGCCTGACTGGAAGTCAGAACAGGTATCTATTTTGCCGCTGGCGATAATCCAAGCGTCAATTTCAGTGACGCCACCTGCGATTTTTACGTCTCCATTAACAAAGATAACGACCTGGGGGATTTGGTAGATGCTGGAGTATGGACCGCCGGCAACCCTAATGTCGCGGTTGATGGTCGAACCACCGGGAAGATTGACGATATAATTGCCACTGGTAATATTGGCGGGCAAACCATCAAGGCTACTTAGTCTAGTGAGGTCTTGATTTTGACTATTTTGGAGATAGGTTTCGAGGCGGGTGCGGAGAGTATTACTAGTGCCGATACCAGAATGGCCGAGCGACGAAGTAGTATTCGAAATTGTCATTGGTGAACGCGGATAGATATCGTTATAAGCGCCGACGTTCTTGTTGCTACCCCGTGAAAGAGCGGCACCAGAAGCAAAACTAGAAGTTGTGCCACCGACAGCGGCGAGATGTTCTGCCCAGGAGCCATATAGCACGTCAAAGTTGTTGAGGCCAGCAGTTTGAGCTGCGCCGACACCGAGCAAACGTGGTGAAAGCGAAGTCTTGATACCGCCATTGGTGAGCACGCCAGAGTTCCAGTAAGCCGAGGAAGGTTTTTTGGCGATGGTACGGCAGGCGGCGTTGAAGTTAGTCCAATAGTTCTTGCCTTCATACTGCCAGTTATCGTTCCCGCCATAAGAGATTGAGTACCAATACTCCCAATAATAACCAAACGAGGTACAATATTTGTAGCCGACGTAATCCTGGAGGGCAATGGTTTGCGACTCATCATATTCGTGAGAGCCGGATTCACCCAAACCGCTTCCGCCGGAAGTAGAACGTCCGCCGATCACACTACACCAAGTATCACTGGGTCCCCAACCGGCTTTACGATAGAAGCTACAAGGGTCAGCAGTACCACGGCCACTTAGGTCACCAGTAACTTTGTCGCGACTATAATCAACATTGGACGGCACGGTGAAAGCAATTGCTTGCCAGCCACGAACGCGGCGAGCTTCCTCCCATTCAGCATTGACATCCCAACCGATATTTGCAGTTTCACCGGCGAACATCGGGGTAGTGTCATTGCTACCTTTATTTTTCGCCCAAATATCCGGGTCACCACCACTCGGATCTTCGGGGCGATAGACTTCGGCACAGAGAATGGTGTAACCAACGTTATTGTCCTCCGCGTACTTGGAGAACTCCCACTTTTCGTGCGTCTCTTCATCCTCGCCGTCGCCACTTTCACTACCAGAACCACTGCCTTCACCCTCCCCGCTGCCTTCGCTATCTTGGTCTTCGCCTTTAATGATGTAATGGACGGACTGATGGGTGAGAACTTGGCAAACGCTCAGATTTTCGCCTGGCGATGGAGAAACGGAAACGGTAGTAGACGCAACTTCTTTATCCTTATTACTGCCGGATTTACCTCCTGTACCAAAATCTTCATCTTTGACGGAGTTATTGCCTGAGTCGCCGTATTGCTGGATTTTTAGCTTAGTTTTAATTTCCTCAAATTCGTCATTCGTGTCTGAAGTGGGGTGATCACTTGAAACCTTTGAGGAGTAGGCACTGGGTTTATAAAGCTCATCATCGAATGACATTTTATGCTTAAAAGTAACTGTCGCGGAGCTATCTGTGCTAACTTTAATAGTGACATCTGTGTTAGTCGACCCCGCCTTGCTGGAAACGTCAGCAGAGTGAGTCGCAACTTCGTTGGTGACGTCGATATGAGAATCGGCCCAGAAGTCGCCTTCGCCATAGATAGTATCTTCATCGGGATCGGGGACATCGGGAGGAGGGCAATCTTCCTCGCTACAACCCCATTCAGGGTTCCAACAAAACTCACCAGTATTGTCCCAGGATGGACTACCGGAAGGAAGATATTGCTTAGCAATTTGGTAATCACTCTCGGCTTGCGCCCAAGATACGCTACCGCTAGCTACTGGACGATATGGTAAGTTGCGAGCATAGCTGGTCTTGAGGGCGGTGCGACCAATATCGCCAGTATAGCGAGGGGCACTGCCAGGGCCGGTATACATGTTCCAACCGAGTTTGTAATATTCCGTAGCGCCAATCGCCAAACATTGGGCATGGGCAGTATCGACTGCGCGCTTGACCCAAGATACGCCACCACAACGGTTACCGGTAGCTTTAGAATAGCTTTTGTTTTCACAGTTGGAATTGCCGCCGCTGCCAGTACCGCCTGGGCCAGCCCAAGCTTGACCACCGCCTTCAGCGTGGGTGGTTTGAGAAATAGATGCCGTCCCTGCGAGAATGCCAATAGCAACAAGCAGACAAGCCCCGGCTACTAGAAACTTTTTAGAAATCTTTTTACGCATTAGTCAGAAACTCCTTCCCGGAGACGACCAGTGTCCCCTTCATAAACTTGACCATAAAGTTCAATTACAGTCTTCCAAAGTTCATCCGCTCGTTTAGTGTCGCCGCGCACTTGATAACAGTTTTGGATGGCGAGATTATAACGATACTGGCTTTCGAGATTGAGATTACCAGGATTAATTTGATTTTCGAGGCGCATAATGCCATCGCATTGCCAAGTGTCATAATAAACCATCATTTCCGAGAAACGCATAGCGTCACGATATTTCTCGCCCGCCTCGGTATTAGCCGTGTTCGCAACCGCATCAGAAAGCGCTTCATTGGCCTTCTGCTTAGCTTCGTCGGTCGGCTCATCAGTTCCCTCTTCGGCCATGGCGGCATTCAAAGCTTCGTTATAAACTTGCTGTAGATAATCCTGGTAATTTTTGATGGCGGCTGATGAGTTACCGGAGATGACTGAGGGATCCGAAGCAGTTTCCTCAAGGGTAGGACGATTTAGATAGTTGATAAGTGAGACTACACCCCAAGTACCAAGCGCAATGACGACAATAGCTACACCGGCAATGATGAAGGGGAGAGCTTTTTTGCGGGCGGCTTTTTGCTTGGCCTTTTTCTCGCTGTGGGCTTGGTTCTGTTTGGCAAAATAATCTTCTTGCTGGGACTTCCACTTGCCGATGTTGGCAGTCTTATAGCCTTCGTTTTTAGCTGATTTGGCTGGCTCGGTTGGTTTGGCCGGCTCAGGTGATGGCTCTGCTGGCTTCGCGGGCGCAGGTGCCGATGATGGGGCGGCCGGCTGAGTGGCGGCTACTGGCGCCGCGGGCTTACCAGCGTTCGTCCCCGCTGGCGTGGTAGGGGTTTTCTTAGTCTCCGGAGAATTATCCATATTTATATTTTAGCATAAGCGTGCGGATAGAATGTTGTAAAATTTACAACAGTTACATTCCGAAGAGAAAAGCCATCCATTGCTCGAAATTATCGAGCTGCGGAGTATCGACGGCGGAGTCAGAAGTGGCATCATTCTTGTGTTTCGACTTTGCGGCCTCGGAATTTGACGGCAGATAAATCATAGTCTCGCCAGGAAGTTTTTTGTTTTGATACTTGCGGGCGGAGAGTTCCTTGTATTCGTCAGAGCGGTAATAATCATTTTCCAATTCCAAAGTCTCGACTTCGAGTTCGAGTAGAGCCTTCTCGCGCTCGCGCTCGATGAGTTCCTGAGAGAGTGTCCAGTTGCGAGTCATGGCAGAGATTGAACCCCAAGTCCACATTAGGCAACAACCGGCCGCAATGAAAACCAAAATATTATCAAAAGCAAAAAACCTACGCTCGGAACGGGAATGTTTTTTCGGCACCTCAGAATCGGTCATGGTTATATTATAACATGGCTGCCGACATAACAGTCTCAACAAAAAAGCCCTGGCGGGGCGCAGAATAACATCGTGGTGGGGGCGGTTGGGTTCGAACCAACGACCAAGCGGTTATGAGCCGCCTGCTCTAACCCCTGAGCTACGCCCTCAATATATGTATTATAGCATGAAATTCCCCATCCTAGGAGAGGAGTCTACTTGGATAGCTATTATAAACTGCTTATAATTGCATATTCGTCAAGTTTGTAGTAGAATTAGACCGTTAGTCTATTGAAGGTCAGAACCAATCTGCCAAGATTAAAGAAAACCTTAAAAGGAGGAAAAGTGAAAGATGAAAAGAAGATTTTTTGCAATGTTTTTAGCCAGTGGGCTGGTGATGGGGCTGTGCGGGTGCGGTAGTAGAACCGTCAGCGCAGATGATTATGAGGCTCAAGTTGAGCAGGAAAAGCCCCCTATTCAGGCTGGCGATGCGCTAATATCCGGTCCGACAGAGTCAACGATAGACACAATGCCCGCAGGACGGTGTTTAGATGATTATCCTGTTGATAAGTTGATAGATATGCTGTCATCCGGAGAAATTACTATGGCCGATATCGAATCCAATGTTGCTACGGGGGATGTGAGTTATGAGGACTACGAGGAGATATTAGAGTATTTCCCGTATGAGCTGGAACCCGAACAGGATGTCGGAAAGATGGAAACGGGTGGGTTATTGGAAGAGCCAATTGCGAATGTCAATTTGGCGAATTACATGTCAACCTATGTATGGGAATATGAGGATTTTAATGGGTATCGGTTGAGAGAGACGATAAACCTCAGCTCGATTTTCTCCGATACCGATGACGATACAGCAGACATGTACGCATTATGGGAGACACTGGGCGGAACAGTAGATGAAATACCATCTAAAGACGAGTTATGCGAAATGAGCCATCATTTGCGTGAATATCAGAGCACTGGTCATTTGAGCGGCGTTAAATATATTATCGGAACACGCACGGTAGAAAACCTCACTGATGACTTCCCAATTACGGTCGACAACCCCTATGTAGTTAACAACGAAATTACTATTGATGGAACTATCGATAACCCCGATGAAGATGCAAATGCTAAATATGCTGTTACGCGTAATGCTACTACACTTTTATTTTATGATAGTGGCAGAAAATGCGAGGTAACGGTATCTGCGGGCATTCCTCTTGGTGGAGCCGAAATGATATCTGATACGTGGGGGCCAGTCCGCTTTATCATCATCTTGCCAAACGACGTTACGCCAAACCAGCCAAACGGGTTTGCGTATGACAGCTTGCAATATATGTTTGGTCCCCACTCGGAATTAGTACAGAATAAAGTCAATTTTAGGTTGCATAATTGGCTCAACTGAAGGGAGGAATAATTATGGATGTGTCGTGGGAGAATGTCCGAGGAGATGCTGAGCTTTTTTGGATTCACAGGTTAAAGAGAGGAAAAGTTGCTCCGCCTGAGCCAGCATACGTATCAATTGAAGAAAAGTATGACCCATATGCCATAAAAAACATTTTTCGAGAGTTTAAAGGACGGCATCGTTGTCCGGCTTGCGAAAGACCATACTTCTTCATATGGTCGGCGTGGAACTGCCATCCAAAAGCTTCGGCCTATAAGATTTGGGGGGAATTTGCTCATCGTGGCCCTGCTGGATGTGCATCATTGTCTGATCTAATTGCAGCAGATATTGGAGCCAATCATTATGGAGCAGGCGGGCCGTTTGGGTTCTAGATGGCTTCGTAGGGGGTGGCGCGCGGCGCTAAATCAGGTAAATTGCCTCGAAGTAGAAATCAGGAGTCGTATCACTATCACGACCCAGCGCAAACTCGCGCTTTTTACTCTTTGACTTTGAGCCCCAACGGAATTACAGTTATTTCCGTCGCTCACCCCCTC
>JAAGKN010000987.1_pt1 | contig 51096 bp, 43 predicted proteins | sample 6206371 | NCBI WGS metagenome assembly JAAGKN01 (sample SAMN11533720, study PRJNA540317) | gut metagenome | isolation source: fecal pellets from male and female animal of same cohort | host: Peromyscus leucopus | place: USA:CA | collected 2017 | reverse complement strand
TCTCTTCTGTAATATCTCCCTGTCGCTATCATTGACCTCAAGCACATTCATCGCCTGATCTGCTCCCAGCTTCATATTCGTCATTATTTTTCTTATCGAATCCAACAAATTATTCAGTCTCGCATTTTCTGCATATTCTTCAGCCAAACTTTTCGCATATTTTTCGACCATACTTTCTGCATATTTTTCAACCGCTTCACACATCTTCTTCCGACCTCCTTCTTCTTTGAAATGCCTCACTCCTTTAGCCAGCTCCGGATAATACATATCCTTCGATTCCTTACAGCCAAAATCATGCAGCAGCTTTCCAATCTCATCATTTCCCTTATATTCTCCATTCACATAGACAATATGGGAACCATCATCAAACGAATCATCCGTTTCCTCAAAATGACGGTTTATTGTATAAATCGGTATCCCATGACCAAATATATCCGTCTGGGTAATAAACACCATGTACGAATCCTGCAATTCCGAAAATTCCTGTCCCGCTTTCAGCATCCGGGAATCCATCATACTGCTGTTGAATCTGGCACGGCGTATATGCGCTCCTTCCGGTTTCTTCTGCACCTCTACATTATAGTGCTTTCCCGTACTGTCCTTTGCCAGAATATCCAAACGGATATCCCGCCCGCCAACTACCGGGCTTTGCAGTTCTCTCTGCCCTACAACGCTTATAACTTGAATATCGTCCTTTTTTAGTATAATCTTTAACAGAAGCTCCGTTGCCTCTGTATTGCCATCGAACACCATCGACATCAGATCGTCATCAAATAAACTCATACCGTCAACAATCTGTTCTACGTTTCTGGTATCCTGCCGTATTTCTTCTCCAGTCATCTATTCACCGCCTTTTTGACTGTCTTTTCTTTTGCCATCTCATTGTTAAGTTACTATTATTATATCCCATCGTGCAAGGACTCACAATCTGATTTTTCCAAAAGCATCAACCAAATACGCAAATCAGTTGTCCGCCAAATACCTTATCGCCATCAGTCCACTACACCATTTACTACACCAAATCCATCAAAAACCACGCCTTTTGACGAACGCAGACAAAACAACAAACATGCCGCAAGCCCCGCAAAATGGGCACTTACGGCACACCATGAAACAAGTCGTAATCCGCTCCTCACTAACAAGAGGTGCGTTTTAAAAGGATCTGTTGAAAAACCCATGGACGGCGAAATGCAGGGCTTTGCCGCCCGCACCTCGGTTTTTTCTGCAAATTTGAAGTTTTCACGATAAATTCTCTGCGATATATTCCTCAAATTCTTTTGTTTTTGACCAATATTTAATACCCCAATTTTCAAAATTCCATTCTTCCATATAATCGTTACATTCAAAATCTATATAATATATCAATCCGCTCTGTACCACAAAATTTGTGGGAAAATAATCAATATTTGTGTTTGCGGGATAGAGCAGACTGCACATAGCTTTTATCTGTTCTATGTATTCGTTTTTCATACAATCAGATTTTACAAGCTCAAATATGGTGCTGCCCTCAATATATTCTTTCAAAATCCTTTCATTCTCTATATCCACATCTATCATTTCGGGGATTCTGATACCAATTTTTTTCAGCCTATTATAATCATTTATCTCTGCCTGAATCTTATTTCCAAACTGATAATAACTGCATGGTTCGTGATGTATCTGCTTTAAAACATACTGCTGCTCTCTATCGCTTGCCAAATAAGAATAACCGCCTTTTCCTTTTCCCAAAAGCCGGATTATCCTATATTCTTTTCCATTTACAAGTAATGTGTCAGGTATCTTTACATCAATCATTGCCCATCGCTCCCTTCCTGCCATACCCCGTTACCACTGCCGCCGCCAAGATCACCAGCATACACAGGGAATAGTAATTCACAAGGGGCACCGAACAACAGCCCTGCCGCGCTCCCCGCAAGGATTCCCCAAGACAGGGCAGTGATCAGATGCTTTCTCATCATGCACAGCACAATAACACCCGTTATAATCGCTGCAAAAAATGCCGTCAAGCCGGCTTCCACGCAATCGCCCGCCCTGCAGCTCCGGTATCCGCTCCTTATAACAGCCCCCGCAACTCCTCATGGATGTTTCCATTGGAAGCCACAATGCTGCCTCTTTTCACAAATCCCGGCGCTTCCCCCGCAAAGTTCGTGACCTGTCCGCCCGCTTCTTTTACCAAAAGCTGTCCCGCCGCAAAATCCCACGGGCTTAAGCGCGGCTCGAAAAAGCCTCCTGTACGCCCGCAGGCCACATAAGCCAGATCCATGGCGGCCGTTCCCGTCCTGCGGATATCCTGCGCCCTGTCAAACACACGTCGGATGCGCTGAAAATTTTCATCCGCCACTTCCCTGTCATAAGGAGACGTACCCACGGTAATGATCGTCTCGCTCAAGGTTTCAACCTCCGACACATGAATCGGCTCACCATTTAAGAAACTGCCCGCACCCTTTTTTGCATGATAGACATCCTCCCGATAAGGATCGTAGATCACACCCAGCGTAATCTCTCCTTTTTCATAGAGCGCCAGCGACACAACGCTGTGCTGATAGTCATGGATCAGATTGGTGGTACCGTCTATGGGATCGAGGATCCAATAGGTGTCTGCGGACATTTCATGCAGTCCCTCCTCCTCTCCCAAAAACTGGATCTCGGGAAAACGGCAGCCCAGCTCGCGGTCCAAAAAGTTCTGGATATCCGTGTCCACCCGGGTCACATAGTCCGCCCGCCCCTTGGTTTTGATATGCAAGGCTCTCTCCCTGTTCCCCACAAAGGATTTTGTCTCTTTTATCAGTGCGATAATCTCTTGAATCTCCATGTTATGCCATCCTTTCCCATCTGTCAGCCGCCATACTTCATCTTCCCATACACGCCCTGATCTCGAGGGTTTTACGGTGTATAATGCAGACCGCCCGCGCTGTACTGCATGATCTTCTGACGGATCTCCTCCGTCCTTCTTTTGTTGGTGTCATTCTTATCGTAGAGATCATCCAAAAGCAGGCTGATGTTTTTCTGCATCACCGTGCTGGTATGTACCATATTTTTCATGATATCAATGGCATTTCTCGGGTTATTCTGAATAAATTCCTCCAGATAGTCCCTGGTAATGCGCATCAACAAAACCTCGTCGAAAGCAACGACCGTATAGATGGACGGCTGCTCTGAAAGCACATTGAGTTCTCCAAAACACTTGGATTTTGAATAAATACCGATTAAATGTTCATCTCGCTTTCCATGTCTTATGTAAACCTCTACGGAGCCGGAAACCACCTTATACATCTCATCGTAGTTCTTCCCCTCCCGCAGGATTACGTCTCCTGCCTGAAATTTCACCATCTTAACGTTTTCTCTATCAACACCGCCCATATTATTGATCGTTTATCCTTTCTCCGGTCTGTTTACGTGTTCTGCCGCCAATCCCCTTTGTCACTCTATCAATATCATAGCTCCCCGCCATAATTCTAGCAAGTCATTTTCTTTCGCGCAAACGGAAAACCGGCTTTCATCACTCCCTAAAAATAGCAGTACGGATCATCGCACATGGCAATCATCCGTACCGCAACCCCTTTTACACTACCTGACAAATCCTACTCTATGATAAAGTAAAACTTAATCAGGCCAACATCAAGTACTACATTATGTAGTCTCATATAATATTAACACCACGATCGAGAAAAGTCAATATCGATTTACGATTCCTGAATTTTTATCGTGCAAAAAAGCGGCAGTTTCACGCTCCCATAATCCAAGCGTCTGAAACTGCCATTTCGTCTGATCCAATCATACCCCATCTCCAATTCCCCCTGTCGGCTTTTCTTTGGCGCCGCTACCTTCTCATAATACCCGCAAGCTGTCTGCTCAGAAGATTTCCCAGCGAGAGCGCAAGCATCATCTTGACGATATCCGGTATCAGGAAGGGAATCACGCACCAGCCGAGTACCGTTCCCAGGCTGACAGGCCCGGTCTGCCGCAGATACACCACCATAAACCACGCCGTACCAACGGTCAGATAAGTGACCATGCCAAGCATCATGCCAATCAGCTGCGCCCACAGCTTTCTGCCAAACAGTCTCTCCATCAGCCACATGATCAATCCTGCAAAAATGAAACCGATAATATAACCGCCCGTCGTATTCAAAAGGACACCGATGCCGCCTCGAAATCCCGCAAACACCGGAATCCCGACCGCACCCAACAACACATAGACCACGATCGACAGCGTGCCGCGCCTGCCGCCCAGCACTGACACCGCAAGAAACACCGCAAAGGTCTGCAGCGTAAAAGGCACTACCGTCGGAATCGAGATCCAGGAACAAATCGCAATCAACACCGCAAATACGGCTGTATATGCCATGTCGTAGGTTTTTCCCCTGCCTGCCTTCTGTGTCTGTGTTTTCATCTGTCGTTCCTCCCTCGTCATCCCGGATAGATTTTTTCTCGTCTTTCCATCTTTTCTGAGGGTATCCTACCACAGATCTTTTTGATTGTCAACCTTATTGTTGTATTAGTTAACAATCCCCCATTCTTCCACTTCAATCTAATTTCATGGCGCTTTCCACAATCTATATCCCTGCCCTCATGCCGCGCAGCCGCTCCACGATCTCTCTGACCGCCTCCACTGTCCTGTCAAGCTCCTCGAGCGTATTCTCCTCCGAAAGGGTAAGGCGCAGGGAACCTCCGGCTTCCTCCCCGGACAGCCCGATGGCCGTAAGCACATGTGAGGGGTCACCGGTCCCCGATGTGCAGGCTGAGCCTCCCGAGGCGCAGATGCCTTTTTGATCCAAAAGGATGATCAGAGATTCTCCTTCGATATCACGGAAGCAAAAATGGGCGTTGCCCGGAAGTCTGTCGCGTCTTGGTCCGTTCAATCTGCTGTGCGGGATCTTCGTCAGCACGCTGTCGATCAGGTGATCGCGCAGAGCGCATTCACGCTCCATTCTTTGCCGTAAGGTCTCGCCCGCAAGGGCTGCCGCCTTGCCAAATCCCACGATGCCGGGCACATTCAGGGTGCCCGCCCGTCGTCCTCTCTCCTGCGCGCCGCCGTGTAAAAGAGGCGACAATCGCAGGTTTTCTCGGCAATAAAGAATGCCCACCCCTTTTGGGCCGCCCAACTTATGACCGCTGGCGGAAAGCAGGTCGATTCCCAGTTCCTCCACAGAAAGGGGAATATGGCCGTAGGCCTGCACCGCATCCGTATGAAAAAGCGCGCCCTTCCCGTGCGCGATCCCGCTCAGTTTTGCCAAGGGCTCCAGCGTGCCGATCTCATTGTTGGCCGCCATAATGGAAACCAGAACGGTATCCGGGCGAACCGCCTTTTCTAAGGTCTCAGGCAGCACCCTCCCCTCCGCGTCTACAGGCAGGCGGGTGACTGCATAGCCCTGCTTTTCCAAATACTTGCAGGTGTGCAGCACGGCATGGTGCTCGATGGCGCTCACAACAATGTGTTTTCCTCTCTCCGCACAAGACTCCGCCACGGAGCGCAGCGCCCAGTTATCGGACTCCGTGCCGCCGCCCGTAAAAAAGATCTCCGTCGGCTTTGCGCCAAGCAGCGCGGCTGCCTGCTCTCTGGCCAGACGCACCGCCCGCTTTGCCTCCCCCGCAAAGCCGTATATGGCGGAGGGGTTCGCATAGCTCTCCCGCAAGTAGGGGAGCATCTCCTGCAAGACCTCCTCCTTCATGCGGGTGGTCGCCGCATGATCTAAATAAATTCTATTGGCCGTGTTTTCTCCCATCCCATTGCATCCTTCACCGTAACGTCCCCATACAAAGAAATATCCATATGCTTTTAGAGCATGCTCCGTATCCTATCCAGCGCCTCCCGCAGAAGCCGTCTCGGGCAGGCGGCATTGATACGCTGAAAGCCTGCTCCGCCCGCGCCAAACATCCCGCCGCTGTCCAGCCACAGCTTCGCCTCGTGGACGATTCTTTGCTCCAGCGCTTCCTCACGCAAACCAAGCTCCCTAAAATCCAGCCACACCAGATAGGTGCCCTCATGTGCCACCAGGCGCACCCCCGGAAGGTTCTCCTCCACATACTGCCCGATAAAAGAGATATTGTCCGCCACATAGCGCATCATCGCCTGATACCACTCCTCGCCCTGTCTGTAGGCTGCCTCGCATGCCACCTGCCCCATGACGTTCAGTTCATTGACGCCTACGGCATTCACGCAGCTGCGAAAACGCTCCCGCAGTTCCCCGTTAGGGATAAAAATATTCGAAAGGTTCAAGCCCGCCAGATTAAAGGTCTTGCTGGGAGAGGTGCAGATGACGCAGCGCTGCGCATACTCCTGTTTCAGTGTAGCAAAGACATGATGCTTCCTCTGAAAGGCAAAGTCAGCATGGATCTCGTCACTGACCACGATCACCTGATGCTGCATACAAAGATCGCCCAGACGGATGAGCTCCTCCTTCGTCCAAACCCTGCTCACAGGATTGTGGGGGCTGCAAAAGAGAAACAGTTTGACCCGATGTGCGCAAAGCTTTGCCTCTAAATCTTCAAAGTCAATATGATAGCGGTTGTCTTCTCCCAAATAAAGGGTATTGGTGATCATCTGTCTGCCGCTGTCGCGAATAATGCCCTCAAAAGGATAATACACGGGCTGCTGGATCAGCACGGCGTCCCCCGGCTGCGTGTACGCCTGAATCGCCATCGCCAGCGCAAAAACCACCCCCGGCGTCTTCACCAGCCAGGATTTTTCCACCGCGAAATCATGATGGCGCTGCATCCAGTCCCGCAGGCTTTCAAAATAGCCGGGGACCTCCTCCGTATAGCCAAAGATACCATGATCCACGCGCGCCCGCATGGCGTCCAGCACATAGGAAGACGTCGCGAAATCCATATCCGCCACCCACAGGGGCAGCACATCCTCAGGCATCCCGTACTCCGGGGCGCTGTCGTACTTGATACAGCCTGTCCCCCGCCTTTCGATCACCCTGTCAAAATCCAGATTCCGTTCCGCCATCGCGTTTCCTCCGCTCGTTTGCATGCTGCCCTGTATTTTCCGCTGTATGCGATACCATTATAGCAAAATCCCCCGTATTTTCCTATCGTCCTTTTTACCCTGCCGGACACCCGTCTTCTACACTGCATGCCCATAGCACGATACGGGGGTATAACGCTGCACAGAGGCATAACACGATGCAAAGGCGTAACGCGATACAGAAGCATATCACGATGCAAAGGCGTAACACGATACAAAGGTGTAATGCGGTACAAGGGCATAACGCGGTACGAGCGGCTGCACCGTACAGCCGCTCGTACCATCCCCTTTTACACTGCCGTCTTCTATTTGATACAGAATGCCGCGGCACCCCGTCAATAGAAACCTGATTTATCTTCCACGCATCAGTGCGGACATGTTACCCAAGTGCGCGTACCAGTCAATTCATGGTAGATCATCTGACCGCATCTGACACAGCGTTCCGCATTATAGAACCTCATCTCGCAGCTGCCATCCGAATAGGGATGGTGATCGCGCGCCTCCCCGGAGACATAATAGTGGTTACAGTGAGGTTCCACACCGTCGTCCTCCGGTATCGGATAGACATTGCCCTCTCCGTCAACAAATTCCTTCTCGTAAAGAAGTGTGATTTCCTGACTAACCTCGTCTTCCGGCACTATGTCCGATGCGTCAGGCAAAAATTCCGTAAAGTTATTATCCAATGTAAACTCTACATCTTCTTGCGATGCCCCCTCAGGCATGACAACCGAAACGCCATCCTGATAAGCAAACACCGTCATGGAATTACCGAAGATCAGCGCCGCTGCCAACGCACCCGTCGCCAACCGTTTCCATTTATTTTTCATCATCAGATTTTCCACCCTTTCTCTTATCTCGTTTCTTTGATTGCCGAATCCGGTTTCCCAGCCCACTGTCGGCTTCTTCTCCTGATTCGCAGCAGGATCCACACTCTGCGTCTCCTCGATCATCAGACGCATGTAGGCTCTGCCTTCCGCTTCCGTTCTGTCCCGCAGCACCACTTCATCACAGGAACATTCACAGAAGATATCAAAATCTTTCTTGAGACTTTTCATGAACGGATTCCACCAATGCAGCAGCTCCGCCGCATTCATAAGGATCTTCCAGAGCACGTCCAGTCTCCTGATATGTACCATCTCATGGTCGGCAAGAAACGCCGCCTCTCGGCTTCCCACTTCTTTACCGCAGATGATGATCGGCCGCAGGACGCCAAAGGTATACGTCGGATCAGAGGGCCGTGCCTGCAGGAAAGCGATCCGACGCCTGATACCGTACTTCTTCCGCAGGCTTTCAGAAAATGACCGCTCCTGCTCTGTCATCTCCCGTTCTGCGTATTCGGAATACCAACGAACGATCTTCCCATAATCGCTCAATTTCTTCACCAGTTTGACACCGGCTCCGGCAAACCACGCAATCACCAGTACCGTCTGTATCACGGCAAAATTGTTATAATGCAGAACTCCATGCGCATTAACCGTAAAGTTTGTCCAAGTCAGCGAAATCCTGTCCATTCCCATCCGCCGCTCCCACACCGCCGTCGGAATCAGATCCCGATACCAGCTTTTCAAGAACGGCAGAGGAACGCGGTAGTACAAAACAGCTGTCTTGGCGAGCAGATAGTAGGCTCTCGCACAAAGTTTCTTTTTCAGCAGAAGGCGCACCAGCTGAATGAGTATCGTCATTGTGGTGCCCGAAAGCACCATCACCAACAGATATTGCATTGCTTATGAACCGCTTTCCTCCAGCATGCGGATCATCTCCTCCGCTTCGTCTTTCGAAATGCTGTCCCGCTTCACAAAAGCAGCCACAAGATCACACAACCGTCCATTATACATGTCGTCGATCTCCGCCTTTAGTTGATTATAACGATATTCTTCTCTGGTACAATTGGTTCTTACGATCCTGTTCTCCCGCGTGACCAACCCCTTTTCCTCTAATCTGCTCAAAAAGGTGTTCAGGGTCTGTCGCTTCCATTCCTTGCCGTCCGCTTCAAACAACGCAAGCAGCTTGGACTGTTTGATACCGCCTTCGATATCCCATAACTTCTCCAAAACTTCCCGTTCCGCTTCTGATGCAAAATGATTCTTTCTCATACGCTCCTCTTTCCGGAGACTAGTGAGTGTAGTCTCCTATATTTTAATAGTATAATTATACACTGTCAATCAAAATCTTGCAATACAACAATTTGTAGTCTTGACTAATAAATGTATTCTTATGCGGTGATCGCATTGCCTGTATACAATTGGTAATACCTGCCCTTTTCCTCTATCAGCTGGTCATGCGTGCCTCTCTCGATGATCCTACCCTGCTCTAAGACCATGATACAGTCAGCGTTTTTGACCGTGGAAAGACGGTGGGCGATCACAAAAGTCGTGCGGCCCTTCATCAGCTTATCCATACCGTCCTGCACGATGCGCTCGGTTCGGGTGTCGATGGAGCTGGTCGCCTCATCCAGGATCAGCACCGGAGGATCCGCCACCGCCGCGCGCGCAATCGCCAGAAGCTGTCTCTGGCCCTGACTCAAGTTCGCGCCGTCCCCGGAGAGCACTGTGTCATAGCCTTCGGGCAGACGTCTGATAAAGCCGTCCGCATTGGCAAGCCTTGCCGCCGCCATGACCTCACTGTCTGTCGCATCCAGCTTTCCGTAACGGATATTTTCCATCACGGTGCCCGTAAACAGATGTGTGTCCTGCAGTACGATGCCGAGAGAGCGGCGCAGGTCGGCCTTTTTGATCTTATTGACATTGATGCCGTCGTAACGTATTTTCCCATCCTGGATATCATAAAAACGATTGATCAGGTTGGTAATGGTGGTCTTGCCCGCGCCCGTGGAACCAACGAAGGCGATCTTCTGTCCGGGCTGCGCAAAGAGTTTCACATCATGGAGCACCATTTTTTCGTCATTGTAGCCGAAATCCACGCCGTCAAAGACCACGTCGCCCTTAAGCTCCACATAATCAACGGAGTGGTCCGCCTGATGCTCATGACGCCACGCCCAACGACCCGTGCGGCCCGGAGTCTCCATCAGCTTTCCGTTCTCCTCCTTCACATTGACAAGCGTCACATAGCCATTATCCACTTCCGGTTCCTCGTCCAGCATCTTGAAGATCCGCTCCGCGCCCGCAAGCGCCATCACGACTGCGTTAAATTGTTGGCTCACTTGGTTGATCGGCATATTAAAGCTTTTATTAAAGGTTAAAAAGCTTGCCAGTTTTCCGAGCGTCAGGCCTGTCGCGCCGGAGAGCGCCAGCGCGCCGCCCACGATGGCGCAGACCACATAGCTGACATTGCCGAGCTGCTGGTTGACGGGTCCAACCACATTGACCAGATAGTTCGCTCTGTCAGAACTTTCACAGAGCGCTTCATTGAGTGCGCTAAAATCTTTAATATTCTTTTCTTCGTGATTGAAAACTTTGACCACCTTCTGGCCATTCATCATTTCTTCGATAAAACCGTTGACCTTGCCCAGATTGGCCTGCTGTTCCATAAAGTATTTGCCGCTAAGTCCTGCCACCCGCTTCGTCACCACAAGCATGATCGCCACCATCACAAGCGTTGTGATCGTCAGCGGCACGCTTAAAATAATCATGCTCACAAACACGCTCACAATGGTGATCGCACTGTTGAATACCTGCGGCATACTCTGGCTGATCATCTGACGCAGGGTCTCCGTATCGTTTGTGTAGGTTGACATAATATCTCCATGCACATGCGTGTCAAAGTACTTGATCGGCAGCGTCTCCATGTGCGTAAAGAGATCGTCCCTGACGTTTCTCAGCGTCCCCTGCGTCACGTTGATCATAATGCGGTTCCAGGCGTAGGACGCCAGCACGCCGATCAGATAAAAGCCCGCCACCCGCATGATCGCCTTCGCGAGCGGTCCAAAGTCAGCCACATCCTGCGTCAGCATCGGTGTGATATAATCGTCGATCAGGCTCTGGGTGAACATCGTTCCCTGCACATTCGCAAGTACGCTCACAAAGATCAAAACCGCCACGATCACCAGATGCGGCCCATAGCTTTTCGCCACATACCCCATCAGGCGCTTAAATACTTTTCCCGGATTCTCGATTTTCTTTCCGCCCTGCATTCTTCCATGTGGTCCCGGCATAATGATTTCCTCTTTTCTTCTCTTTTTATGATCTCCTCTGCTCTACTCCGGAGTTTGTGGCTGCCTGCAGTCACGAACTCCCACATGAGATGTAGTATTTCCCTGCGAAACAGCCTTTGCTGTGAGCGGCCGGAAATACTTCTCATGTGTCGAAGTCTCCGCTTCCGCCGCCCGTCTGCGACTCATAAACTTCCCTGTAGATCTCATTGCCCGCAAGCAGCTCCTCATGCGTGCCGAACCCGTGCACCCTGCCGTCCTCCATGACGATGATGCGATCGGCATTCATCACGCTGGACACCCGCTGCGCAATGATCAGCTTCGTGGTATCGGGAATCTCCTCCGCAAACGCCTTTCTGATCTTTGCGTCCGTCGCCGTATCCACCGCGCTGGTGGAATCGTCCAAAATCAACACCTTCGGCTTCTTTAAGAGCGCCCTCGCGATGGTCAGACGCTGTCTCTGTCCGCCGGAAACATTCGTGCCGCCCTGCTCTATGTAGGTGTGATACCCATCCGGCATCTTCTCGATAAACTCATCCGCACAGGCAAGCCTGCACACTCTCCTGCACTCCTCCTCCGTGGCGTTCGCGTCACCCCAGCGCAGATTGTCGAGGATCGTACCTGAAAAGAGCACGTTCTTCTGCAAAACCACCGCCACCTGATCTCGCAGCGTCTCAATATCATACTCCCTGACGTCCCTGCCGCCTACCAGCACCTTACCGTCCGTCACATCATAGAGACGGCTGATCAGATTGACCAGACTGGTCTTGGCGCTGCCTGTGCCGCCGAGGATACCAATGGTCTCGCCCGCATGGATCTTTAGGTTAATGTCATGCAAAACCGCCTCGGCGCTTTCCTTATGATAGGAAAAGCGCACATGCTGAAACTCGATCGATCCGTCCGGCACCTCGTATACAGGGTTTTGCGGATTGCCCAGATCGCTCTTTTCATTCAAGACTTCGCAGATACGCTCCGCGCTGGCAATACTCATGCTCATCATTACAAAGATCATCGCCACCATCATCAGACTCATGAGGATGTTCATACAATATGCCAAAAGGCTCATCAGCTCGCCCGTGGTCAGGGTATCCTGCACGATCTGTTTCGCGCCCAGCCAGCTGATCAGCAGGATGCAGCCGTACACCGTCAACTGCATGACAGGCATGTTTAAGACCACATGCTGCTCCGCTTTCTGAAAGATATCGTAGATGCCCTGACTGGCCTTCTTAAACTTGGACGTCTCGTGATCTTCCCTGACATAAGCCTTTACCACGCGGATCGCGCTCACATTCTCCTGCACGGAGGCATTCAGCTCGTCGTACTTCGGGAAGGCGAGTTTGAAATACTTCATTGCCCCTTTGATCAGGAAAAACAGCACTACGGCCAGCAGAAGCACTGCCACCAGATAGATCGACGCTAATTCCGCATTGATCCAGAATGCCATCGTCATCGCGCAGATCATGTTCACCGGTGCACGGAAACAGATGCGCAGGACCATCTGATAGGCATTCTGCATATTGTTCACGTCCGTGGTCAGTCTGGTGACAAGGCCCGCCGTGCTGAATTTGTCAAGGCTCGCAAAGGAAAATGTCTGGATGTTCTCAAACATCGCCTGCCGCAGATTCTTGGCAAAGCCCGTAGAGGCACGCGCGCCGTACTTACCGCCCATCACGCCGCAGTAAAGACCGCAGAGAGCCGCCCCGATCATCATGGCGCCGACCAGGAAGATGTGGTTCATATCACCCGCCTCCACACCATCGTCGATGATAGATGCCATCAAAAAGGGGATCAGGGTCTCAAACACGACCTCCAGAACCATAAAGATCGGCGTCATGATCGAGGCTTTCTTATACTCCTTTACCTGTGCTGCCAATGTTTTGATCATATCTTTTCTCCATTCCAGAACATAAATATTTCAGAACATAAATATTTTAGAACATATGTATTTCAGAACAAAAAACAGAACCATGCGGCAGTCGCAAAACAGGCCTTCCATGCCTTCGTAAAATCCGCATGCTTCTATTTTTCTACATTAAAAATTTATTGTCAACGATTTTTCAAACTTTTCATAAATTTTCACAAAATGTTCACAGGACTTTTCCCCATGCGCTGCAGATACAATGGTCCGGATATTGAAACAAAAAAATATTGAGACTTTGGATTCCGAAATATATTCCTTGGCTGATTTTCCTGAAATACGTTACGAAACAACTAAGATTTACGAGTTTTACATGTTACCCTGTTATTGAGGATTCCGAACACTACAGCCGCCAGCAGCACCATGCCCTTGATTACCATCTGCCAGTTTGGGTCGATGCCCGTCAGGCTCATTCCCAGGTTAATGACGCCAATCAACGCCGCACCGATCACCATGCCGAACACCGTACCGGAGCCGCCGTAAGCGGACACGCCGCCCACCACGCAGGCTAAGATCGCGTCCATCTCGTAGTTGTTGCCTGCCGTTGCCGTCGCCGCCGACAGTCTCGCCATAGTCATCCATGCACTGATTACGGTGAGCACTGCCATATTCAGATATGCCAGAAAGAAAATTTTCTTCGTATCGATACCGGAAAGTCTGGTCGCCTTCCACATTGCCGCCGATGGTATAGAAGTAACGGCCGATCGTGGTCTTTTCCGTGATAAAGCTATAAATGAGCACAATCACCGCCACCCAGATCAGGTTATTCGGAATACCGCCCGCCTGCGCCAGCTTAAACGCAAACAGCAGGATTACCGCGCAAACCAGCACACAGCGCACGATCACTCCTGTCATACTTTCCGCCTCATAGCCTTTTTTTATCTTATCCTTTCTGCTCTTTAACTGTAAGAACACAAACAGCGCGCAGACGATCACGCCCACCAATAGGCAGGTAATGTTGATTTCTTTACCGCCGAAAAAGTCCGGCACACTGCCGTTGAATATCTTCGTAAAGCTCTCCGGCATGGGCGCAATGGACGAGTCGCCGATCAGCGCCGTACCCCAGCCGCGGAAAACCAGATAACCTGCCAGTGTCGCGATCCAGGACGGGACATTGAGATAAGCGATCAGGAAGCCTTCCACAATGCCATAAATCGCGCCCGCCCCTATCATCAGGAGCATGGCGGCAGGCACCGGCATCTGCGCCTTCACCATCAATATACCGCCAATCGAGCCGACAAAACACGCGAAAGAACCGACGGAAAGATCGATATTGCCGCCTGTGAGCATACACATCAGCATACCCGTCGCCAGTATAAACACATAGGAATTTTGCGCGATCAACGCCTGAAAGCCGGAGGAAGCAAACATCTGTCCCTTCGTCATCACCGAGAAGAAGATCACGATCAGGACAAGGACTATTTTCATGGTATGTTTTCCTAAAATATCTGCTGTCTTATTCACTTTCATCCTCCTCCCCTACTTCTTCTCCTTCTTGGAAAGTACGGCAAAGGCAACGGCCGCCAAAAGTACCAGTCCCTTGACCGCTTTCTGATAATTCGGATCGATTCCCATGATACTCATGCCCTGGTTGATCACACCTATCAGCATTGCGCCGACCACCACGCCGGGCACCGTGCCGATGCCACCGTAAACGGATGCGCCGCCGATGAAGCAGGCGCCGATGGCATCCGTCTCATAGCCCTGCCCAAAGGCGGGCTGAGCCGTGGTCAATCCGGCAATCGTCAAAATTCCCGCCAGCGCCGCCAAAAGTCCCATATTGACATAAGCAAAAAAACAAACTCTTTTCGCATTGATACCGGAAAGTCCGGTCGCCTTTTCACTGCCGCCCACTGCATACAGATAGCGGCCAATTCTTGTCTTCGTCGTCAGATAACCATAAATCAAAAACACCGCAAGGATCCAAATCAACACCGTAGGAATGCCTTTATAGGAAGCCAGCTTATAAGTCACCCACAGGATCGCTGCGCTGATGAGAGCCAGTTTTACGATCGTACTGCCAAGGGAGGCCGTCTCACAGCCTCTGCTCTTATCGTCGATACGATTCTTTAACTGCACCGCGATCAGGACGATCACAGCAATGAAGCCGGCTGCCATACAGGTCATGTTGATACCCTCGCCGCTGCCTGCAAAATCAGGCACATAGCAGTCCGCGCCGCCGCCGAAAACCCTGACAAACGTCTCGCTCTTGACGGAAACCGTCATCCCCTGCAACACTACACCGGAAAGACCTCGGAACGCGTACATACCTGCCAACGTTGCGATGAAGGGCGGTACTTTCACGTAAGCGATCCAGAAGCCCTGCCACATACCGATCAGAATACCGATCACCAGCATGCTAAGGACCGCTGCCGGGAAATTCACGTCTCTATCCATGATCATCGCGCCCACCGCGCCCGCGAAGCAGACCACGGAACCAACGGAAAGGTCGATGTTGCCGCCTGTCAGGATACAGAGCAGCATACCCGTCGCCAGCACAAACACATAGGCGTTCTGGGAAATCAGGTTATTGATATTCTGTGGAAACAAAATCTTTCCCTCTGTTGTAATACTGAAAAAGAGCACTATCAGGACCAGGGCAATGATCATGGTATATTTTCTAAAGAATGCTGAAACATTCGCTTTTCCCATATCCTTACGCCCCTTTCCAAAATCTTTCGCTGTACTTCTTTGCCGTCCGGAGAAAGCTGTCCACCTCTGTTCGTGCCATAGGACTTGACCGGTACCTTAACCAAAGTGTACTCCTTCCAACCATAGTTTCCTTATGACCCCATTTTATTATCTTACCATATTTTCCTATTGGTTTCTACTATATCAGGCGGCTTTATAAACCGTCCCGGTCTCGTTTAAGTCCGCCGTCAGGGTCGGGGCAATAAGGAAAACCCCGAAAAGAAATTTTTCGGGGCTTTTTGGCTATCCTATCTCAAACTAGAAACTTATTTGTAATATGTATCATAATTGACGATCTCATCCAGCAGCTTCGGCAGCTGTTCGTCCATCACCTCGTCGGAAAACTGACAGGTGCCCACCGCCATGTGTCCGCCGCCGCCGTACTTTAACATCAGGCTGCCTACATTGACATGGGATGTGCGGTTCAAGACGCTGTAGCCCACCGCTGCGGAGCATCCCTTGCCGCCGCGTCCGTTTACGATCCAGACGGAGATATTCTGCTCGGGATACATGCTGTAGATCAGAAAACGGTTGCCGGAGTAAATCGGATCCACGCCCCGCAGATCGGAGATGATCACATCCTTTTCGACGCGCGTATACGCCTGCACCATCTCCTTGAATTTCTGGTCCTGCTCACGGTAAATGTCAATACGCTCCTGCACGTCGGGCAGCGCCAAAATCTCCTCCGTGCTCATGGTACGGCAGCACTCCATCAGCTTCTCCATCAGCTGATAGTTGGAGATCGTAAAGTTGCGCCATCTGCCGAGCCCCGTGCGGGGATCCATCAGAAATCCCACCAGAATCCATCCCTGCGGATTCTGGATCTCGTCGATGGTCAGATTGCCGGAATCCACCTTATCCACCGCCACCATCATATCGTCAAAGTGGGAGAAACGCTCCTCGCCGCCGTAATACTCATAGATAATGCGTGCGCAGGAAGGCGTGATGCGGCTTTCGCCCTTATACTTACCTTTCAACTCGTTGCGCTCATGCTCGCTGGAATGATGGTCAAACCACAGGCCGCAGCCTTCCACAAAAGGCACGTTTGCCAGCACGTCATTCTCATTAATCTCCACCAGACCATCCTGCAAGTCCTTCGGGTGCGCAAATTTCCAACTGTCAATCAGGCCGACCTCCTTTAAGAGGGCGCCGCAAGCCAATCCGTCAAAATCAGATCTCGTCACTAATCTCATCGCTTTTCTCCTTTTACCCCAAATTCTATGCCCCAAAATACAAAGATTCAGCCGCGCAGATGCAAATGTCCGCTCCACAGCCGTTTTTTTTTACTGATATGTTAATTATAAAAGATAGGCCCGCGCATTTCAAGAAAAAGTTCTAAAGGAGGATCGATGTCGGCCCTGCCTCCTGCGCAGGCAAGGTGATTTCCCGGCCCAGCTTAAAGGAGTAAATGATGCGCTCCTTTACAGGCTTCGCGCCGCCAAAGATCTGCGTAAGCGCCTCGCTGTAATAAGCAAGCTGCACCTGATAACGCTTCACCAGCTCCTCCGCCGTATCCACGGCATCCGTCTTGTAGTCCAGCACCACATACCCGTCTTCCTCCTCAAAAAACACGTCGATGATTCCCTGAATGAGCACCGTCTCCTCCGGCGGAAACTCCGGTTTCAGGCGGTTTGCGGGCAGTCCCAGCACAAAGGGCTGTTCTTTGTAGAGTTTTCCCGCGCGATCCGCCTCCGCCATGCGCCGGGCTGCCCCGCCGGTCAAAAAAGCGGTCAGCTTCGGAATTGACACCGCCTCATAATAAGCCTGTGACAGTCTGCCGTCCTGCCGCATCTGATCCATCTGCTCCAGCAAAAGAGCGCGGGCGGCATCCGCATTTTGATTGACTTCAGCAGTCAATTTTCGGAAAGGAAAGAGTTCCATCGCTTTATGAAAGGCGCTTCCGCGCATGGAACCCGTGACGCGCTCGTCGTTTGCAATGAATTTCGGCAGATAAGGAATCACGGGTCTTTCCTCAAAAAGATGCGCGGAAAGGTCGGTTTCTTCCTGCATTCCCGCCTTTTTTAATTCTGACACCGTTGTCTTCGTATAGAGGTTTTTCAAATTCTTATGCGGATAGCGGTACGAGAAGCAATGTGACACTTCTGTCATCAGCGCTTGGGAAACCATTGTCCCGCCGCCATCTTCCGTCGACTCAGACGCGGCGAAAATCAGCTTCCTTTTTGCCTCCTCCCCATTCAGCGTCTCTCTAATCTTTTCTTCCACCACATGATCCCACCCGGTCAATGTTACCGAAAATCCCATCTCCTCCCCATACTCCACAGCGCCGCTGTCCGCCTCTACGCCGCCCGCCTCGTATAGGCCGTCCAGGCAGCGACTGCCGGAGAGCGCCGAGAGCACAAAGGACAGCAGGCTGGTCGTGCCGTACAAAACGTCATAGGAAAGGAGTTTCTCCCTGCGCCTGCGCAGAGGAAGCAGGGAAAGCGCCGTCTTTCCCAAGTCCTTCACACCGCCTGTAAGGATCAGCTTTTCCTCCGCCCTGGTCATGGCCACGTAAAGGATCCGCAGTTCTTCCGCCAAATCATCCCGCCTGCGTTTCACGGCGACCGCCTGTTTGCGCAGGCTCTTTGCCCGCACACGAAGCGCAGGATCCACATAGTCCACGCCAAGGCCCGCGTCCACATCCGCCAAGACCGTGCCGTCTCCCTCCTTTCCCCGAAAGCGTCTGGAAAGCCCCGAGACGAAACAGATCGGAAACTGCAGCCCTTTGCTCTTGTGCACGCTCATGATGCGCACCACGTCCGCATTCTCATCCTGCATCTTTGCCTCGCCATAGTCCACTTCGTACTTTTCCAGCTGCTCCATATAGCGCAGAAAATGATAGAGTCCCAAATAGCCGGTCTTCTCATAGTCCGCCGCCTTAACCAGAAGCATCTCCACATTGGCGCGCATGCGGCCCCCCTCGGGGCGGGCCGCTACATAGGAAAGGTAGCCGCTCTCCCGCAAAATAATCTGCAAAAGCTCGTGAACGGAAGTGTAGACCGCCAGAGCGCGGTAGCGGTCGATCTTCTGTAAGAAGGCGGCGGCTTTTTGACTCAGGGAGGCGGGGATATCGACGGCAGGCGACGGGATATCGTCCGACGGATCAGTGTTGACCGTTTCAGTCATCAATTGTCTCGCACAGGCAATCAGCGCGTCGTAGAGATAGCGCTTCTTTGGGTAAGCTGCCCGCACCAGCGCAATCTCCTCCTCAGAAAAGCCGCCCTGATAAGCGTGCAATACGCCGTAGAGGGGAATATCCTGCAAAGGGTTATCCAGTACCCTCAAAAAATGCAAAAGTTCCTGTACCTCTCCCGCCGCAAAGTATCCCGTGCGCGAAGTGACATAGACGGGAATGCCTTCCTCCTCCAACACCCGCTTAAAGACCTCATCCCAGCCGGAAAGGGTGCGCAGAAGAATCACGATGTCGCGAAACGAAGCCCGTCGCAGCGTCCCCGTCTCCTGATCCGTCAACTTGAGATTTCTTAAAATCTCTTTGATCTTGGCCGCCACCGCGTACGCCTCCTGCTCCCTAGCGCTAAGTTCCTCCGGTCCGTCTCCCTCCTGCACAAGGAGAAGTTCCGTGCGGTAGGGAGAACATGCAACGGATGTCGTTTCGTCCGTGGCAGGCGCAGATACGCGCGTTACATTCGCGGAAGGCGCGCAAGCCGGAATGCCGGCATCCGCAGGCGGATAGACCGCACCCGGGTGCAGCGCCGCCTGTTCATCGTAAACAATGCCGCCCAACGCCTTTCCCATCAGGCGGTAAAAGAGCGCATTGACGCTGTCAAGCACTTCTACCCTGCTCCTGAAATTCTGATGCAGGTCGATCCGCAGCGCCTGTTCTGTGCCTTTTCCGTACTCATCATATTTTTCCAAAAAAAGCTCCGGTCTGGCCAGACGGAATTTATAGATGCTCTGCTTGACATCCCCCACCATAAAGCGGTTATATCTTCCCTCGGCTTCCCCGCTGATGGAAGAAAGCAGATACTCCTGCACCAGATTGCTGTCCTGATACTCGTCAATGAGGATTTCGTGATAGGCCGCACGGTAGGCAAGCGCCGTCTCCGTGGGTACGCAGCGATATGAAAAATCGCCTGCGTTCTTCTGACCGTTACTCTGCGCAGCAGATTGAGGATCCGTTTCCTCCCGCAAGAGCACCTGTAAGGCAAAATGCTCGATATCATCGAAATCCAGCACATTTTTCTCACGCTTAGCGGCATCGAAGGCTTCCTTAAAGGAGAGCGTCAGATCGATCAGCGCGGCAAGCGCCGTCTGACAGCCTTCCATCTGTCTGCATATCTGCGCCTCGCTCCCTGCAAAAAAAGAGGCTCTCAGATCCGACAGCGTGTCCTTCACACTGCTGCGCAGCAGTTTCGCCGCCTCCCGCTTGGCGGGGGAAATCGTGTCATCCTTTTTGGAGGGAAGACGGTCAAAGCGCACGTTCGCAAAGGCCGCACAGAGGGCATCGTAATCGGAACGGGCTTTTTGTCGGCTAAATAAGGCTGCTGTCTTCTCCACCATCTCCAGTTCCCGCTCCAAAAGCTCTCCGTAGAAATAAGGGCCGTCCGGCTCCTCACAAACCTTTAACGCCGTCCGCAGCTTCTCCTCACAGCCCGCAAGCAAAAGGCGCACATGTTCCAACAGCTCCGCCATCCATGGCAGAGACAGCAGACCATCTTCTCCCTCCGCCAACGCATCGATATGCGAATCAGCCTCTCCATCCGCAGACACATGGGCATGCGAATCAGCCTTCCCATCCTGCTCCGTTTCAGGCTCATGCCGTCCGCCGGGCAACGATGTGCTGTAGTCTTGCTTGCGCTCAGCAAGCCACCGCTCGGGAAAGGGCGTGCTCATGGCAAAGTCATAGAGAGTCATGATCTCGGTCTCCACCGCCCGATCGCGGTTTCCCGTACTGAAATACTCCATCGCGTGCAGAAAGGCAGGATCCGCCTGCGCATAAGCCGCCTCCAGCACGTCAGCCAACACATCCCCGCGCAGCAGCCGCATCTCACCCTCCTCCCCGATACGGAAGCCGGGATCCAGGCCGATGGTGTGAAACTGATTCCTGAGCACAAAAAGGCAAAAGCTGTCGATGGTGGTGATCTGCGCATTGTAGAGCAGGGTCGTCTGCCGCTGTAAATGTTCATTTTCCGGATCTTTCAAAAGACGTTCCTGCAAGGCGCGGCTGATCCGCTCCCGCATCTGCGCCGCCGCCGCGTTCGTGAACGTCACGACTAACAGCCTGTCGATATCCACGGGATCCTCCCCGTCGCATACCATCTTCACGATCCGCTCCACCAGCACCGCCGTCTTGCCGGAACCCGCCGCCGCCGAGATCAGGAGATTCTTTCCCCGTTCGTCTATGACTCTCTGTTGTGCCTCGGTAAATGTAACGCCCATCTCCACTTTCCTTCCCTGTCCGCGCATGCGCTTTCATCTCTAACCGCGGATCAATCCGCCACTTCCTCCATGTGCGCCCGAATCTGTTCCAGCGCTTCTTCCGTTCCCATTTTAGGAAGCTTACGCGTCTGATACCCGGACTGTGCCGCCGTACCCGCGTCATACCCGCATACGCTCTTATACGCACAGTACGTGCAGGCTTTTTCGCTGCCAAACTCGCAGGGATTGACCGATATGGTCCCATCAAGGATGCCCCTTCCCAACTGACGGATCTTGTGATTTACGTAATCCGACACCATAGTCATATCTTCCTCCGCCATCACGCCGGAAGCAGCGGAAAAGCTCCCGTCCTTTTTGCGCTCCAGCGGGAGAATCTCCGACTTATCCGCAAAATCTTCATCCAACAAACTGACAACCTCGTCGCTTTTATTGACCACGCCGGTCATCTTAAGTTCCCGCAAAATCCTTTGATTGATTTCCTCGGGTGTCAACTCTCCCTCCGCCTCCACCATCGGATCCGCCACACGGTAGTAGAGCATGGCCGCGGGATGCACTTCTTTGTCGGGATATTTCTTCTTTGCCAATTCCTGTGCCGCATTCATATAGACCACAAGCTGTAACTGCAAGCCATAATAGAGGGCCGCCAGATCAAAGCGGCGCTCTCCTGATTTATAGTCAATGACCTTTACATACACTTTATCATCCTTCTCGCACAGATCCACGCGGTCGATCCTGCCCCGCAGACGCAGCTTCTCCCGGTCCGTCAGGGCGATGTTCAAAGCCCCCGGATCCTCCGGCGAATCGAAGGAGACCTCGAAAGCCTCCGGCAGGAAACGTCCCTTTTGCAGCTGCGTCCGCAGGGTGCGCACAGTGCGGTTTAAGATGCGCTCGATCCTGTCAAGAAGCCGCTTATTCCTCTCGCTACTGTAAAGGACAGTCTCCCCGTAGACAGCGGCACAGGCCAAAAGCGCCTCCTTCACGAGCGCGCCGCTCTCCTCCTCGGGAAAGGTGAGCCAGGTATAGCCGTGCGCGGCAAGCTTCTCTCCAAAAAGCTCCAATGTCTGATGGAAAAGGTTCCCCAAATCGACCGCTTCAAACCCATATTCTTCCCGTTCCCGCAACCGCAGCCCGTACTGCAGAAAATGCGCGTATGCGCAGGCGGCATATTTTTCCAGACGGCTCACGCTCCCCAAAACAGACGCCCCGTAAAGGGCTAAACTGACTACTTTGGTCAAAGGTGTGTCCACATACCGCGCGAAGGCCGCCTCCGTCAGGCTCCCAATCTGCCCCGCATACTGCGCATCCTGCTGATAGCAGCGATATAAGGCGTAAAACGCCCCCTGTTCCGACACCGGCAGCCGTCCTGCCGCATACTCCCGCAGGCTGTCCGCCAAAAAGCGCACGCCGTCCGCACCGCACACAAGCTGCCGCACCATGGCACTGTTCTCCGGATCTTCAACGATGAGCGCCGGAAACAGGCCGCGCAGAAGCTCCACCAGATAGGCGGGGCGCAGCGTCTTGCCATCCTCCCCCACTCTGGCGTAAGAAAGATAGAGTTCCCAAGAAGGCTTCGTCATATTGAGATAGAGATAAAGCCTTTGTATATACATCTGCTGTCTGGGCGTGGGCGCCAGTTCGATCTGCGCCTCGCGCAGAAATTCTCTGTCAAGATCCGAAATGATCCCGCCGCCGCTCCCCTTGGGAATATTGCCGTCATTGACCCCCAGGAAAAAGAGGACTTTCACCTGTTTCAATCTCGTTCTCTCAATATCTCCCACCAGAATACGGTCCACATTCTGAGGGATCGTGCCCACCGTGATCTCCGTAAGACCCGAATCCAGAATCTCCGCAAACTCCTGCAGAGTCATCTCCTCCCCGGACAGCAATCCGTCCATCTGATCCAACAGATCGATCACCAACGGATAGATCTGTCCATACTCCTTGGCTCTCGCGGGATCTCCCTGACGCAAAAACATGGCTTCATAGTCCGCCAGCTTCTGCTGTACCCCGGCCTTCTCCATAAAGCGATAGAGGGCTCTCACCAGCTCCCCCGCCGTGCGCATCGGTTCAAGAAAGGGCGCCATCTGCTCCAGCAGACGTTCCCGCAGTTCATTACACTTTGCAAGCGAAAGAAGCGCCGCCTCCTCTCCCTCGGGATCATTCTCCCGATAGACAAAGGCCTCGCTCCACCTTTTTCTGCCCCTGATGCCAAAGCGGCGGACATAGTTTTCCAGACGGTCCGTCTCCTCTTTTCCAAATCCCGCCAAACCCGTGCGCAGATAGTGAAACACGGCTTCCAGACTGAAATCCTTCAATATGATCTGCAAGGCGCTGCGCAGATAAGAGGAAAAAGGATTCCCCAAGATCCCCGTCGTCCGATCCAGATAAATGGGAATGTCAAAACGGGCAAAGACTTCCTGCGCCTCCTTGCCGTACACTTCCATATTTCCCGTTACCACAGCGATATCGCGGTAGCACAGATCCTCCGATTCCAGCAGCAGCCTGCGGATCGCAATGCAGGTCTGCCGCAACTCCTGCGCGGGCGTGGAAGCCTCAAACAGATGAATCCGCTCTGTCGCGCCCTCGTATACCTGCGCCGGATAGCGGAAAAGACTTCGTTCCAGATGGGCCAGCTCCGGATTCTCAAAAAACCGGGGAAGCCGTCCCTCCTTTTTCTCCCCGCACCAGACAGCAGGCTCCTCCGAGGTGCCAATCTCCTGCGCCAGCTTCCGCAGAGCTGCCACCGTCTTCTGTGTCAGATAAAACAGCCGCTGCTCCCCTTGCAGGCGGTAGGGATCTTCTCTCTCATCTATTGTCAGCGTAACAATGACTCGCTCAGTCAATCCAAGCAGATCCTGAATGACGCGGTTCTGAATCGGCGTAAACCCTGTAAAACCGTCGAAGGCAATCACGGCATCCCGCACGATCTGCGACTTTGGCAGGGCCGCCCGCAGCCTGTCAAGCGTCTCCTCCGTGGTGATAAACTTCCCCCGCTTGTATTCGGTAAAGGCCTGATATAGAAGCTTTAAGTCTTTTAACTTATGGTAAAGTGCTCCCCGTCCCTTCGCATAGGTCAGCAGGACATCCAGCTCTTTTTCCCCCACGCCGTACTGCATAAATTCGGAAAGGGCGGACTTCACCTCATGGATGTAGCCGATCTTATGCAGATGGCTGCCTAAAAAAGAAAGGTCCGCCCGTTCCTCCTGCGCGACTTTGCGCAGCACCAGGCTCTTTCCCGTATCATCCAGAACAGGCAGCTCCTCTCCGCCCACCTCCTCCAGGATCCGATGCGTCAATCTCCCGAAACTGAGCACGTCCACATTCATGATCGCGTGCCTTGGATGCTCCACCACCAGGTCCATCTGCGTCTGCATGGTGAACTGATCCGGCACGATCAAAAGGTAATTTTTCCGCGGGTGCTTCAGGGATTCCCCGATGATGAAATCATGCAGTTTTTTGCTTTTTCCCGCGCCCGAAGCGCCAAAGTAGAATTGTAGGGACATATTTTTCCTTTTGTAATGAAACGCATTATTCTAAAATAGTCTTTACACAGTATCCGAATACTTTTATAATAAAAGTATAACATAAACAGCAAAGATAAAGAAAGTAGGTGATGATATGCCAACCAGTCTTGAGGTAACCAAAGCTGCTATCGACGATTTTAAGAAAATTCAAAAATATATGTCGTTGGCAAAAGAAGAAAACGCCACAAAAACATATGCTGAATTGAAGGATGAATATCTCTCTCTGAAAGCGATCTTACAAGTTTCCGGCGTTAATCTTGCTGATATCGATAAGATAAAAGAATGAGCAGGGAAGTTTTCCCTGCTCATTTCATTTCTATTGAAATGGAATCACGCCGCCGTCATATGTATTGTTGATGTACTCCTTGATTTCGTCGGACTTCAGAGCCGCCACCAGCGCCTTGATACCCTCGCTGTTCTCATTGCCTTCCTTCACCGCGATCACGTTCACGTAGGTCTGTGCCGCCTCGGAATCGGACTGCTCAAAGGCCACCGCGTCCTTCGCCACGGAGAAACCCGCCTCCATCGCGTAGTTACCGTTTAAGACTACAAACGCCACCTCGTCCTTTACACGGGGCACCTGCGCCGCCTCCAGCTCCTGGATCTGCACATTGTGCGGATTGTCCTCGATATCGCGCACGGTTGCCTCCAGGCCAACGCCCGCTTTCAGGGTGAGGATGCCGTTATCCTGCAGCAGCAGAAGCGCTCTCGCCTCATTGGTGGTGTCGTTGGGAACCGCGATCGTGTCTCCTTCCGCCAGTTCGGAAAGGTCGGCTTTCGTGCCGGGATAAATGCCGAAAGGCTCATAGTGGATGCCGCCCGCATTCACCAGATGCGTGCCCTGTTCCTCATTGAAGGAATCCAGATAGGGGATGTGCTGGAAATAGTTGGCATCATACTCACCGCTCTCCACCACCTGATTGGGCTGCACATAGTCGTTAAATACCGTCACTTCCAGCGTGTAGCCCTGCTGCGCAAGAACAGGCTTCACCTGCTCTAAGATCTCCGCATGGGGCGTCGCCGAAGCCGCCACCGTGATCGTCTTGTCGTCCTTCTTCCCGCCGCAGCCCGTAAGCGCGCCAAGCGCAAGAGCCGCCGTTACCACTGTTACCAGTACTTTCTTTTTCATAATGTTCTCCTCCTCTTTCATCTTTCTTTATCATAGCAATTGCGAAACTCATCTCAACGTTTATATAATTGCGCAAATAGTATAATCATAAGCAGACCCTTGGAGAACATTGGTACTTGACGAGGTTATTTCGAGTCTAGTACCATTATGTTCGACGGAGCGAAAGCGCGTCTGCGTTGGTTATGCTATTTGTGCAATCCCAACTACGTAAAAAGATTTTCGCAATCTCCTATATTACTTCCTCTTATCCAGTTTCACAGACAGCCGCATCCCCAGCGTCTGGAAGATCTGCACCAGCACCACCAGAAGCACCACCGAAACAATCATAATCAGTGTCTCATAGCGGTAATAGCCGTAGCGCATGGCAATATCGCCCAAGCCCCCGCCTCCGACCACGCCCGCCATCGCGGAATAGCCGAGAATCGTGCCGATGGCAATGGTCACGCCCACCAGAATCGAAGTCCTTGCCTCCACCAGAAGCACTTTCCATATAATGGTCAAGGTGCCCGCACCCATACTCTGCGCCGCCTCCACCACGCCGTGATCCACCTCCTTGATGGAAGACTCGATCATACGCCCGATAAAAGGCGCCGCCGCAATGGTCAGCGGCACGATGGTCGCAATCGAACCCGTGGTCTTGCCCACGATTGCCCTCGTCAGCGGCATCACCAGGATCAAAAGGATCAAAAACGGCACGCTGCGCAAAATATTCGCCAGCACGTCAAGCGCCTTATAGATCACAGCATTGGGCCGGATTCCCGACTGATCCGTCACGGCCAGCACAATGCCCCAGGGAAGCCCCAGCAGATATCCAAATAAAGTTGACAGCAGTGTCATAAGCAGGGTATCCCGCACGCCTTCCAGCATCATCAGTGTCAGATCACTAGTCCACATAGCCGTTCACCTCCTCCACTGCCAGCCCTCTCTGTGTGAGATAAGCCTTCATTTCTTTCTGCATCCGAATGTCATCGGGCAGACTTAAAATCATCTCGCCTCTGGCGATTCCCTCCACGTTCTTCGTATCCGCCCGCAAAATATTAATGGGCTGTCCAAACTTTAACACCATATTCGCGATCACCGGCTCAAAGGATGAATTGACGGAAAATACGATGCGGACACAGCATTTTCCTTTCATCAATTCTTTCTGACGGTCCTCCAGCGTGCGGCGGTCCGTGCCGCTGCCCTTTAAGATCAGCTCCTTTGCCTCCGCCGTCTTCGGATGGGCAAAAATATCCGAGACCCGCCCCTGTTCTACCAGCCGCCCTTCACCGATGATCGCCACATGGGAACAGATTTCCCGAACCACCGACATTTCATGGGTAATGATCACGATGGTAATGCCGTACTTTTGATTGATCTCCTGTAACAGTCGTAAAATGGACTGCGTCGTCCGCGGATCCAGGGCGCTCGTCGCCTCGTCGCACAAAAGGATCTTCGGATTCACCGCCAGAGCTCTGGCAATGGCCACCCTCTGCTTTTGCCCGCCGGAAAGCTGCGACGGATAAGCCAGAGCCTTATCTGAAAGCTCCACGATTTCCAGAAGCTTCTTCGCACGTGCCTTCGCCTCATTTTTCTTCATGCCGCCAATCACCAGCGGGAAGCAGATATTATCGATCACGTTCTTCTGCATCAACAGGTTGAAATGCTGAAAGATCATGGAAATCTCCCTGCGCATCTGCCGAAGCTGCCGCTGACTCATCGTGCCCAAATCCCTGCCCTCGATACAGACCGTGCCGGACGTTGGTCTCTCCAGATAATTCAGGCAGCGCACCAGCGTACTCTTTCCTGCGCCCGACATACCAATGATGCCATAGATATCGCCCGCCTCGATCGAGAGTGTGATATCCTTCAGCGCTTCCACTTTCCCGTCATCCGTCTCGAAGGTCTTGCTCAAGCCCTGTACCTCTATCATCTGCGCCATCTCGTTTATCCTCACTTCGTAAAAAACGTGCTTCGCACATCCTCTTATGGTTTATACTTCACGGCTGCACTACAGATCCTTTGGCCGATCGATACAACTCTGCTCACTATAGTATGAATCCCGCGAAATGTCAAGGTAATCCAACCGCTCAGTCGAGCCGAATAGCCGAACTACTCCGCTGAGAACAACGGCGTAGACAGATACCGATCCCCCGAATCAGGCAGAAGCGCCACGATCACCTTCCCCTTATTCTCCGGACGCTTCGCAAGCTGCGCCGCCGCATGGAGCGCCGCTCCCGAGGAAATACCCACCAGCACGCCTTCCTGCACGGCGATCGCCCTGCCTGCCGCAAAAGCGTCCTCATTGGAAACCTTGATGATCTCGTCATAGATACCCGTATCCAGAATTTCCGGCACAAAGCCCGCGCCGATTCCCTGTATCTTATGCGCGCCCGGCTGCCCGCCCGAGAGAACCGGGCTGCTTTCCGGCTCCACCGCCACCACCTTTACGGCCGGATTCTTTTCCTTTAAATATGCGCCAATCCCTGTAATGGTGCCGCCGGTGCCAACGCTTGCCACGAAAATGTCCACCTTTCCATCCGTGTCCTCCCAGATCTCGGGACCGGTCGTCGCCTTGTGGATCGCGGGATTCGCCGGATTCACAAACTGTCCCAGAATAATAGAGCCCGGCGTAGACGCCTGCAGCTCCTCGGCCTTGGCAATCGCCCCCTTCATGCCCTGCGCGCCGTCCGTCAGCACCAGTTTCGCGCCATAAGCCTGCAAAAGCTTGCGCCGCTCCACGCTCATAGTCTCGGGCAGGGTCAGGATTGCCTGATATCCCTTAGCCGCCGCCACCGCCGCCAGCCCGATGCCTGTATTGCCGCTGGTAGGCTCGATGATCGTGCCTCCCGGCGTAAGTTTTCCCTCCCGCTCCGCTGCTTCGATCATGCTCAGGGCGACGCGGTCTTTCACCGAACCCGCAGGGTTTAAGTACTCCAGCTTCACCAGGATCGTCGCGTCCGTAATGCCGTTTTGCTTCTCGTAATTTGTCACTTCCATCAATGGCGTATGCCCGATCAGCTCCGCCGCACTCTTTTTGATATTTGCCATAACCGTTTCCTCCCTTTTTCCTGCCTTGCGCGTATGGCGGTTTTATTTCCTACTTTCTTGGTAGGCTTAATATGAATTGATATTACACCTTCTTTCTCAGGCTGTCAATCTGTTTTTGTAAATTTTTACAGTTCCTCCCTGTTCTCCTCCCAGCTCCCAGCCGCGGCAGCCTTTGCACCCGGGGCCGATCTGTGATACAATACTTTTTATGAAAATCCTGTTTATCGAATGGGCGAGTTTTGGCAACGCCGACATCAAAGACGCATTTATCAAAGAAGGACACAGCATCGTCAGTTTCCCCTTTTCCAACAGGGACGCCCGCCGTGATGCCAAGATCGAGGCAGACCTTACGGAGAGCCTTCGCGAAACTGTTCCCGATGCCGTATTTTCCTTTAATTATTTTCCGCTGGTATCCAATGTCTGCAAGCGGGAAGGGCTGCCCTATCTTTCCTGGATCTATGACAGCCCCTATGTGATGCTCTACTCCTACACGACCGTCAATCCCTGCAATCACATCCATGTCTTTGACAGCGCAGTGTACCGGGAATTTCAGGCGGCGGGCATTCAGACTGTCCACTATCTGCCCATGGCGGCTAATACCGAACGGCTGGACGCCCTGCGCACAGATTCTTTGGCCTATGACATTTCCTTTGTCGGGTCCCTCTATACGGAGTCCCACAACTTTTTTGACCGCATGGAGACTCTCTCCGCCTATGCCAAGGGCTATCTGGAGGGACTGATGAATGCGCAAATGCACATACAGGGCTATAACCTGATTCAGGAATCATTGTCTCCCATTATGGAAGAGTTGCATCAGGCGCTTCCCATGGATCCAAATCCGGACGGTGTGGAAACCCGGGAGTATCTCTACGCCCAATATGTCATCAACCGCAAGATCACGGGACTGGAACGTCTGCGCCTGCTCACTGCCATTACTAAAAGGCATACGCTGGATCTCTTTACCCTGGACCCGGCTTTCACCCTGCCCAATCTGCGCAACCACGGCACGGTGGACTATTACTCGGATATGCCCCCGGTCTTTCAAAAAAGCCGCATCAACCTGAATATTTCGCTGCGCAGCATCAAAAGCGGCATTCCGCTGCGCGCCTTTGATATCATGGGCAGCGGCGGTTTTCTCCTCTCTAATTATCAGGAGGATTTTCTGGAGAACTTTACCCCAGGGGAAGACTTTGTCTGTTATGAAAGCGAGCAGGATCTTCTGCAAAAAATCGACTACTATCTGACCCACGAGGACGAACGCCGGGCAATTGCCAGGAATGGTCACGACAAGGTGGCGGCCGCCCATACCTACCGCGACCGCGTACGGGAAATGTTGTCCTGCCTGTAAAACTCTCCTCCCATGATACGGTTTGCGACATTTGGCAAAATATGGTAAACTATACGCATCGCAAGAAACCGCACGCGGCCGCAATCCGGCCCTATAACAGCCTGCTGACCATTTCCACATATAAAGGAGCCTATATGCACCCCATTTCCGTCTGCATAATTGCCAAAAATGAGGAAACCCGCATTGAGAAATGCCTCTCCTCCATAAAACCCTACGGCTTCGAGATCGTAGTGGTGGATACGGGTTCCACGGACCGCACGAAGGAGATCGCGGCAAAGTATGCGGACAAAGTAATCGATTTCGTCTGGTGCGATGACTTTTCCACCGCCAGAAACTTTTCTCTGCGGGAAGCTTCTAACAACTGGATTTTTATGATCGACTGCGACGAGACGGTAAAGCACCTCGACGTAGAGGAACTCAACTACTTCCGCAAACATCTGTCTGACAAAGTCGGAAGCGTTTCGCGGGAAAACCTTGTAACGCAGAATGGGGTACTCACACTGAATAATACCGATTACACGGAGCGTTTTTTTGACAGACGCCTCTATCACTACACGGGTATCATCCATGAGCAGCTCACACCGATCAAAGGACGTGAGATCGATGCCATGCTGTTAAATGCCACCCTTCTTCACAGCGGCTACGATATGACGGAGGAAGAACGCGAGGCGAAATTCAGACGGAATTTTACCCTGTTGCAAAAGCAGGTCGAAGCGGACCCCGACAATCCCTACCTCTACTATCAGCTTGGCAAAAGCTGTGAGATCCTAAATGACTTCGAACACGCCTGCACCTACTACGACAAAGGGCTTACCTTTGATCTGGATCCGGAACTTGCCTATGTACAGGCGATGGTGGTCTCCTACGGCAATGCGCTGCTGCGGACGGATCAGGCGCAGACAGCCCTTGGTTTTGAGGGCATCTATGATGAATTTTCGCAGGTGACGGACTTTGTCTACCTGATGGCAAATATCTACAAAGATAACGGCATGTACGAGGAGGCGCTTACGCAGTACCAAAAAGTCGCGCAGATGCCTCCCGGCAGACAAAACGGCGCCAACAGTTTCCTGCCCGCTTACCAGTGCGGCCACATCTTTGAGCTGTTAGGCGATCCCGACTCTGCGGCCGCCCTCTATGCACAGTGCGGCGATTTTGCGCCTGCTCTGGAGCGGCTGCAGGCTCTGCGGCACAGTTAAATTTCAATTGTAATACCCATTTAAAGGAGTAAGCAGCTTATGATCCCGATTTCCGTTTGTATCATCGGTAAAAACGAAGAACAACACATTGTAAACTGTCTCACCCCGCTTGCCTCCTATCCTTTTGAGATCGTCTATGTGGACACGGGCTCTGAGGATCACACCAAAGAACTTGCCGCCGGGCATCGGGCAAATATCTATGATTTTACATGGATCGATGATTTTTCCGCTGCCAGAAACTATGCCGCCAGCAAGGCATCCCACGATATGCTCCTGTTTCTGGACTGCGACGAGTATCTGACGGAGCTTGACGAGAACGCCCTCTACCGGCTTGCAAAAGCGCACGCAGACGGTGTTGGGCTGCTACTTCGCAACAACTACTTTGAATCAAACGGCAGTCCGACCAATTATCCGGATCGGGTGGAACGGCTCTTTTCCAAAAAGCGTTTCCACTACACGGGCATCATTCACGAACAGGTGGTAACGCTTGACGGCGACAGCCCCGCCTATGAACGCTATGACCTTCCCCTGACCGTAGATCACGCGGGCTACAGCGATAAGGAGACCATGCGCAAAAAGGCGGAACGCAACAATGATCTGCTGTTTCGGGAGCTGAAAAAGAAGCCCGAGGACCCCTATCTGTATTTTCAGATTGGTCAATCCTACAATGCGATCCGTGACTATGAGAATGCTTATATGAATTATAAGAAGTCCTTTGCGCTGCCCTTAAATCCCTACGAACCCTGGGTGCAGATCATGGCTACCGCCTACATCAACGCCATGAACCACACGGGACGCTCCAGAGAAGCAGTGCGCTTTTTTGAACCGATCTACGCGCACTTTGCCAATGATGCCAACTTCTACTGCAGCATGGGGAACGCTTACCTAAACCTGCATCCGCCAAAGCCTCTCAACGCAATGACGGAGTATTTGAAGGCCCTGCAATGCCCGACCGCGAGGGAAGAAGGCGCTAACAGCTTCATACCTTACTACAACATCGGTCTGGTCAATGAAATGCTGGGCAAGACCGACGCCGCTCTCACGTTCTATCAACGGGCCGCAGATCTGGGCTTTGCACTCGCGAGAGAAAAACTGGACGAACTTGCACACACGTAAAACAATTATATAATATTATGTAAACCATAAGGCGCCCCCGGCGCAGAAAAGAGGATACTACCGCATGATTCCCATATCAGTCTGCATTATCGGAAAAAATGAAGAAATGAATATTGAAAAGTGCCTGGCGCCCCTGATGCCTTATGACTTTGAGATCATCTATGTGGACACAGGTTCCACTGACCGCACAAAGGAGCTTGCTGCCAAATATACGGACAAGATTTATGATTTTGAGTGGATCGGCGACTTTTCGGCGGCAAGGAATTTTTCCCTGAGCAAAGCCAGCCACAATTACGTGCTGGTCTTAGACTGCGACGAATATCTGACTGCACTGGATCCGGAGGCTCTCTATGAGGCGATTGAGACCCATCCCAATGGCAGCGTGGGGCAGATCTTGCGAAAGAGCTTCTCCGATTCCCAATATCGGCAAAAATATACGCTGGAACGGGTCGACCGACTGTTTCACAAACGCAATTTCCACTATATTTATCTGATCCACGAACAGGTCGCCGATTGTAAGACAGACCGCACCGATTATGAGCGCTACGACATCCCCGTGGAAGTAGATCATGTGGGCTATGTGGGGACTGACGACGCAAAGCGCATCAAGGCGGAGCGCAACAATGCCCTGCTTTTCAAAGAAATCGAGAGAAAGCCGGAAGAACCCTATTTCTATTTTCAGGTGGCGCAGTCCTACAACCTGATCGAAGACTACGAAAATGCCTATATTTATTATAAAAAAGCCTTTGAACTGCCCTTGATCATGGAAAATCTCTGGGTCCATATCATGGCAAACAACTTTATCAATGTGATGGTACAGACCGGAAGGGCCGCGGAAGCGCTGGCGCTTTACCTTCCCGTTTATGAGGATTATGCGCACAGCCAGCAGTTTTTGTGCAGCTTTGGCGCCCTCTATCTGAATCAGGAACCGCCTCAGCCCCTAAAGGCGATGATGGAATTTGTAAAAGCGTTACAGACTACGCCATCCCCGGAGGAAGGAGATTACAGCGGTATGGCTCTTTACAGCATGGGCTATGCCAACGAGCTGTTAGGGAATGCCCCCGCGGCTGCGTCCTTTTTGGAAAAATCCGCGGCAAAAGGCTATCCTTTGGCTGTGGAAAGAATGAAAGAGCTGGAAGAATTGAAAAAAAGAGAAAGCTGAAATCAAAAAACCAAGCAATAAACAAAAACAGGTGATCCTATGATTCCGATTTCCGTATGTATCATCACAAAAAATGAAGCAGAATATCTGGAACAATGTCTGGCAGCGTTAAAGCCTTATCCGTTTGAGATCGTGGTCACGGACACCGGCTCCGATGACAATTCTCTGGAAATCGCCAGACAGTACACGAACCATGTCTACGAATTTGCATGGATCGACGATTTTTCCGCCGCCAGAAATTTCTGCATCAGTCATGCTTCTCACGATGTTATCCTCTCTCTGGACACCGATGAATTTTTGCGTCCCCTTGATTGGGATGCCCTGCAGCAGGCTGTGGAGAATCATCCGCACAGTCGGGGCGCCATCGAACTGTTTAGCTACTTTGATGTGGATGGAAAAACCAAACATCAGGTCGCACGGCTGGAGCGGCTTTTTAACAGACGCTATTATCACTTCGTCAATCCGATCCATGAGGTTCTGACGCCTCTTGACGCTTTGACGTCTGCTGCCCACAATGCGTCCGCCTCCTATGAGGCGCCCGTCTCCGTTGACCATGTAGGCTATCAAGGCTCAGCGGAAAAGCTGCGGGAAAAGGCGGAGCGCGATATCGCGCTGATCGGCGCGGAGATCGAGGCGGATCCCGAAAATCCCTATCTCTATTTTCAGATGGGACAAAGCTATATGCTGATGCGGGATCACGAGAACGCACTTTTATGGTTCCGTAAGGCTATGGAACTGCATCCTATGCCCGGTGCAGACTATGCTCTCGTCCTTTTATGCAACTATGCCGGCATCCTGCTGGACAAAGGACAGGTGGAAGAAGCTGCAAACATCCTTTCCTACCGTGATTCTTTCGCGGACAACAAAGATTTTCTCTGTCTGTCGGGGCGTATTCTGCTGCGCCTGGGACAGCCGTTAAAGGCGCTCCCTGAATTTGTGCAGGCGCTGAGCGCTCCCAAATACAGTCTCTCGGATCCTCATACCCCCGGCTATTATATCGGCTTGATCTACGAAATGTTTGGCAAACGTGATATGGCGCGCACACACTATGAAAACTGTGGAGACTATGCGCCCGCTGTGGAGGCGCTGAAGCGAATAGACACCTGACTGCTGCGAATAAGCAGACTCAAGATGCTGCGCATCTTTCGTTCGCGTTGCTCGTCATAAGCTGCCTCAGTCAGTCTTGGATGCAAGCATCCATCCTGCCTGTGTCATCTTCTGACTCTGCTTATTCGCGCAAAAGAAGGACCCATCCGTATGGATGAGTCCTTCTGATCGTTTAACTTGCGATTCACAATATCCGTTACCCGGATTAGCCAAGTAAGGACAGTGCCAGCTGATTGCCCTGGTTTGCCTGAGACAGCATGGATGTACCAGCCTGCTGAAGGATATTGTTGTTGGAGTACTGAACCATCTCCGTAGCGATATCTGTATCGCGGATAGCAGCCTCTGCGGACTGAGTATTCTCCACGATGTTGTTCAGGTTGTTGATCGTGTGCTCCAGACGGTTCTGGATTGCACCAAGGTCAGATCTCTGAGAAGATACGATCTGCAGAGCGCCCTTGATGAATGCGTTCAGGGAGTTGAAGTCCTGCGTGGTCGCAACAGTTGCTGCTTTACCGCCTACCAGATTCTGGAAGCTTGCAACAAGCTTGGTAGCGATGTCTTTGGTCATAGCAACCATCTTGTAAGCGCCGTTCTCAACGGTAGAGCTGGACTGAACAGAATCCTGAGCAGTTGTACCCTGGATGGTTCCGCCGGGAGTCTTAACGCCATAGGTGGTAACCTGAACGTTGGTGGTGCTTACATTCAGTGCGTTGTAGGTGATAGCGCCATACAGCTTACTGTCCTCGCTCGTACCTTTATCCCAGTCACCGATGTAAGTAGCCAGAGCAGTGATGCTCATGTTCTTGATGGAGATGTCGATGTGCTGACCAGCCTCTGCACCTACCTGCAGGCCCTTGATGAAGGAACCGTCTAACAGGTTCATCTCGTTGAAGGTCGTTGTGCTCTGTACACGGTCAACTTCGCTCATCAGCTGGCTGATCTCAGCCTGGATGGATGCACGGTCGGTAGTGGTCAGGGTGCCGTTCTCGCCCTTAACTGCCAGCTCGTTCATTCTCTGGAGCATATCCTCAACTTCGTTCAGTGCGCCTTCTGCTGTCTGTACTACGCTGATACCGTCCTGTGCGTTAGCGGAAGCCTGTGTAAGACCTCTGATCTGTCTTCTCATCTTCTCGGAAATGGACAGCCCTGCTGCATCATCTGCTGCACGGTTGATCTTGTAACCGGAAGAAAGCTTCTCTGTGGACTTAGCCTGTGCAGCTGTTGTCAGACCAAGCATTCTGTTAGAGTTCATTGCTGTAATGTTGTGTTTAACTACCATAGTATATTCCTCCTTGAATTTTCTGCGGCTTCCTTGCCGCTTTGTTTTGTTGTTGTGAATCAGCCTCCGACCCGTCCGCTGTCATCAGCCTTTTCACCGGTTTCAAGTAAATGTTTTACTTTACTTGTATTATATATCGGTGGGAATCCGATATACTTTAGACCCCTGAGAAAAATTTTTTAATTTTTTTCTCAGGGGTCTTTTTACCTCTTATCTTACTTCTTATTATCGTAGAACTGCGGATCTACCACGTTCAGACGATTCATACTATTATAGTAGTTTTGACTCGCCTTCATCTTGGAAGAAATCTTGCCGATCTGCTGCCGGCTTTTTTTAAACTGTGTCTCCGCCTGCAGCTTATTTCGCATCCTGGCGGCGTTGATGCCAACCACCTTCTCCGTGATTTCAGCAATCAACTCCTGCATCCGCTTGATCTCCGCGCGGTAAGCTGACTTATTTGTAATCAGTTCCTCCCTGATTCTGTCATAGACCGACTCAAATCCCTCGTCCAGAAGCTCCAGTTTCTCCGCAAGTGCACCCATCCTGTCCGCAGAGGCGTCAAGCGCTTCCACATCCAATTCTCCCTGCTTAAACATAGCTTCCTGCGCTTCGTTCTCCTTTATGATCTCGTCAAGAACCCGGCTTTTTTTCTCCAGGCTCTCCACCAGAATCTGTGCACTGCTCAGACCCATACCGCCACCTCTCTACGTATGCTGATTATTCAGTTTCATGACCTCTTTCCAAGTATCCCGAACGCTTCGCAAGTGCATATTGACTTCTTCAAGGATTCCCGCGTCTTTCTTAATATTCGCCTGAAGCAGCCGCTGCAGAAGATACACATAGATACGGTCAAAATCTTCCGCCACAGGATACTTGTGATCCAGCGTATTACGAAACTCCTCGATGATCCGTTGTGTCTTTTTAATGTTCACATGCGCTTTCTCGATCTCACCATGCTCAATCGCAACGATCGCAATATTGCAAAACTTGATCGCTCCCTCATAGAGCATCAATGTGATCTCCGCAGGGGAAGCTGTCATGATCTTATTTGTTGTGTATTCCGCGAAGGGATTACGTGCCGGCATAGCTATTCTCCTCCTTGATCCTACCTGCCACTATTTTAGAACAGATACCCCTCAGGAATCAACCCCCAAATAAGCTGGAGAGGGAGTTATTTTTAGACTCCAGTTTCGCAAGCGCCGTCTCCATCGCCGAAAACTTTGCATACCACTTATCAATGTAGGCATTCAGCTTTTCTTCCTGCGTCTTGATCTTCTTGGTATAATCGTCATAGTCTTCTTTCATCTTCTTGTCGTTATAGACAGTAAGCGCGCTGCTCATCTTAGAAGGAGACATCTTTTCCGCAATCGTATCATGCAGATTATTTGACAGCTTCGTAAAGAAATCCATCACCTTATCCGGATTATTGGCGATCATGCTGCGCAGATCAGCTTTCCCTGTTTCCTGCTCCCAGCTGAGCGGATCGTCCTTATCGCCAAGAATATGGTAAGCGTTTCTCTCATTGTCCTTCGCCTTGAAATAACTCTGCGTCTCGATACCGAAATCCGCGAGAGAATATGTCCTGCCGCCGATATTCATGGTCAACATCATATCCATTCTCATGGCGGAAGATACGTCGCTTAAGGTAGAATCTCTGCGTAACAGGGAATCCTTGATCTTCTTTTCCCATTCCTCAACTTCCGTGTCAGTCAGTGCATCCTTTTCCTCGGAAGTAAGCGGTTCATACCCTGAAGAAGATTCCGCATTGTAGAGCGTATCCATCTCGATCATCAGATCGCTGTACGCCTTAATGAAATCCTTGATCATGTCGTAGACACCGTCTGTGTCAGTCTTGGTCGATACAGTGACTTCCTTATCCGTCTTCTCCAGAGCGGTAATGGTCACACCATTGATCTTTAACGTATCGGTAGAGGAAGTATAGGTAACGCCGTCCATCACGATTTTAGCGTCCTCGCCCTCAACCTTGGTTCCCTGCGCATCGGCAAGCATGCTGCTGCTGTCTGCATCCTTCAGGGTACCGTCATCATTGCGCACATTCTGCATGATCTTCTGCGCCTCGAGCACCCTCTTGTTATATTCGTCGGCAACCGCCTTGCTCGTCTCACCCTGACCGATTGCGACTGCATTGCCTGCCGCATCCTTTTCCTGATAAGTCTCCTTACCATTCTCGTCCTTGGAATATGCAAACTGCGCTTCGTTTTCCCTGATCTTATCGAGATTGGCATTCTTTTGCTTCGCGGTGTCGTTAAAAGCTTTGTAAACGCTGTAAACCTCATTGGCCGCGTTGATATCAGCCTGCTTGTCGCTGACAGCCTTGGAAGCTGCAGCAACCTGATCCTCAGCATCCTTTACTGCCTGCTTAAGCGTTTCGTTTTCGCTGTCCGCCGCCAGATCCTTCCGCGCCTGTGCAAGATCATCCTGCTTTTTCTTGAGATCGTCCTTTAAATCCTTCAGGTCGCCTGCCAAACCGCCGGTACGCACTTTTTCTGTCTCATATACAGGTGTCGTGCCGTCCGCCTCATATTTCAGCGAACCGTCCTCATTTTTCGCCTGTATCTTCTGCTCCTTTTCCTCGCCATAGATCATGTCATACAGCTTTTTCGCTGCCGCCTTGATCTCTGCCTGATCGGAGGCATCGTCCTTATCCCAGGTGCTGTCGTAATCGACCAGATAATTCTTATGAGCGGTGTAATTTCCGTCCTTATTGGCATCGATGACGCTGAAGGTATTCAGGTTTTTCTGATTTGCCTTATCGCAGTTCTCATTTTCCTTTGCCAGCTTATCGTTCTCAGCCTTCAACGCCTGCAGACGTCTCAGGGTCTCCTCCTCGATCAGCTTCTTGTAGTCCGCCGAATAATCAGAAGACGGATACGGAGCGGGCGTCGCCCCCGATGTGATATCGATATTCAGATACTTTGACCAGACGTCGTACTCGCCGCCTGCCGCCGTCAGCTTCTCCAAATCGTTTGAAGACAACAGCTTTAACGCTTTCAGCGCTTCCGTTCCGCCTGCGTCATTTCCCGTCAGGAAGAACTCTCCCTCCTTACCGGAAGCCCAGGAACTGAGGTAAATACGCTGGTTATCCTGATCAAAATTGGCTTTCAGCGCAGTGTTGTTATTGATTGCCTTCACGAAGTCATTGATCTTCATGTTTTCCTTGACATCAATATTCACATAATTGCCCGCCGCATCGCTGAGACGGATGCTGCCGGATCCGGTGAAACCAAGCTGCTTCAAGGTAGCATTGCCCGTGAAATGCGTACCATTCTTTACCAAACTTCCGCTGGTGAGGGATGCCTGTCTGGAAAGCTGTTCCACCGACACCTTATGCGTGCCGTCCATGGTGCCTCCGGATACCGTAAGCGCATTGGTATTCGACACGGTCGTCTTCTTTTTCATATAGGAAGACTGCAGACGCAGATCATCCAGCTTCTGATAGAAGCTGTAAATCTTTGTATTCAGGGACTTCCACGCATCCTGTTTCCAGGAAAGCTTGGTCTGTGCCTTTACCAGCTTATTTTTCTTCGCGCTCTGAGCTGAAGCCAGCTCGTTGATGATACTCTCGGTGTCAAGCCCCGAGTACATACCTGTGATTCTGATAGCCATTGTCGTCTCCTCCTAACTGCCTATCGTTTTTCATCCACAAGAATACCTGCCATCTCCCAAATCCTTGCGATCATATCAAGGGTTTTCTCCGGCGGGAATTCCTTAATTACCTCCTTCGTCTCCTTATCCATGATCTTGATCATGATTCTGTTGGTGTCCTCGTGAACGCCAAAAACAGCTTCTTCATTGCTGTTATTGATCTTTCTGTTCATCTCCGCGATCGCTTTTTTCAGCTGCTCAGACTGCTGCTGCGCCTGCGCTTGTCTGGAAGTTGCCGCCTGCTGCCGGCTTCCGCTGCCGCCGCTGCCGCCGCTTTCGCCTTCTTTTTCATTTTCAGTCTGCGCTCTCGTCACAGCTGCGGTCGTCGTATCCACATTGACCGTCTGACCGTCCTCCGGAACTTCCGTGTTCACCGGTGCCACTGGCTGAGGTTTCTCTGCTGCCTGTGCCTGATATGTCATGACACTGTTTAATGGTTCAATTGTTGCCATCGTCAATCACCTCCGTGTGATATTTGTAAAAATTTATGGAATCGTCTCACGATAACATCTGTCGCAGGCGTACAGACAGACGCAATCTCTTGTAATCTATATCGGAAAAAAACGATATAAATTTAGGAAAACGGCAAAAATTGTTTAAAAACTTCATCACATCCACTATAATATAGATAAATTTTTGTAAAGAAAACCATTTCGTCGGAGGCAATTCCTCATGAACCAATATAAAATGTGCATGATTCCGGCAGTTCCTTTGGAAAACGTGCAGCTTATGAAAGATCGGGTCGTCTTTCCCTACGCATGTTTTCGCGCGTTCGGAGAAAGTCTGCGGCTCGTCACAAAAAGCACGGGAGACTATCCTTATCTGTCCTATCTGGAAGGCGCACAGCTTGTGCCTCTGCCTCAGGAACAACCCCATATGCAAGCGGCGATCCGCTATGTATCCGAACACGCGGACGAGATCGATCTGCTCTTTCTTTTTGGCGCAAGGGGCGAATATATGGAACTTACACGCACTTACAAAACGCTGCGCCCGGACGGTATCATCTATCTGAAACTGGACGCCAACATCGACTGGATAAGCGCTTTACCGCTGTTTCACAAACCTTTTGCAGACTTTTTGCGGGACTGTGACATTATCAGCTGCGAGGGCAGACGGCTCCAGTCCCTGCTCTATAAAAAATGGCAGCGCCCCGTGGAATACATCCCCAACGGCGTCTACTATCCCCTCTATCCCGCGACCGAAGACGTCCGTTATGAAGAAAAAGAAAATATCATTCTCACGGTGGGACGACTGGGTGACATCCAGAAAAATTCTCTGTTGCTGCTGTACGCCTACGCGCTGGCTTTTCCTAACTTAAAAGAGTCCTGGGAGCTTGTGATGGTGGGCAGCGTCACGCCGCAATTTCAATCTGATTTTGAGGATTTCCGCAAGCGTTTCCCAACTCTTGCCCCTCATGTGCGCCTGACCGGAAATATCGCAGACAAGCAGGAACTCTATCGCTACTATCGGAAAGCCAAGATCTTTGCCTTATCCTCCCGCGGAGAAGGCGGCAGCCCCAATGTTTTCTCGGAGGCGGCTGTGTTCGGCTGCAGTGTCATTACCACCGGCGTAGACGCCGCTGCGGATATGACCGATAACGGCCGTGTCGGCAGGATCTCCGAGGATATCGAGGACTTTGCCGGCTATGCGAAAGAACTGACCGCGCTCTGCAATGATACCGATTATCTCGCCCGCAACTTTCATCAGATGCGGACTTATATCAAAGAATATTTCGACTATGATCGACTGGCGAACCGGCTGCGTATGTTGATCGAGCTGCAGTTGTTAAAAAGGAGACCGTCATGATCGTAAAGATTACCGACACCTGTATCACACTGGAGGAAGGCACGGATACTTTCACGCTTCTGAAAAAACCCGTTTTTCCGCATTTTTATGATAACGTCACAAAAAGAGCCTATATTTCCTCCTACTACGAAGCGGGTGAAACCATCTGGGCGTACTGCCGGGCAAGCATGGAAATGTTAGCCGATCTTTGCCATGACGATCCCTATTTTGGCTGTTATGCCATGCTCTTTTGCAGGCTCTATCCTCTGCTGCTCTCCTCCAGTCAGGCAAAAAACGTGATTTCCTACGGTCCGCCCGTGAATTGCGGTGTCCGTCAGGTTTTGCAGAATTTCATGACCTTTTTGCAGGAAGGAAACGCGCTGACAATATTGCCGCAAAGTCCCTTTTCCCTGGTGAGCCTTGGCGGGCACTCAAGCCATGCCTTCCTCTATTGCCCGGATGTCTGTCCGTCCTTAACAGCTGTCTGCGACGCCATCTGCAAGGTAAAACCGGGCGGCATTCTTCTCCTCTATACCATAAAGGAAGCTCTGCCCGCAGAACTTGGGGTCTTATGTGAACAGGCCAAAAAGGACCGTTTTGGCGCCTGTACGCTCTATACTCTGACCGCGGACGAGGCGCTTTTTGAATTTGCCCGCGCAAACGGCTCTGAAAACGTCGTCCTTTCCCGCGCAGAAATGATTATGCAGCGGGTCAATGATCTGCAGGAGCCGCTCCAAGCCATGCTTGCGGGTGCCGCACTGCCCACAGATATCTACAAGGTCACGGCGCTTATTTTACAGCAGACGGAAGAAATCCTCCTCTCCATTTATGACTATCTGGAAAACGATGAACTTCCCGTACGCGCAAACAACCTGAAAGAAGCCGTGCTCAGCTACCTCGTGGGCATAGAGGGCGGTTTTGATCTGACCGACTATCGGGAAAAACTGACACAAACGTCAGAATTTTTCTTCACTGCCATACAAAAGGAGTTTTCCTGACATGGAAATTCTATTCTACCGCTATAACAGCATATGTGAACCGGCCGTCATCAGCGCCTTTGAAAGCTTTGGCGTCACGGTACACACAGAAGATCTGGAGATGCACGATAAACAGGCGCCGCCAAGCGCGTGCGTGGAGGCAGTGAGCGGCTGGATCTTACAAAAGTCTCTGGCCTTTGTGTTCAGCATCAATTTTTTCCCCGCCATCTCCTACACCTGTGAACGCCTGAAAGTGCCATATGTCTGCTGGACCGTGGACAGCCCCGTTCCTGAGCTTTTTTCCCGCGCGCTCCAAAACACGTATAACCGTATTTTTCTCTTTGACAGGGCGCAGTATGAATTTTTTTTACCCATCAACCCACCCTGCATCCACTATCTGCCGCTGGCTGCTGATGTCAGACAGTTTGAGAAAGCAGTCCTTTCCATGACCGGGGAGGATTACGCCGCTTACGGCGCGGAAGTATCTTTTGTCGGCTCCCTCTATACGGAGAAATGCCGTTATGACAGCCTCATCCTCTCCGATCACACCAAAGGATATGTGGATGGGCTGATGGAGGCGCAGCTGCGGGTCTATGGCTATAACTTGATCGCAGATACATTGACCGATTCAGTCATCCGTGAGATCATGGATGCCGACCCACAGCGTTACCGCGGCGAAGATCTGCGGGAGGGCATAGAGAGGTATCTCACCGCACACCAATACATCGGCATGAAGCTTGCCGCGCTGGAACGGGAACGTACCCTGCGACGCCTCTCAGAGCATTTCCCCGTTACTCTCTATACCAGAAGCGACGCTTCCTCTCTCCCCCGCGTGGACTGTCGGGGCGGGGTGCGCACCCTCAGCGAGATGCCGAAAGTCTTTCAGGCAAGCCGCATCAACCTGAATATGACCATGCGCCCCATCGAGACAGGCCTATCCCAACGGATCTGGGACGTCCTTGCCTGCGGCGGTTTCCTCCTTACCAATTATCAGTCGGAGATCCCCGATTATTTTGAGATTGGGAAAGATCTGGAAACCTATGAGTCGATGGAAGAATTGGAAGAAAAGGTGCGCTATTACCTCGCCCACGAAGACGAGCGGATGGAGATTGCGATCAATGGCTATGAAAAGGTCGCGGCGCATCATTCCTACGAGATGCGGCTTTCGCAGCTCATCAGAATGCTTGCAAAATAGAGCAGAGGCAAAAAAGAACATCTGCACGAAACAGCCTCAGCTGCAGGCGCAGATGTTCTTTTCATGTTATCCCAGCAAATTCTTTAATGCTTCCATACCGTCCACATCCCCGGCTTCCTTGTTCGCATCCTGAATCTGCACATAAACTTCCTTGCGATACACAGGTACTTCTCTGGGTGCGCTGATGCCGAGCTTTACCTGTTCGCCCTTGATCTCAAGCACCGTAATCTCCACATTATTGTTGATCACAAGGGCTTCATTCTTTTTCCTGGATAAAGCTAACATTTACTCACCCGCCTTTTCTTTATTTTTATTTAAGATCTCATAGATGGGAAACTTCACCTGATACCCGTCCCCTTCCACGATCACCTGTGTGCCGAGTCTCTGCGCCGCGTTGATCACGATCGGTCCCTTCAAATTTACTGACATTTTTGTCAGATCCTTGGGAACTGTCACCGTCACCATGACCAAAAGCTCCTCCGGCACCAGCTCTCCAATGTTCTTCAAAAGCTCATCGTCTACCTCGGGATTATAATCAGGACGCACGATCAGCGGATCCATCACGGGCATCGCAAAGGCAGGCTCCTGAATGGACTGCAGCCAGTGAATCGTGTCCGTTCCCTTCTCCTCGTCATGGATCAGCGCAAAATCCTGCAGATCCGGGAAGCCTATGATACCGCTCGGAAAATGAATGAGCTTCTCGTCATCGATCGTGATCTCGCCAAATACCCTCGTTGTAATCTGCATAATGATTGTCCTTTCTCACTTTATTGCCATCGTGTAGCATTCGCCACACAGATCCATTTCGAAACAATCTGTCGCGGGCAAGCCCTCACAGTCTGTTTCTCATGTCTCTGCACGGCTCATTGCTTATCAAATATAATTCATCAGATTTGTCTGCATGATCTTACCGGTCGCCATAAGCGCCGCATTGTAGGTCAGCTCGGAACTGGTCAGTTCTACCGCCACCTCAGTGATATCAATGCCCTCATTATCCTGCTGCAGCTCCTTAAAGGTTGCCTGCTGGTTCGTCAGTCTGGTCTTGATCAGCTCGAGACGGCTGCCTCTGGTCGCGCTGTCTGTCATAGCCACGCGGGAATCGTCCATGTATTTCTGATACTTCGTGATCTGGTTCTCAAACTTGCTGTGAATCTGCTCTCGGATATAGGCTACCGCCTTTTTCCCGCCTTCGATCCGCTCAGACAGATCCTTGTACTCATCGCTGTCTTCCGCAAACTCTTTTTGCTTTTCCTTCAGGTTGCTGATCACCTTTTCGATATCTTCAAATTCTTTTAAGTAATGATCGAAGTCATCCATATCGCGCTGCACATCATGCACAAAGATCTCATCCGCACGCGTGTTGACCTGAATCTGCTGATTGTAACCCACATCATAATAAATGTCCTGATCCCTGCCCTCATCACGCTGGGTATTGTATGCCGTCTTTCTCAATTTCAAATCTTTCCCCGGCGCAGAGATCATCTTGGACTCCATACAATTGAAATAATGAACCGGGTTGATATCGCCGTTTGACCAGGTGGATTTATCATAATTGATGTGGAAAGAATCCTCTCCCTTAAAGGTTGCTTCACTAAAGTTCTCCTCATAGAAGCTTCCCGAAAACACCAGCTCTCCGGTACTGGGAATGAAAGCGATCCCCTCACATGTAGGCTGATCACCCGCTATTGCCTTATAAGCCTGCTCCTGATCCGCAAACTCCTGCACATCAAGCGCCGCCATGGTATCTTTCAATGTTGTCGGCAGCGGCGGTGTAGAAGTCGCAGTCACCTCTTTGCCATCAGGACCGAGCGCGCTCACCACATCCACTTTCAGCTTAATGCCGCCATTCGCGTCCGCAGTCGCACCATTGGCCGTAATCTCCAGCTTGACATTTTTATAAATTGTCGGCGGAGTTGTCGCAGCCTCCGTATCCACATACTCCGGCAGCGTGATCGTCAACTTCCGATCGTTTCCCTCGAAGTCTTTCTCCGTCAAAGAATCCAGACCATTATAGGAAACCCGGAAACGGTATAAGGTATCGTTTGTGACAGACTGTTCGTAAGAATGAAGCTCATCCACACCGGTCGGATAAGACGGATTCCCTGCACCTGTCATGTTCTCTCCCAGCTTATCATAGTTGGTATAGCTGATCTTGCTGATATCCTCAAAACCAAAACTTTCATTGATATTATAGGATACGAGACTCTTATTATCATTATCTTTCATCCGCTTCTCGTCTTCCTCGGTAAAGGTGACCGGCAGATCCGTCCGAAATCCGGAGAACACAAAGCGTCCCGCGTAATCCACGTTTGCACAGGAATAAAACTCCGCCGTCAACTGCTTCATCTGAGACAGGTGAATCCGCAGATCGTCAGCGGTCTCGTATTTGTCCGCAGACTCGACGCACTGTTTGTAAAGCCCCGTCAGCACCGCATCCACCGTATTCATCGCGTCCGCCGTCAGGGATAGCCACTGTTTCGCGTCCTCCGCATTCTTTTCATTATACTGCGTGACTGTGCTCACATTGCTCCGCAGACGCAGCGCTCTGATCGCCACCACCGGATCGTCGGAGGGACGCACGATCTTACTCTGGTTCGTCATCTGGTTGGTCAGCTTATCCTGTAAGATCTTGTTCTGGTTGATGTTATATGCGGAATTGTTCCGCATGATCTTATTCGTCATTCTCATGGCTTTTTCCCTCTTTCCTTTTGCTTATGGCCCAATGCTAGACGCCTGTTTGCAGTATTAACCTGTCGTAGATTTCTGTCAGCACATTGATCATCTTGGAGGCCAGCGTGTAAGAGTTCTCATATTTCACCAGATTCATTGCTTCCTCGTCCTCGTCTACGCCGGAGATCGATATCCTCTGGTTGTCAATGTTTGTTTCCAGACTGAAATAGGTAGCATAGAGCGTCTCCGCATTGCTGGCATTCAAGGTCGCGTCAGAGAGTACGCACTCCAGAAAACCGCCTGCATTCCTTCCGCGGAAGCTGAACTGATTCACATCATCCAGCATGGAAATGACTGCCCAAACCTGATCGCACTGCTCTTTGCCCTCGATCTCATCCACGCCGTCTCCCGGCGGTTTGGTATCCGGTGTCGTGCCGACTCCGGCATCCTTGTCGATATCCTTTCTGGTGCCCAACAGATCGGGATTTTTCACTACCGCAGTTAAGAGGCCGATATTACCTGCCGTCAGATTGTAATAACCCGTATTCTCCTTTGTCGACGTCTCTTTATCCAGTTCTTTCTGCTTATACTGTCCGTCTTTTCTCACATAGTCCGCAGTAAAGAGAATGTCCGCCTTCTGCGGGGGATCCTCCGCCGTCAGGCCTTCTTTGAAGATATCGTTCACTTTTTTCGCAAACTCACGTACCCACTCGTTCATCTGGCTGATATAGTAAGGTACTCCCTGATATTTGATCTCGCCGCCGATCGAAGCCTCCTTCCAGACCTTGTCGCCCATCAGAGGCATATCGCTCTTTTTATTATCAATGGTAAAAGTATAGCTGCCTTCGCCGTTATAGCTCCAGCTCGTATAATAAAACTCCTGGTTGCCGATATTGATGATGCCGCCGGTATCCGACAGTTTGCTCTTGCTGATACTCTGCAGATGATCTGCTGTAGTCCGTATCGTCACCGTAGAGAAACTGTCATGGTAAGCCACGCTGGTGGCCTGCCCCTGAAAATATTCTCCGTTGTTACCGTCCCGCATCTCAATCAAGCCTCTGAGTTCGCCCCCCAACGAAGCATTGTAGAGGGAAAACTCCAGGCCGTTGCTCCACATGATATCATAAAGGCCGTCCACATCGCACTGATTGACCTTTTCTTCCTTCGTTCGGGACACGCAGATGAGCGTCTTGTAATCGTCCCCATCCACCAGCGTCTGTCCGCCTCCAATCTTTACCATATAGCGGTGCGCTGCCGTCTCATAGCCGTGTTCGTCCAATATCGGATACTCAGCCGTCTGCACATCCACTACCGCAGAAAGTTCGTCGATCAGTCTGTCTCGCTTATCCCGCAGCTCGTTTGCTTTCTTGCCCGACAATTCCACCACATTGATCTGTTTGTTGACCGTAGCCAGATCCTGTGCTATGGAGTTGATCTGATCGGCCCTGACCTTGATCTCATCATTCACATCCGACTGCAGATCCTGCAAATCGCCGTAAAGATTATTAAAATAGTCCGTCAGCGACTTGGCTGCTCCCAAAAACTGCGCTTTGACATCGGTGACGCTGGCATTTTTCGTAATCTCCTGCAGTGCTGCACCGAACTTATCAAAAAGAGACTTAAAGCCGGTCACCTTATCGTCCTTTAAATACTCCTCGATCATCTTGCAGTAGTATACCTTTGCGTCGAACTCGCCAAGTTTCGTCTCGTTCGCCCAATATTTATTGTCGTAGAACAGATCTCTTACACGCTCGATCGCCAGGGTCTCCACGCCCGCGCCCGCACAACCGTAGGTAGCGAACACCCGCAGCGCGTTTGCCGCCTCAGTCTCCACCTGCTGTCTGCTGTAGCCGTCCGTCTGCACGTTGCTGATGTTATTTCCCGTGGTGTTTAGCGCCGCGTTTGCCGCCCGCAGCCCCGATGATGCAATTGACAGTCCAAAAAATGTAGATGCCATACATAATCTCCTTAATATGATTGAGAAAAGCCAATCCGAGTTTGCAAAGCTGCTCTCAAAAGTTGATCCCGAGTTCGCGAAGTGAATCTCGTGAAGTTAATTTCGCAAAAATTATCTTCTGCCAAAGGGCTTTTCCTTATCTGCCTAATGTTGATAACAGGTGATCGAGCATTTCACTGATCACGTTGATGTATCTGCTGGACGCGTTGTAAGCGTTCTGATACATGATCATGTTGGTAAGTTCCTCGTCGGAAGACACGCCCACGATTTCCTCCCTCGCATAGGCAAGCGCATCCGTCGCCTGCGTCTGATTCTCCTGGATCCCTCGGAAAACATATCCCGTATTGGCAATCTGGGATACCAGATTTTTATAGTAATCCTGGAATGTAAGGGGCGTCTCCACGTTGGGATTCAAGGTGTAGATCTGCTCCTCAAACGCCTTTTTCATCGCTTCCATCGTATCATGATCCTCGGAGTGCTCATCCAGTCTGAAATTTAGCAACGAAGGATTCTGTCGAAGGTCACTGTTGATGATGATATTGCGCGTCGTCCAGCTGGTCTGTGCCGTCCCGTCATACTCTACCATAGGCAGGAACACCCGAATGGGATCGCCGTTCTCATCCCGCAGATAATTGGAATCGGGGTTGGTCTCTCTCGCCCTGTCCGCTCCATCCGCCAAAACCTGATTGATCTTTGAAGTGATCACATGTACCAGTCTGTCAAACTCCGCCTGCACATTCATGACAATGGACTGCGAAATATTGACATCGTACCAGCCTTCCTCATATTCGCCGTCCGGGTTGATATTGTCAAGCTCCCGGTAGGTTGCCCTGTGATCGCCGCGCGCAACTATCGTGGCTTTTAAGGAACCAATGTCCGTATTATACACGGAAGAAATCTGCTTGCGTACATCAAAGACTTCCGCACCCTCGATATTTTCTTTGGAGACGATCGGCCTGCCCATATCATCAAACTTGTCAAAGCTCGCCAGCATCTTCCAGTAAGGTGTATAGAAACCGGTGTCCAGATCCGTGTAAAGGCACATCTCGTTCACCAGACTGCCCTTCACCAGATCCACCTGCTCAAAACGAACACTCACATAACCGCTGGGATCCTCAGAATAAGAAATATTGCCAAGTTTAGAAAGCTCATCCAGAAGGTAGTTCCTGCGGTCTCTTAAGTCATTTGCATGCTCCTGCCCTGCCTCGATCCGCATGATCTGCCGATTGAGCTGCTCAATCTCCTGCGCATATTTATTGATCTTATCAACGTCTGTCTTTACCTTTTTGTTCATGTTATCCTGATAGGTACACAGACTGTCGTAAACTGCCTTTGCCTTTGTGATGAATTCGTACGCCTTCGTCACAAACAGATCCTGATTGACCGAAGAAACCGGATCATTCGCCAATTCCTGTACGGCTTGCCACAGTCCATCCTTCACATTGGCATCAGTGTGGTCTCCTATCAGCGCCACGGAAAACTCATGACCCTCGTTGGACTCTCCCAATATATATTCAATTTCTTCCAGTGACGCCGCCCAAACATCATAAAAAGCGCTGCGTCCGGACTCGCGGCGAAAGTTTCTGTCCAGTATGGTATCTCTTTCCTGTCTCGTGCGGGTATAATTGACACCCAGACCGGTCTGCATCCAGTTTTTGGTGGCGCTTGCCTGCAGGGTAACGTAATTTCTCGTCCCTTGCGCCACCTGCTGTCTGGTGTAGCCCTGAGTGTCCAAATTAGACATGTTGTGCGCTGTGGTATTCAGCGCATTATTTGATGTTTGTAATCCTGATACGCCTGTATAAAGGCTTCCCATTAATGACATAATCTACCGTCCTCAACAATTATTGTTTGGCGTCAAAAGCCTTGTTGACTGTGCCGATCACATCACCGGTATTGTAGGCTCCCCTGTTATAATTCGCCGTCTCCGGCGCTTTATTCATGGACTGTATAATCTGCATATTAAACTGCACCATCTCCAATGCGCTTCTCAATCAACTCCCTGTTCTGCTCGTTGACCCGCTTCACCGCACGCACATTCCTGCGCAGTTCATCAAATACCGATGCCAGTTTCGCCTGTTCCTGCGGCCTGGCCGCCAGCATTTTGATCAAATCTGCAATTTTCAGCTTCGTAACATCCTTGTTAAGTACGTTCGCAATATCATTAACAGCTTCATTTCTCTGATTATCCAGATGGTTGATCCTGCTTACGATGATTTGCTCCTCATCCGTGATTTCCGCTAAAACCTTGATATCGTCAGACACAATGGCGGGTGTTTTCTTCATAGACAACGCTAACAGATTCCCATACTCCAGATTTTCCTTTTCCAAAACCTCGATCAAGGTTTCCATTAAGCTTGCCACGCCAAACCCTCCCGTGGTACATTTCTTTTTGAATTACCACTCCTACAGATTCTCAATTTCCTCGTACTGCTTTAACAGTTTTTCCGCAAAATGCTCGCTGCTCACCTGATATGTGCCGTTTGCAATCCCGGCCTTGATGGGAGCTACAAGCTCGCTTCTAACATCCTCCGCCGCTGCAACTGCATTCTTCGCGGTCTGGATGTCCTTACCGAAACTGGAAATATGAATCCTGTCGGTTTCCGCGTTCTTCGCGGTGTTCTGCGTCTTAGCTCTGCTCTTTGCACCATAAACCTGCTGCACTTGTGTATAAGCTTCAATACGCATACCGGATTCCCCCTTCCTGCATTTCCTTTGCACAGGAAATTCTTCACTTACAATAACTTACACTATTAGTATCGGTCTTTTTCGCAAAGACTTTAGGCCTTTTCCAAAAAAAAGCAAAGAAACGCCGAAATATCGACGTTTCTTTGCTTTCAGCAAATGCCGGCGACCGGAATCGAA
>JAAGKN010000641.1_pt1 | contig 51103 bp, 46 predicted proteins | sample 6206371 | NCBI WGS metagenome assembly JAAGKN01 (sample SAMN11533720, study PRJNA540317) | gut metagenome | isolation source: fecal pellets from male and female animal of same cohort | host: Peromyscus leucopus | place: USA:CA | collected 2017 | reverse complement strand
CATTTCACAGAAAAAAACTGTCCGATTGGACAGTTTTGTCATCTGAAAAAATCAATTGTTTATGGCTGTAAATCTAGCTGCATTAAATACCAGGTTTTGCCGGCATGCGCTGAATCAGCAACGCCTTTGTTGACAAAGCCGAGTTTTTCATAAAACGGAATATGTTCCTCCTTGCAAGTCAGAATAATTCCGCTTCGTGAATCTTCACGACAGTCCTTGATTGCTTCCTTCATTAAGATCGAAGCATAACCACGATGACGGTATTCAGGATCTGTTTCTACACCAAACATCATTTGCCATTTGCCATCTTCATTATGCATGGCAGCATTGGCATACATTTCATCAGCAAGGAATTCATTGTCAGTCGTCATTCCATTGACCATGGCTACCAGGCGGCCATCTCGTTCAAGCAGCCAGAAATGATTTGGGAAAGTCTCAAGGCGCTCCTTTAAGACAGTCCTGGACGCAGCTTCTTCAGGCGAAAAACAGGCCTGTTCGAGGCGGTTGATCTCTTCAAGATCGTTCAAAGACGCATTGCGAATATCGAGCATTGTCAGCTTCCTCCCGTCTAAGCACGACCATTATAGCAAACTTAGGAAAAAAAAGATTGCATCATTCTTTTTATCATGTTGTATGAATCCAAAGATTATTCCTTGTTTTTCTCATTATCAGCCAATGAACTTGGATCCAGAATCTCATGATTCAGTACATATGAAGCTCGTTTATCATGTTCCTTTTTCATTGAAGGATTGCCGCTTTCTTCATCCGAGTAGATCTCGATAACATAGTTGCGGCCATGAATTCGATCAACAATCGTTGCGACAATTCCATTTTCATTTTCTACTGTATAGAAATACTGATCATTGGTTCCTTCAAGCCGTAAATATTTCTGAGCTTCCCGAAAATATTCTTCTTCTTCCGATTTGGAAAACGGATAGTCTGCCACATAACTGTAAAAGATCATGTTCAGACCATTTTCGAGTTTGAAATCACAGGAGTATTCTGTATTGCTGATCAAAGCATCTGTCTGCCAGTCTGAATACTCGGGCATTCCAATTTTGATATCGGACTCAGGAAGCGTCATCATTCCATCATGAATATATTCATCAGGGACGAAAAGAGGATCAATATAGCTTTCCTGAATTTCTTCTGAATAGGCTGCAGAATTAGAATCTTCTGCAGTAAAAGAAACCGTTGCCTCCTCATTTGACGAACTGTTTCTGAATAATCCGGAGACCAGGCTGAATAAACCCAGAAAAATCAGGATGATAAAAGCTGCCATCCCAATCCTGAGAACTTTCCTTGCCTGATGGGGTTCCATTGTTTTTCTTGGTGGGTAAGGATTGATATAAGAATCACGGGGAATAGCTGGAACCAGAGAATTTCCGCATCGCTGACATCTATATACCCCTTTTGGATTATCAAAGCCGCAGTCTTTGCAGATCATCAAATCTCCCCTTTCTAATGATTAGTCACATTTACAGGTCTGAACGAAAAGTTAATTATTTCGTAACCATCGATTTGCAAAATTAACTTTTTTTAGATGAGCCTGCAAGCAAGATATAATTCGGACCATTCTGAGTCAGTTTTGATTCATAAAGATTCATCTCATCCAATAGAAGATTCTGGTTATTAAAATCTTTCATACGATTGAGCTCATTAATGAATTGTTCAAAACACTCCTGAGGTTCAATTTTTATAGACTTGATCAACGTTGAATTCAGTCTGAGCTTTCTGGCAATCGTAATATGAGCCTTGAATGATTTATCATCAAAAACAAAACCATGTTTTTTCAGTTGTTCCTTAAGATTTTGAACTTTGATTGATAATTCCCTATTCTCATCAAAACGCAAAACCAGAAGATCTCTCCATTGTTCAAATAGTCCCGGTTTTAATATAACCTCGCCAAAATCAAAGTTTTGAACCAGAGAAATCAGTTGATGAATTATCTGTTCATCTTCAATATTGCCTAAAAAGACCAAAGTCATGTGCAGGTGATCGGAAGATACAAACCTCCCGGTCATTCCTTTTGATTTCATAAATTTCTCAATCGGAAGAATCTTCTCTTTAAATGATTGAGAAATTGGAGACGCAGTGACATCCTCCCCCGCCTACGCCAACGCTTAGAGGCGGGGGCTTCCACCATAGGCCAGGTTTGGTTCCTGCTCGATAGAGCCATCGCTCTAAGGTTCAACAGGCTATCTCCGTGTGTCCCACGGTTCTATGATATTTGTTGAATTAGGCGATGACTAACCGCATTCCTTCATTTCTGATGTTGATTGCTGCATTGATGTCTCGATCGTGATGAGCGCCACACTCTGGGCAGTCCCAGACTCTGAGAGATAAGTTTTTCGTTTCTTTATTCTTATAGCCGCAGCTAGAACAGATCTGACTGCTTGCAAAGAACTTATCCACTTTGACAAGCTGTTTTCCCATATCGGCAAGCTTATACTCCAAAAATCGAGTGAACATTCCCCAGCTGTTATCTGATACAGACTTACCAAAATGAAGTGACTGTGACATTCCTTGCATATTCAGATTTTCGATACAGACACAATCATGGTCATTGGCTATCTGCCTTGATTTTTTATGCAGAAAATCTCTGCGTTGATTGGCTTTTTTTCATGAAGTTTAGCGACTTTGATTCGCTGTTTATTTCAGTTGTTTGAGCCTTTGACCATGTGTGAAAGTTTCCGTGGCTCTCTTTTGAGCTTCTTTTCAGCCTGGCGGTAATATCCTGGATATTTGGGCTCATTGCCGTTGCTGTCCTTGTACAGCTCATGCATGGAATAATCCAAACCGATGAATGATTGCGGCGTCTGTTCCTGTACTTGCTTATCATACTCGAACAAAACGCTCGCATAATACTTTCCGCTTGGACTCTGGCTTATCGTTACAGACTTCAGTTTATAATTCGAAGGGATCGAACGATGCTGCTTGATTTTGACAAGACCCACTTTTGGAAGCTTGATGCAGCCGTTTTTAATAGTAATATTGCCATTGATACAGTTCGTCGAATAACTCTTTCGGCTGCTCTTCTTCAACTTGAATTTTGGAAAGCCAGATTTGGAGTGTTTAAAAAAGTTCTGGAAAGCTGCATCCAAATGACAAACAGACTGCTGCAGTGCGATGCTGTCCACTTCTTTGAGAAAGCTATACTCTTCAGTTTTCTTTAACTTCGCCATGTCATTAGCACACCAGGTGTAATTCAAAGTGGATTGATCCATTTGGTACTGCTGAATTCTTTTGTCGAGGTAATAGTTGTAAACCAACCGCACACAGCCGAAGGTTTTCGCAAAGAGAATTTCTTGTTCTTTATCTGGATAGATTCTGAATTTGTAAGCTTTGTTCATTGTTCTTTACCCTGGTTAGATATCTATTAAAGCATAATACAAAACTTACATCTTATTTTATAGATCAATCAGGCAATTCATCCCCCGCTTTCTCTTTGCTTAGAAGTGGGGGTCTTCTTGTAGAGAATAGGATAAATAATCGCATGTTACTATCTCAGGAAAATGGCAGATTCGCAATATAATGTTAGATTTTGAACTGCAATTTTCTTTCCTCCATTTTCAAATGATTTTATTCATTGTATTTTGACCATTATTCATCCAGTTTTCGCAAGATACAAGATAAATGGTTCGATGCTTTAATTTAATTATCAACGATTCAGTGACAAATGCCAATACAGACGGATGGTAATTATCCACCCGTCTGTATATTTATTCGATGTTTCATATTGTTCTTGTATTTAGTAAATCAGATTCCGGCTGCCGGACTATACCTGGTGCTTCATTTAACTTACCTATGGAATATAATAGCCAATTCCCTTTTTTGTCCGAATAGGATCTGGCATTCCTAAATTTTTCAGTCTGCTTCTGAGTCTGGAAACACAGGTAGTCAAACTGCCTTCAGAAATATAGGTATCTGTCTGCCATAATTCCTGCATCAGAGCTTTTCGGTTAACAACCGCTCCTTTTTGATCCAGGAGGGTTCGTACAACTTTCTGCTGTGAAAAGGTCAGGGGCAGTTTCTTTTCATTAAAGACAATTTCTTCAAGATCTGGGTCATAAAACAGACCATCCTGAAGAACGATCGCATTTTCTAGATTCTGGTTCATGTTTTCTCCTTCGTTTTTTTTTCTGATTGATTTCAGTTTACAGGCAAATTCTTAAAGAAAAACAAACCTTCAAAAAGCATAAGGAAACCTTTTTCCCTCGTTTATAAACATCAGAAAATCTTTAGAAGCTTCCTGTTTTCTTCAAAAAGAAATAGGAAAAAATATTTAAAATACGCAAAAAAAACGGATCCAAAAGGATGAGATCCTTAAAAATCCGTCTTTCTAAACTTTTCTGGCCGTCATAAGGTCTGAGATTGGATAAATCTCCATATCGAATTCCTTAAGATTTGTTATCCAAAAACGACATCTAAAGCCATCATCAGTGTAAATCCAAGTGCAAAAATCAATGTTCCTGTATTGGAATGCTCACCGCTTGCCGCATCTGGCAGCAGTTCTTCGACAACAACATACATCATTGCTCCAGCCGCAAAGCCTAACATATAAGGCAGAATTGGAACAATGTACTTTCCCATCAGAATCGTCAGAATCGCTCCGATCGGTTCAACAATTCCAGAAAGCGATCCATAGATAAATGCTTTTGTTTTCGAATAGCCGTGTGATCTTAACGGCATGGAAATGATTGCCCCTTCTGGAACATTCTGCAAGGAAATTCCGATGGCTAAACCCAGCGCCCCAGCCGCACTCAGGCTGGGTTCATCCATCATCATTCCAGCATAAACCACCCCTACAGACATTCCTTCAGGAAAGTTATGTAATGTGACCGCAAACATGAGCATCAACGTATCGCTGAACTTTTTCTTTGTCTTTCTTCCTTCGCGGACATTATTTTCCGGATGAATATGAGGAATGGTCATATCCATTAAAAGAAGAAGTAAAATCCCAATCCAAAAGCCTACAGCCGCTGGTAAAAAAGCAAGTGAGCCAAGATGTTCACTTTCTTCCATAGCGGGAATAAGCAGGGACCAAATACTTGCCGCCACCATGACCCCGGCTGCAAATGCGCTCATTGAACGGCGAAGCGAGGGCTTCATTTTGCCTTTCATAAAGAAGACAAAGGCTGAACCCAGCACCGTCCCGGCAAATGGAATCAGAATTCCCTGCCAGACCTGCGCGTTAAACATAAAAATACCTCCAAAGTTCTAATATTATTGTCTGATTGTTATATAAATGGATCGAAAGCATCCATGTTTTCAATCGTTTATTTCTATAGTTAGCTTTAACTAATCCATATTATCTCTACCACAGTCACTTTCTTCCAACCAGCTTTATCGTATCTTTAATGAATTATTTTCTGTATTCGTCTGCCTGTTAATTCTTTCATACAAAATGTAAGCGAACTCTACTGTGGAGTAGATCTTTATCGTTTTTAGCTCAAAGTTTCAAAATTAAAAAAAATCGAAATAAAAAGCATCCGGATTTTCCGAATGCTCTTTTCAGGTCTTTCTCCCTGAGCGAAATGAGGTGGATCATACCGCCAGTTAAGATCTGCTGTGGTGGACTGTTTTAGAAACTAAACTGCCATAGCCCCATCAACGGGAAGAATGGCACCAGTAATATAAGAAGCATTGTCTGAAGCCAGGAAGACAAAGGCTTTGGCAATATCTTCAGGTTCTCCGATCCTCTTCATAGGAATGGCCTGAATCATTGGGCCAATCATCTGTTCTGGCAAAGCCTTGACCATATCAGTCATCGTAATACCAGGGGCAACTGCATTTACGCGGATATTGTATTTACCGAGCTCTCTTGAAAGTGAGATGGTCATACCATTAATTGCAAATTTGGACACTGGATAAGCAAGGCCTGAAGGCTGGCCATTGCGGCTGACCATGCTTGAAGTATTCAAAATAACTCCATGACCCTGTTCTTTCATGATCATAGCTGCAGCCTGAGAGCAGACATATGGAGCTGTCACATTCAGGGACATAACTTTCTCAAAGAGATCTTTTGTATACTTATCAAATGGCGTGGATTCAGAAAGACCGGCATTGTTGATTAAGACATCGAGCGAGCCGTATTTTTCCTTAATTTCTGCAAAGTCTTTTTTAATGGCTTCTTCATCAACCAATGAAGTCCATTTTCCTTCGACCTTTTCTGAATTCAATTCGTTCAATGCTTTTGTTACGGTTTCTTCACGGCTTCCATAAAGAACAACCTGATAACCTTCTTCAAGAAAGGCTTTGACAGTAGAAAGACCGATTCCACGGGTTCCTCCTGTAACGATACAAACTTTATTTGTCATTAAATATTTACCTCTCAAATATTAACAGTCTCTATTCTAGCCTATTTCAATCGCTTTCAGAACACTGAAAGTATATTTTATCTCATTGTTATTACATTTTGTGAACAAAAATCAGACCTGTACCAATCATCTATGAAATGATCCGATCAGGTCTGTTCATTAGGAAAGCTCCGGATGCATTAAAGCTGTCTTTCGGTTTACTGGCAAAAGAGAATTAATTCGCTTTACCTGAATCAAATCTACATCCAGAACACACGGCTCATATCTGCTTTGTGTTTGTCCGCTGGTCTTTGATCTGGATAGCCAATTGGAAACATCGCAAAAGCCCGTTCACCATTTTTCATATTCAGAATCTTTTCGATGCATTCCATGCGGTCTTCATGAGGCGCTACACCAAGCATAACTGTTCCAAGCCCCAGGTTTTCAGCTTCAACCATCAGATTTTCACTGACTAAGGCCATATTGATCTGGCAGAATTCGGGAGCATTTCCTTCGGTTTCATTGTATCCAAGAACAATGATGATTGGTGCTTCAGCTGCAAATTTTGAATAAGGTGAAGAGTCTGCAAGCTGTTTTTTCAGTTCAGGGTTTTCAACCACATAAAACAGCCACTGCTTATCATTAACTGCAGTTGGAGCGGCCATAGCTGCCTTCAGAATGTCTTCAATCATTGCTTTTGGTACCGGCTGGTCTGTATATTTTCGAATTGATCTGCGGGTAAATAGATTCTTATCCATTTGAATTCCTTCTTTCGCAAAACATTTAATTCATAAATTCACATTTTATAACAGGCAAAGATAATCTGTCAGATATTGCCAAGGAAGACATGGTTGAGGTACTTTTTTGCGATCCCTTCAAGTTCCTTCAATTTATCAATATCCGTCGGTTCTTCTTTTTCCTTCCATCTTGGAAAGTAACGAGTGATGTGAAGAGGTATATCCGGATTGATTGAAGCAATCCATTTAGCTTCTTCTTCCATCTCTTTTGCTGAATCATTTCTTCCTGGAACTACCAGAGTGGTGATTTCAACATGAGAAACCTGGGAAGCTCGAACGATGCAGTTTTTCACCGATTCAAGATCACCTTTAAGATCCTTATATCCTTCTTCGTTAAAGGATTTCAGATCGATATTCCAGGCATCCGTTAATGGCAGCACTTCATCGAGAACACAATCATTGACGGCTCCGCTGGTAATCAGCACCGTTTTCAGATCATGCTCTTTGCATAATTCAAAGGTATCGCGTATGAATTCGTAGTTAATCAGCGGCTCATTATACGTAAAAGCAATTCCGATGTTGTCGTAGGCTTTTAATTGCAAAGCCTGCCGGACCAGTTCCTGAGCGCTGACTCTTTCACAGGAAGAGTACAGGTCGTTTTGAGAAATCTCATGGTTCTGACAGAAGGGACAGGATAAATTGCAGCCATAGGATCCGACTGAAAGGATATAGCTTCCCGGTTCAAACAGTGCGAGCGGCTTTTTTTCGATTGGATCAAGAGCCGCAGAAGAGATCAGCCCATAGGATCTGGATACATTTTTGCCATCCTTAATGGTCCGCACCTTGCAGTAACCGTTTTGTCCTTCTTCTAACGTGCATCCTCTGAAACAGATATCACATTTTTCGCTCATCGATGACGCACCACCTCAAAACGCTCAATCACGCAGTCTGGTTCATCTGGAGACAGCCCAGCTTTCTGTTTGGCAATCGAAAGCTGCTTTTCAACCGTGTCGACTCCTTCAAGATCAGGAAGCAATAAACCTCTATGATCATCTTTTGTCACGATTACTCCATATTTTTTCACATCTAAGTCATCTATTGAGTGGATTGGCTCGGCTTGATTTAAGACATCCACATTGATTTCAAGATTATTCAGCTCATAAGGAGCGATGGCCGGAAAACGCGGATCCCTGGTTGAAGCCGCAATTGCATTGAAGATAATTTCCTTTGCAAGTGAGTCTCTGGTTGGTTCAGTCGTTCCAATGCATCCACGCAGAGTTCCATCTTCATGAATGCTGACAAACGCTCCAGCCTGTGTATATAAGAGTTCTTCAGGAAGATCTGCAGGCACTTCAAGAATTTCCTGTTCAAGAATCGCCGCATTGATGGCCTTTCTGGCTAACGCAACCCATGGATCTTCTTTTTCCATCCGTTTTCTGGTTTCCTCATTTAATTGTTCCTGAGCCTGTCTTCCAAAATCGCGGGAAGCATCCGGATTTAAATCGTTGTAGGTAATCACTCCATAACCAACGCCAAAAAATGCAGAGTGAGCCAGAGATTTTGTTTCCGGCTTTAAGCCATCCAGAGCTCCAGCCATAACACAGAAAGGTTTCTGTCCACAAACCATTGCATCCTGAGCTTCCTGTTCACTGATCTGCAAAAGCTCGTCAAAAGCGGCTCTGGACATAATATCCATGATTTTTTTGTCGTAGGCAGGTCCGCATTCTTTATAGCCATAATGCGTTCCTGCTTTCTGACAATGGGAAAGATCTCCACTGGCGACAATTGCAACTTTTCGTCCCAGATCCTTTGCCGCCCTGGCGATCAGCTGTCCAAGCATGTAATGCATTCGGTTATCGATTCCGGCAACACCAATTCGAATAAACTTCGTATTTTCGGGAAGATCTTTTAGAAAATAAAGCGGAACCATTGTTCCATGATCCAGTGTTCCATCCTGCTGGCCCAGAGTTCCCGCAGGAATTCCCGCTTCATCAGCCAGCCTGCTGATTTCGTCAACCATTTGAGTATCATATTGAATTTCAAACTGATCTTCATAATCCCCGAACTGAGCCATGCTGCCTTTTCCAGATTTCCCTGAAGATAACTGCATGTAATCGTAATAACTTGGAGCATGAGGTGAGATGATGATCACGGTATCTGGTTTTTCGTCAACGATTGTTTTGGCTGCCTGTTTATAGGCATCAATAATTTCCTGAATGTGCTTTTCTTCACCCTTTCCGATTCGAGGAAGAATCAGTGGCGGATGAGGTACCATCACAGCGCTTTTTACATAACTCATAATTGTCCTCTCTTTTCATCCAATCGGCGTCTTCACTGGCGCCTGATTGTTTATGTTATTGAGACATCCTATTTATTAAGATTCTTACGTCTATTATAAATGGTATTTCTAATCTTTATTCAGTTTCAGCAGTGTCATAATTCCAGGATATGCCTTCTTCGGGAGACATGTGCCTGATGGAGGCAAGCACCTTAAAAGGAAATCCATCCTGTTTTAAAATGGAATGTCCGGGCTGCCATGCTTTTTCAATACAGAATCCAGAAGCAACCAGTCTGGCATGACAGTCTTCAACCAGTTTCTTGATACCCAGATAAGCCTGTCCATTGGCCAGAAAATCATCGATAAATAAAACGCGATCTCCTTCATGAATTGTATTTTGCTCGATGCAGATGGTATAGTCGGTATTTTTTGTAAAGGAATGAACACGACACGTTTTTGGGTTTCGCATCGTACTTGGTTCAGCCTTCTTTGCAAAAACAACCGGCACGTTTAAATAGAGCGCGGTGGTAAAGGCAGGTACAATCCCTCCACTTTCTATAGTCAGAACCTTGGTAATTCCAAGATTCCTGAATGCTCCTGCAAATTCTTTTCCAATCTCATCAAGCAGGATTGGATCGATTTTATGGTTTAGAAAACCGTCAACTTTTAAAACAGATGGTGAAAGAACAACTCCTTCTTCTTCAATTGTCTTCTTTAAAAGATCCATAATTTCTCATTCTTCCTTTCCGCAAAAAACGATATCATCCAGATATCAATCGTTTCCTGCGTCATCTACTCCCTATTGTAAACGTCCAACGATAAACCACTCAAATATGACTCACTTTCTGTGGAATCCGCTCATCCTTCTGAATGAAAAAATGTCCAGAATCTCAAGTGGTCTGGCAGACCTTGGATTCTGAACATTTCAATACTTTGTTTATTGTCATTGGATGATCGATTATGAAGCTGAAACATGAAAGCTTATAGATTCATCCATCAACACACTTCAAATCATATGGTTTGTTTTTCTCTTATGTCTGACTTCTTCTAAGTCCTTGTTAAAGTACCTGTTTTTTGTACAGAACTTTAGTTTTCAGAGAACCTGATTAATTCATCCTGAGTGTTTTCTTCAAAGTAGATGGTACGAATTTTTTTTAACGAGGATTCATCCATCTCAAAAAGATTCATGATGGCATCCCGTTTAGCAATAAATCCAATGCTTCTTTCCATCTGTTCCATGGACGCAATGCCTTTCCGAATCGCCTCAGAAATCGCAGCCCGGCTAATTTGCAGCTCTTCCTGAATTTCAGAAAGCGAGAGATCGTCAAGAACATACAGGGTAAGAATCTCCTGTTGTCTTTTTGTGAGCAAGGATCCATAAACGTCAAAGAGATCATTGGCTCTCAGACGTTCATCCATGGCAGCCCGGCCTGAAGGAAGGGTTTTATTCATCAAAGCCCTTGATAATTCCCATCAGATAGGAATTAATATCAAATTCTTTAAGATCTTCCGGTTTTTCACCCAGACCAATAAAGCGGACTGGCAAATCGAGCTGTTCACGAATAGCCATCACGACTCCGCCGCGGGCTGTTCCATCCATCTTCGTGAGAATGATTCCTGAAACTGGAGTGACTTCCATGAATTCTTTGGCCTGCGAAATTCCATTCTGACCAGTCGTTCCATCAAGAACCAGCCAGGTTTCATGCGGAGCGCCATCAATTTCACGGCCTGCCACCCGGCCGATCTTTTCAAGCTCGCGCATCAGATTGGTTTTGTTCTGCAGGCGGCCTGCTGTATCACAGATTAGAATCTCATTTCCATTTTCCTTGACATAACGGCAGGCATCGACCACAACACTGGCTGGATCCTGTTTTTCCTTGCCGGCAATGCATGGTGCATCCAATCGCTTGGCCCACTCTTCAATCTGGCTGACCGCACCGGCGCGAAATGTATCTGCTGCAGCGACTGCCGGATTTTTTCCCTGTTCTCTGAAATAGGAAATGAGTTTTGCGGAAGTGGTTGTTTTTCCGCTTCCGTTGACTCCAACCATCAAAATGACTGTTGGCCCCTCTTCATTGAAATGAATGGGTTCGTCTTTTGAAGGATTATAGAAGTCATAAAGGATATTAATCAGATAATCCTCCATTGAATCAAAATCCTTTAATTCCTTGGATCGGGCTTCAAATTCATCAACCACTTTCTGAGCTGTTGCATAACCCATATCGCTTTCAAGCAGAATCACCATGATTTCTTCTAAAAGTTCTTCATTGATTCCACGGAAGTTGTTGGAGAGGGTCCGAATCTTTTCACCAAAAGTCTTTCGGCTTTTTGAAAGGCCCGAAAGATAAGTATCTTTATCTTTGTTTTTCTTAAATGTTTGTTTAATCTTTTCAAAAAAGGCCATGTTTTACCTCTTTGCCTATGGTTTCCTGGCAGTCATATTCTTCAATCTTCAATTTCTTTATTCATAACATTTTTATCAATATGATCTCTATTCGAAATGTCTCTGTCTGTAATCGAAGAAATCTTTGATCTTCAGAACAATGATCAGGAAGACTGACTATTGGACTGACTCATTTTCGCCGCATCTTTGAGCAGTACCTTCAGAACTCTGGAAACACCATCTTTTTGCATGGTTACTCCATAAAGCGTATCGCACTGAGCCATTGTTCCAGGACGGTGAGTTACGACGATAAATTGAGACTGATCCTTAAAGCGGCTGATGTATCTTGCAAAGCGTTCAACATTCGCCTGATCAAGAGCGGCTTCCGCTTCATCAAAGATACATAAAGGCATCGTTCTGGCTTTTAATATAGCAAACAATACGGATATCGCAATTAAAGCTTTTTCTCCACCCGAGAAGGTCTGAATATTCTTGACTGTTTTTCCTGGCGGCTGCACATCAATATCAATTCCGGTTTCAAGAATATTCTCCGGATCGGTCATTGATAAAGAAGCTCTTCCTCCGCCAAACATCGCCTTGAAGATGCCATCAAGCTGAGCATTGATTTTATTGAACATCTCTGTAAACTGAACGATCATGCTCTGATCCATCTCGTCTATCGCATCAAGCAGTTTTGAAGAAGCCGCTTCGAGTTCTTCTTTCTGAGATTCAAAGAACTCGGACTGCGCGCTGACTTCATCGTACTGAACGGGCGCGGAAAGATTGACATCGCCTAGAGAAGCAATCTGACTTCTCAGCTTTTTGACTCTTGAATTGGCTTCCTTTTCTGCTAACTCACAGGTGTATTCAGAAGCGGCTTCAAATGTTAAGGAATAATCCGTATTCAGACGCATTAAAGCCTGTTCCATGCGAGTTTCCGTTCTGGCCTTTTCCAGTTCATCCGAATGAATTTCAGAAGACAGAGAAGACAGAGTCCGCCGCAGCTGTCTGATTTCTCCTTCAAGCGAATCCGCCTGAGAAGCAAGTTCGCTTCTTGATGTTCTTGAAACCTGGATCATGGAGTTCAAATCATCGAGACGGGCATGGATCTCAGAAATCTGAGCGACTAAAGAATCTTCTTCAATCACAGAAGAACCTGTATTGGCATACGCATTCAAGGAAGAAAGCTGCGCCTGCAGATCGTCAACCTTTTCCTTTTTGAGCCGATAGATATTTTCCAGCTTTTCATAATCGATTCTTAACTGGATCCGATTTTCTGACAGCCGGTTATTTTTACTCGAAAGATCACTGATGCTGGACGTAATTTCCTGAATCTTCTTTGTTCCTTTTTCAATGGATGTTTTGACTTCTTCAAGATCTCTTTTCAGCATAGCCGCATTGTCGGATGATTTTCGGCTTCCACCGGACATGGAACCACCCGCATGGACCACGTCTCCATCCAAAGTGACAATTTTTACTTTATATTTCAGCGTTTTTGCCGCTTCAGTCGCGTTTTTAAGATGATCTGCCACCAGAATATTCCCTAAAAGATGAGAAGCTAAAATACCATACTTCTGATCACAGGAAACAAAATCAACCGCTCTTCCTAAAATCCCCTCGGCATGATCTGCTATGATCTGCTGATCAGGAAACAGAGACCTGTTTTTGCATACGCTTAATGGCAGAAAGGTAGCTCTGCCTGCTCTTGAACGCTTTAAGAATTCGATGGCCAATCTTGCACAGCGGTCATCTCTGGTTGCAATCTGTTCAGATGCTCCTCCTAAGGCCGCTGAAAGCATTGCCGCATATTCAACATCACTGCGAAGCAGATCCCCAATGGCTCCTTCGATTCCCTGCAAAGAAGCTCTGGCCTTTAATACAGCCTGTACTCCCTGCTGGTGAGCATACGGAGCGGCCAGTCGATTTTCTAAAACCATCTTTCGAGATTGAAGCGAGTTTAAATGGTTCTGATTGGAGGATAAATCCATTTGAGCCTGATGCATCGCATGTTCAAGCTGCCTGATTTGGGCATCCGTCTGTGTGAGTCGATCTCTCATTTCGGATAGCCGGCTGCTTCGATCCTTCATTTCAAATTCTGCTTCCGTTAACATTTCCTTTAAGGAAGCAATCCGGGTGGCATCATCGGCATGGTCGATGGCATATTTACGCTTTTCATCCTGCTCCACTTTTCGTCTTTGTAAGGCGTAGGATTCCTCTAGCGTTTTTGTATAGGTGTTCTGATCCATCGACAGCTGTTGATCGAGTTCAAAAATCTGTTTTCTTAATTGTTCAAGCTGGTCTTCCTGCTGATTGAGTCTGACTTTGGCACTCGATTCATCCAGCTGATTCTGTTCAAGTCTGGCAGTACATTTTTTCAGGGATTCTTCACAGGCCGATATCTGTCTGGCAAGCAAAGCAATTTCAATACCCGAAAGCTCTTCTTTCCAGGTTTTATACTGCCTGGCTTTTTGAGCCTGTTCCCGGAGTGTTTCAAGCTGTTCATTCAGATGGTCAATATGATCCTGCACGCGTTCAAGATTGGCATGAACGTTTTCTAACTTGGCCAAAGAGGTCTTCTTGCGCTTTTTATACTTCGCCACTCCAGCTGCTTCTTCAAATAAGAGTCTTCTTTCTTCTGGTTTTGCATCCGCAAAAGAAGATATATTTCCCTGAGAAATAATGGAAAGTGAATCCCGGCCAAGGCCTGTATCCATGACCAGATCTGCTATGTCCTTTAATCTGCAGGGCGTTTTATTCAAGTAGAAGCTGCTCTCTCCACTCGAGCGTTTGATTTCCCGGGTAATTTCGATTTCCTCAAAGGGCGAGTCAAATATTTTTTGTTCATTATCAAAGACGAGGGTTACCCTCGCAATTCCAACGGGTTTTCGGCTTTCTGAACCTGAAAATACAATATCCGACATACTCGAACCGGTTCTCAGTGATTTTCCGGATTGTTCTCCCAGCACCCAGCGAATCGCATCGGTCAGATTGCTTTTTCCGCATCCATTGGGTCCAACAATTCCCGTGACTCCATTTTCAAAAGAAATCACCGTCTTATCCGCAAAGGATTTAAAACCGGAAAGCTCAATCTTTTTAAGAAACATTGGCTAATCCCCTTTCATAGAGTCCTGCCTTCAGTCCTCAGACTGGGTCCAAACAGGATCTGTAAACATTGAAACATTCTATCACGGATTCACAGATCCACTATGGCATGAAAATGGTGAATTCGCTTTTTCTTTCGCTTTGAAAAGCTGATGGCAAACTCACTGGTTCAGACTCAGATATTTTAATGCTCTTACCAGCCATGATGGGTTCGAACATTATGAATCCGAATACTATTCACATCCATGTCTGATGTTGAGCAATTCATGAAATGCTCAATCGAAAAAAGCACTCTCAGACAAAGAGAGTGCTTAAAGCAATTTTCAGGTAAATACCAGGCATCGAATACCAGCTGATATTCAATAAGACAGAATTGATCCTTTATTTCAATCTATATTAATCCGCTTAGAAAAAGAGTCTGACGATGTCGTTGTAGGTTGAAAAAATCATCAGTCCAAAGATTAATACGAAGCTGGCAATGATAATTCCTTCAACAATTTTGGTTGGAATCTTGCGGCGGAAAATGGATTCCAGGGCGATAATCAGAATTCTTCCTCCATCCAAAGCCGGAATTGGCAGAAGGTTAAAGATACCAATGTTCAATGATAAAATCGCAAACAACGAAATATAAGGCAATAATCCCTGAGAAACAACCGTGTCGGTCATCTTGTAGATTCCTACAGGTCCCGACAGAGATTCGAAGCCTTTACCCTGAAACAGCTGACCAAAGGTCCTGAAGACCATTCCTCCGGCATCGAGTCCATATTTAATTCCTTCTGGAATCGCTTCTAAAAAAGAAATCTGTCGAACTGGAGACGTGGATGTAAATCCTAAAAGCACCATCTGCGTTTCATCATCCTTATGCGGAGTCATCTTCACATCGAAGTTTTCACCATCACGTTCAATCGTGAAAGTGGATTCTCCTGGATTGAAAGCCAGAAATTCAGAAAGCTCGTCTGTTGTTTCCGGGATGCAGACGGTACCATCTTCAGCCACAATTTTAACGATCTGATCTCCAGGCATAAGCCCTGCCTCTTTGGCCGGGTAGCCTTCTGTCAGAGAATCAATGACTGGAATGGCTGGTTCAACCACATATCCTCTTGCGGCCATCAGACCGATAAAAATCAGGAAAGCCAGTACAAAGTTCATGAAAACACCAGCGGCCATGATAATGACCTGCTGCCATTTGGGTTTAAAGTTCAGACGTTCACTTTCCGGGACTTTGGCTAACCAGTCATCTTCACTGTCTTCACTTTGTGATCCATCTTCTTCTCCGGCCATCATGACATAGCCGCCAATTGGAAGAGCACGTATGGAGAAGAGCGTATTTTTCCCCTGTTTCTGATAAATTGCAGGACCCATTCCAATGGAGAATTCATGACAATGAACTCCAAAAGAACGCGCTGCAAAAAAATGTCCTGCTTCATGGATGATGACAATCACATTGAGCATCAGTAAAAAAGCAAGAATGGTAATAATCACGTTCAATTCTTTCTCCTCCTTTATTTCATAACAATGAAACTCATCCACAACTGACAGTTTCATTTCAAACCATTAATTAAAGAATTGCGAATTGCGTAAGATACAGCTGCACCGTTTCTGTTTTCTGATAGCTTAGAATGAGTCCTTTATATCAGTCCTTTACAAAGAAAAAACTCTGTACTCATAGTCAGATCAGAATACAGAGCATTTTACCAAATAAATATTAAGTAAATTTTAAAACAATTATAAAATTGTAAAAATGATTCCAAACAGAAGAATATTCATCAGCAATGAATCGATTCGGTCCAGAATTCCACCATGTCCTGGCAGCAGATCTGAGAAATCTTTCACTTCATGCGCTCGTTTAAAGGCTGAGAAGCAAAGATCTCCAAGTTCTGCGAATACAGGAGCCAATGCGCAGATCGCAAGATTTATTGTAGGATCAAGCGTAGAAACATATAAAAAGGACATCGCATAGCTGAGAATAAAACCAAAGACCCATCCACCGAAGAAGCCTTCCCAGGTCTTTTTTGGTGAGACTCTTTCATTCATCTTATGTTTGCCAAAGAAACGGCCGGCAAAATAAGCTCCTGTATCCGATCCATAGGTCGCAAAAACAATGGTCCACAGATAGTGGAAATTTGGAATCAGAATCCGGATACTCATGTAGCAAAATCCAAGAATCATCGCAAAGGCCGTCATGGATAATCCGGCATTTTCGTTGATGTCTTTTGTAACCACTGGAAGTGACCAGAAAAAGATCAGGGAACAAATCCAGTAAGCCATCAGAAATTTTTCCGGAATAAAATTCAATCCTAAAACCCAGGCAGCCATAATGATGGTACAGATCATTTCCCAGCGTTTGTTTTCAAGAAGAACATGGATAAATTCATAGCTTGAAGTACATACAACAAAAACCGCTAATGCTTCAAGCAGCCATCCTCCAAAGAATAAAGGTGGAAAAACACATAGAATGATGGCTATTGCGGTCAGCACTCTAGTTTTCATTCGTATTCAATCCTCCAAAGCGGCGGTCCCTGCTTTCATATTCTTTTAAGCAGGCATCAAGGGCCTTCTCATCAAAATCAGGCCATGGGGTTTTATCAAAGATCAGTTCAGAATAAGCCAATTGCCATAACAGGAAATTCGAGATTCTTTCTTCTCCAGAAGTGCGGATCAGCAAATCCACTTCTTCAGGAATAAACAGATATTTAGAAAATTCTTCTTCTGTCAGGTTATTTTCCCGCTTGTCTTCTGCTACTTCCCTGGCATATTTCTGCATGCCAAGAAGCATTTCCCGGCGGCTGCCGTAATTGATTGCAATGCAGAGTTCCAGACCGGTGTTGTTTCTGGTCTGTTCCACCGCTTTGTTGATCACATCCTGCGTTTCTTTTGGAAAACGGTTCAGTTCTCCGGCAAAGGTAACGCGGATGTTGTTTTTCATCAGCTCTTTGATATAGCGTGAAAAGAAAATTCCGGGCAGTTTGCAGAGATAGGAAATTTCATCTTCGGGCCGTTTCCAGTTCTCAGTGGAAAAAGCGTACAGAATTAATTTCTTTATCCCTAAACGATTGGCTTCCAGGGCAATGGTACGAATCGTATCAGCCCCTTTTTTATGACCAGCTGTTCGAGGCAGACCTTTGGACTTGGCCCATCGTCCATTTCCATCCATGATGATTGCAACGGTTTCAGGCATTTTGTTCATTCAGTTTCCATATCGGCAAGGAGATTCCTTCTGTATCCAGAATCCGAAAATTGCCGAACCTCACTTTCATAATGTTATTGATCTCCAGGGCCAGATCGATATTTCGGTCGACCACCCTTTTTCCTTTATGATTTTTAAAAACAAGATTTATTTGAATCATTTTAAAAAACAGGAAGCAGACATTCTCTGCGAATGTTTTACCTGTTTTCATTCATCTTTTATCATACTCAATAGAGGCTCTTACATCCAAAGAAAAAGGTTTCCAAATATTGACGAAATGAACAAAGAAAAAAGTCCTCAGTTGTCATAGGAAAGCAAAAAGACCAAAGAACAGAAAACTTCCAGCAAAAATCAAGAATATAGATTTGATTATCAAAATAGAAATATTCGTATTTTTAATTTCATTCGTCAAACAGGTCTAAAACGTTTGGATATCAGTTCAGTTAAACAAAGAATGAAAAAACGGACTGAAAGAATTACTCAATCAGTCCGGATATTTTTTATTCAGGCAATTCGTTTGATGAATTTCTTAATCTTTTTTTGAATATTGAACAATCAAAATTTTAAAATTAATTTTCTATGCATCCAATCTGAAATTGAGCTTTGAATTCTCCCAGATTCCAGTAATTTGCAAGGCTTGAAATGGCGTTGTTGAAGGCATTTCTTGTCCTGATATGCTCCATTAAAATGAGCTGTTCGTTTAGTAAGGTATATCCATTTGCAGCAATGACTGCATCCCAGTCTGCAAGTAAAACATTGCCTTCTTCCATCTTACTGATTCCCTTATCTGTAAATAGAACTATTTTGCTTCCATCTTTCTTTAAATTGGCAAGCTTTTCCAGCTGATTCTGTGTCAGCGTTCCGTTTTCTGGATAATATGTTCCTTTCATCGAGACAACTTTGATTGTTTTTTGATTTTTGATGTTTGTCTGATCATCCGAATCGTGTTTGTTTTTGATTTGTGCAAATAATTGACTCAAAGTTTTCATTCTGTTTTCTCCTCTGTCTTCTGACATTTGCATTATGTCTGCCCAAAACAGAAGACTCAACCCATTATTTTTGTTTTTATACTAAACAAATGTTAAAATTTTTGTATAAATATTTTTGTAACAATATAATCTGTGAACAGAAATATTTTCAAAATTTTATAAATATTCAAATGATTTACTGGCTTGTCCAGCTTTAAAATGGACAGGGATCAGAAAGGGAAAATTCATGTCAAAGAAAAAAGAAGAAAGACATCTGAAGATCCGTCAGATCCTGATGGACCATCAGGAAATGAAAGTATCGGCGTTGGCGCAGATGCTTCAGGTGACTCCGGAGACGATGCGAAAAGACCTCGATGAACTTGAAAATCAGAATCTGATTGTTCGGGAACATGGATCGGCGTTCTTAAAAAGTGCGATCTCTCAGCTGCCGGTAAAAATTCGTTCTCAGGAATTTCCTGATGAAAAAAGAAGAATTACGATGCGGGCGATTCGCGAAATACAAAATGGAAATATTATCTTTCTGGATGACAGCTCGACGATTATGAATGGTTTGCAGATGCTCAGATCCAAAAAAGATCTGACTATCGTAACCACGAATTTACTGATAGGAATGGAATGTACTCAGCTTGGTTTTGAAGTTGTCCTGCTCGGAGGGAAAATCAATCCTGGAAATTACAATACATATGGCGCTTTATGCCACGATGATCTTTCCAGGTTCACATTTGATCTGGCTTTATTAGGGACGACCGGAATTAAGGGTTCTGATTCCTATATGCTCAATACACTTGAAGAAGTCAGCTTTCATCGCGAAGTTGTAAAGCACTCGCGAAAAGTTTTGATGCTTATGCATCAGGAAAAGATGAATGAAACGGGAAATTATCCATTCCTTTCATTTTCTGAAATCCCCGTTTTAATCACAAATCCACTCTCAAAAGAAGACCGTAATATCCTTAAGGAGGTTCCAAAAATTATCGAAGTTTAATTTATAAAAGGAAAAGCAGCATAAGACCAAAAAGCAAAAAATAAGATGCCCAAAAGAAAAAGACCAGAAATCCTTAATCGCAAAATGAGAATGCCAAAATAAGCACTCATTGCAGTTGGATTTCTGGTCTTTATTTCATTCATTATCAGCCTGCTAAGACAACCGGCTTTCGATGATTGAACTAGATAGTCATCAGGTCTTTTTCTTTAGCGGCAGCCATTTCATCAATTTTTTTGATGTATTTGTCTGTCAGTTTCTGGCAGTCATCAAGCAGACTCTTTTGAACATCTTCAGGAATTTCTTTATCCTTTTTGATGTCTGCATTGGCATCGCGGCGGCAGTTGCGGATATTTACTTTCGCTTCATCTGCATACTTCTTAGCCTCTTTAGCCAGCTGTTTACGGCGATCCTGTGTTAATGGCGGCACATTGATCCGAATGCAGTCAGCTTCAGCCACTGGGGTGACTCCAAGGTTTGCTGCGCTGATTGCATGGTTAATGCCTTTAACCATGGTGCGGTCATACGGTTTAATAACGAGCTGTGTTCCTTCGAGAACGGAGATTTTTGCCATCTGATTAATAGGTGTCATTTCTCCATAATAGTCAACACGTACCCGATCAAGCATGGAAGCGGAGGCTCTGCCAGTACGGATCGTTTTCAGATTGCCATCGAGATTGTCGATGACATCCATCATATTCATCTCAGCTTCTTCGAGATAGATGTTTTCCATGATATTTACTCCTGTTCTTTGGATTATTTTTCTTTTGGAATCTTCGTGTATATGAGCAGTCGATTAACGAGTAATAACGGTTCCGTCCACTTCTCCTCTGACTGCTTTGGCGATATTGCCAGGCTCATTCATGTTGAAGACAACCAGATCGATGTCGTTGTCCATACACATTGAAATGGCGGTTGAATCCATTACCTTAAGTTCCTTGTTTAATACATCTAGATAGGTCAGATGATCAAAGCGCTTTGCGTCTTCAAATTTCTTAGGATCCTTATCGTAGACCCCATCTACACCGTTTTTCGCCATCAGAATGACATCAGCGCCGATTTCTGAAGCTCTTAAGGCAGCTGTTGTATCCGTTGAGAAATAAGGAGAACCCGTTCCAGCACCAAAAATAACCACTCTGCCCTTTTCGAGATGACGAAGGGCTCTTCTTAAGATATACGGCTCGGCGACTTTCTGCATTTCAACAGCAGTCTGCACCCGGGTATCCACATCTTCCTGCTCCAGCGCGTTCTGCACGGCGAGCGCGTTGATTACGGTTCCGAGCATGCCCATGTAATCGGACTGGGCTCTGTTCATACCCATTTCTTCCATTTCGCGGCCGCGAATGAAGTTGCCTCCTCCGACTACGATAGCCAGCTCTACACCGGATTCGGAAATTTCCTTGAGTTCTCTGGCCAGAGAAGCCAGAGTTTTGGGATCAAGATTTTTACCGTCTGATGAAAGAGCTTCACCGCTCAGTTTCAGCAATACTCTTTTATACATGATTACTTCCTCACATTCTCCATAATTATACAGACTTAAATGTTCGTTTAAAACCGGATTTTTCAAGATCAGTTCTTTGATTAATTTATCCCATTTTTTTACTTTAGTTGGATATCTAAAGTCAATTAGAGCTGGTATTTTGCCTGATTCTCCTGTTTTCTTGTTATGACATTTTTAATATTTCTTCTGTTTTTAACTGCATCCACCATCTAAGGATTTTACAATCGTGAAAAATACGAGAAAAAAGAGCCTGATCAGGCTCAGATTATTTTCATGCAATTGAATATTGTAAATTGTGCTTTTGGTTTCTTGTTTGTTTATAGAGATCCTTCTTGATTTTCGACAATTCTTTGATTGTCCAGTTTTTAAGATCCTATCTGCGGTGATAAATGAATTAAATCTGCACAAAGCTTATCTTTTCAACTCAATTTATGTTGCATGATAATTATCTGTATCTAATTCAGACTCTTAAATTTCAATAGAACCTGGTTAATCCGTTTGACTGGTTATGGTCTTTATCTTTGGTATGGTTTCTTTTTCTTCAGGTCTGAATACTCCATATGAGTTTGACTCAGACCTTAAGCCATCAGGATCAACGCTTTTACAATTTTGCCTTAATCCAGGAAGACAGTTACAAACAAATCTTAGAGAAGAATCACCGCAGCTGTCGGTTGTTGTCATCAATCTTATCCTGTATTTTAGCAATCTTGCGGACCTTCCGATCGATGACTTTCTTGTTATGCCGGATCTGAGATTCATGCATAGATTTCATCGAGCTGGCCTGATTTCGTTGGATTTGGTTATTGTGATCTTCAATTTTTCTTTCCTGCTGCGTAATCCGGTCGTTAGCTTTGTCAATCTTTCGCGAAAGTTTGACATTTTTCCTGCGAAGCTTCGCATTCGCATTTTCATCTTCAGAGATTAGATCAACCACTTCCATGTTATCCATATAAAGTTCTGGATTTTGTTCAGGAGTGCATCGATAAGCCGTTTGTCTGTTTTTCTGAAGTCCCATAACGAGCAGATCAGGATCTTCCCGATCCCAGGAATCCGTCAATAACGATTCGTTTTCAAAGGATTCATCGATTTTTCCATCCGAACTTTTAACCATTGATCCTTGATCTGGATCAATAAAGGAATTGTCATTTCTAAGTTTTAATCCTTCTGAAACGAAATTCTCACTTTCATTTAAATCATCAGAATTCATTTGAACCTGGCTGAAATCTTCCTCTTCATCAAAAAACTTGTCTGGACTTCTGGAATCCTGAAGCATTTTTTCTTTTGCATCCATCTGCTCCTGAACACTTCTTTCATCTGTTCCTAATGCATAGTTGATCTCTTTAGCCGCAGATGAAGTCTGGTTTAATCCTGGTTCTGAGTTTTCGATGGTCTGAGAATAATCGTTGTAATCATCAAGAGCCATCTGGCGCTCATCAAATTCCCCTTCTTCCCGTTCAAGAGCCAGAGCGATGGATTCTCTTTCTGATTCGAACTGACTCAAATGCTGATCATTTGAAATCTGATCTTCCTCATCACGAGCTTCATCTTTTCGATTTATTTCGTTATGGTCTTTTACATCCTGATCGATTGAGATATTGGATTCAAGAAGCTGCAAAGGATCAGCTTCTTCAATGGGAGATACCTGATTCTTTTGGGCATCCTCCATTCCTTTGATATAGGATTGTTCAGTATCAAAATCCTCGGCAAATGCGGCATAAGCCATATTTCTTATTGTCTGATCTTCTTCATCATCCATCTGATCGATCCCATCAAATCCATCCAGATCATTCAGATCCTGGTTTGCCATTCTGGCATCCATTCCATAGATCTTTTCGCTCTTTAAAGCTGCTGATTCTAACGCTGTTTCCGGATCCTTAATTTCTGATCCAAACCAGTCTCCAGTTGCTCTGGATGTAATCTGTCCTGATTCGTCAATCAGACGATCCGAAGATGATCTGTTTTCTGCCTGGGTCTCTTCTGCTGCAAAGTCTGGTCCAGGAATTTGTTCAATTGAACTTTCCATCAGGTATTCTTCTTCCATTGGATCCTGAGGATTCATCTGATCCTGATCAAACATATCCATCAGATTTGATTCTGAAGTTTTACCTAAAGATTCTGGCTGCTTGGTACTCATGCTTTCTTCTTCGATCAGGGTCATCTGATCTTCTGGAGTCAATTCAAAAGAAGTTTCTCCAACCAGAGATTCCTTTAACACTTCGGATGGCTTTTGTCCGTCCTGTTTAAAATCGGAATCGTTCATCCATGCTGGATTTTCTGAATTGATTCTATTCATATATTCTGGCTTTGTGTCTTCAGACTTTGCCTCTTCAGCTCTTTGAGAAAATTGATCTGAATCAGATGAAAACGAATTAGCTGAATCATAGCCGGACAGATCGAAAGCTGATTTCGAATCATCTGGATGATCTTCTGGTTCACAGGAATACTGACCTGTCCAGGCATCATAGGAGCAGCTGCCTTTTGTCCGATTGACGAACCCGCTGGATTCGCTATCTGCAATCTGATTAAAGCGGGGATCATTATATTGATCCTGAGTGCAAAAATCATCATTTGAAACAGATGATGATTCATGAATGTCTTCCGGGATAAATCCATGGCCATCCGCACTTCTTGTATTGGGATATGAATCCCTTAAGGAGGAACCTGCATTGAAAATGCTGCTTTCATCCTGGACTTCTTTTTGCGTATAAATTTCCTGATCAGGGATAGAATTAGGAGAAACCCGGTTTTTTGATTCATTTCTGCTTTGCAATGGCTGTCTTAACGCATCGCATGTTTCATCACTTGCGGTGAGCCGAACTTCTTCTTTTCCAGAGGTTCTGAAAATGCACATGATCTTTCCGTCTTGTGGATCGCAAATCGAAGATTCTGAAGTATAGGCATTTAAAACCCGGTCAATATCTTCTGGATCTGCATCGAATGAAATCATGTTGGGAATCTGTTTTTTCGCGATGAGTACATTCAATTTTCGATCATTATTCATTGCCAAAGTAATTAGAGCACTAAGGACTTCCTGTCCCTGTAAAGATTGAATTTTTATAGTCATATACTGCCTCTCTGTCTGATCGCATCGATCAGCGCATGGGCATGGACCTGTTTCAATCTGCAAAACACGATGAGCTAAAAAGTTGGAAACAGCCTGAAATCTCTGATGAACTCAATTCATGCTCTTTCATTCTGATCATCAGGCTTTGTTGAATTATTTCCATTCTTTTTTAGCCTTATTTCGGTTTTTAACTACTGTTTCAAGCTTTTCCTTTATTCTTTCATTTGTTTTATTCGTTTCATTCAAATCATTCAATATTTTTTCGTCTGTTTCATTGATCTTTTTTAAAGACAAATTCCTGACTCTTCATCTTCAAATCAGAACAAAAATAGAACAGATTCTGTTTTTTTATGTGCCCAGAAAAGAGAGAACTTATTTTTATACTCACTTTTCAAAATAATTATCCAAAACTCGTTTTTTCAAATCCAACCCCCTGACCACCAGGCCCATTAGAAAATTTCATCCTTATCTGATTTTGAATCGCAGTACCTTTCTTATTCATTTGTTTCTGGATCTGAGCCAAAGCAGATTGTTTCTGTTGATTTTAAAAAAGCAAAAAATGAAAAAAGGACAGATAATCAACCGTTCAGTTGATCTCTGTCCTTCAAAATCATATGGTTATGTGCCATAGATTCAAATTCACTATTTGTTTATATTTTTTTGTTGAGAATTTATGAATCCTGTTCTTCTGATTCGACTTTGTAGATATAGCGAACACTTGTTGAAGCGCCTTTAGGAGCTCCGGCAAAGCTTTCAAAGCTTTCGGTATACGTCTTAATTTCCTTAGCGACTTTTTCGAAGCTTTCGAGATCGGCACTGGCCACATCCACTGCATCCTTTAATGGAACAATTCCTTCTGACTTAAACTTTTCTGTTCCCTCATGTAAAGTTTTTGCTCCATCATCCAACTGGCTGACTGCTGAAGAAAGATCACTCAATCCTACCTGCATGGCACTTAAGGATACAGAAGTATCGTTGAGCTGGGCTGTGCCAGATTTAAGCTGTGCAGCTCCATTTTTCAGATCTTCTGATTTCGCATTCAGCGTGGCAGATCCTTCCTGCAGCTGTTTAATTCCGGCATCGGATTGTTCAAGAAGCTGCTTGCTTGCCGGTTCAAGTTTTTCACTGACAGAAGCATCCAGCGCTTTTGCTCCAGCTGCTGCTTTAGAAATACCCTCTTTGAGTGCAGATACCTGAGGCATCAGACCCTGGAAAATTTCTGAATTCTTTAAGGCATTGATCTGTTCAGAGAACTGAGTTAAAGCGCCTTTGGCCGTATCCAGATCATTCTGTAAAGAAGCCATGGCCGCTTTGGCCTGATCAATTCCCTGCTGCATCTGAGCCAGGTTATTCTGTAAAGCTTCTGCGGCTGCATTGAGATCACCAGGATTAAGCATCGAATACGAAGCAAATTCTGAAGTGATCGATACAGAAGGCATGGATGCTAATGCATTCTGAAGCTGAGCTTTGCTCGCAGCTAAAGATCCATCCGTATCCTTGCCTGCAGCAATGGCTGTATCAATTGAAGCGATAGCATTATTGATTGCTGCTCTTGATGAATCTAAGGAAGCATTCGCAGTGGCAGCCTGTTCTTTTAAGCCGGCAGCGATCTGATTATTCTGTTCTGTTACGGCATTATTTTCAGCAATGGTCTGATTCAGGGAAGTTACGATATTTCCAAGCTGTTCAGAAAATTGTTTTGAAGACTGATCGAGCAGAGTGCTCATCTGTGAGAGTGAACCGCCAAGCGTATCAACCGTCTGCATATCCGAGGCAACCATCTGATCCAGTGAATCAAGCTGAGTCTTATATCCAGCCAGCTGCTTGTCGAGTCCTTCAATGGCTGAAGGATCCATTGAATTCAGTTTTTCTTCAATCTGAGACAGACCAGCTGCCAGTGAAGAAGTTCCCTGTTTAAGCTCAGAATCAGCCGTAAAGGCTTCATGCAGCTGCGAAATGCCGTTTGATACCTGATCAAGTGACTGCATTCCTTCATCCAGTTGTGCCACGCCATCGGTATATTGCGTAATTCCATCACGCAGCTTGCCAGAACCATCATCCAGCTGTTTTAAAGCCTGTTTGAGCAGTTCGATCTGATCGGTTGAAGAAGTTAATGGCTCGATTCCTGTCTTTAATTGAGAGGTTCCATCGGCAAGCTGTCCAGCGCCGTTTTCTAACTGGTCAGCAGCATCTGATAGTTCAGAAACCCCATTGGTCAGTTCAGAAATCTGAGAAATTTCCTCGATATCATCGACTTCAAAATCGTCAGTTAAGGCTACATAGATATCCGGTGCTGAATAGTTCTTCACATCCGCTTCAATGATCACATCATCAGCCAGCGAAATTTTGTCGATGATGGACTGCAGCCCTGCTGTCTTTAAGGTATCTTCAAGTCCTGGAACCGCCGTAAACATCATCATTTCCTTATTGCCGTCGTTGATCAGGTTTCCCTGTGAACATTTGACGTCGCTGAAGACTTCATTATCAAAATTCATCAGTCCGCCAGCCAGAAATGCTGGATGAATCGTCACATTTTTACCCTGTACATTGACATTTTTGGATTCATTATTCTTAAAGGAAACAATCGTTTTAAGATGACCAGATTTTCCAGCCAGATCTTTGGCAGAAATCTTTTTTCCATCCAGTTCATATGTAATATCTACTGTCACTGGAAGTTCCTTATCAGTAACGCCCTGATAATAAACATCCTTACCCTCGACACTCCAGGTGTATTCGTCGCCTTTAACGACTGGTTCTTCTTCAGTCTTGACGTTTTCAACCTCTTTTAAATCCAGGTTTTCCTTAATGTTTTTAATTCCATTTTCGTTATGGATCCAGGAAGAAACGAGCGTTTTCTTAATATCGCCATCTTCATTGATGAAGGTATAGACGGTTTCGGTTTTCTCTGTTCCATTTTCTGGATTGGTTTTAGAGTTCTCTTTTTCTTCGGCAAAGACGCTTGCAGGCATGCAGGTAAAGCTTAATGCGGCAGCCAGAAGTCCGGCCGAAAGATTTTGCATGTTTTTATTCATAGATGAGATCTCCTTGAGCAGTTTTGCCTGCATCTGAATATTCTTTCTTATCAAAATGCTTCATAAATCCTGAAATCATTTCTGAACTGAATGAGTTATTTTCATTCTGTCTGTGGACAGGTTCGTATTTGATCGTTGTGATCTTAGCCTGTTCAACTGCTGAAACAGAATCTGTTTCGTTTTTGTTTTCTTCTCTATTTGTTTCTTTGTTTTCTTTATCTCTGCTTTGATCAAGGTTTGATTTTGGCCAGCCTTTTGTGGTTTTTGAAATCAGGCCATTAAACATCAATAACATCGAAGGCAGGATCGTCAGGATCACAACCACGCTGATTAAGGCTCCGCGGCCAAGCAGAATACATAATGACTTGATCATATCCATCTTTGCGACCAGAGAAACACCTGAGCAGGCTGCAAAGAAGCTCAGACCGGAGGTGATAATCGAAGGAGATGTCATTGTGATAGCCATTCGAATCGCATCTTTTGGCTTAAGTCCCTGTTCAAGTTCTTCCTTATAACGGGTAGTCATCAAGATCGCATAGTCAATGCATGCTCCTAACTGAATGGTTCCAATGACAACTCCAGCAATAAACGGAAGAGTTGAACCCGTGAAATAAGGGATACCCATATTCACGAAAATCGCAAGTTCAATACAAAGCACCAGAATGACTGGCAGAATCAGAGATTTAAAGGTGATCGCGATGATGATAAAGATCAGAGCAATACTTACGGTGTTTACCATCTGGAAGTCAATTTTTGTCGTCTGAATCAGATCCTCATCCAAAGCTCCTTCACCTGCGATCAAACCATTTTCATCATAGCGGTGAACGATTTCATACAGATTGCTCAACTGTTTAGTCATATCATCGGTAGCAGCCCGATAGTCTGTATTGACCAGAATCAGTTCCCTGTTTCCAGCCTGAAGAACATCACGAACAGCTTCCGGTTCCATATCCAGTGGAATGGCCGGTCCGACGATGGAGTGATAGGAAAGCACACTGGTTACACCATCTGTATTTTCTAATTCCTTTAACATCTGTTCCTTTTTGGCTGCCGGGATATCCTTGTTCACCATCAGGAAATGAGATGTATTCATATCAAATTTTTCTTTCAGATCGTTGGTTCCGATCGTACTTGAAAGATCCGCTGGCAATGAAGCGGTCAGATCGTAATATTGATTGACATTGTTCTGAGCAAACCAGGCCGGAACAATGAGTAAAGCTAACGCAAGACAGAATGCCTTGTAATGATTGGAAACAAATACAGCTGTTTTTCTTAAAGGACGAATGAGCACTGGATGCTGCCACTTTTCGATCCATGGATCAAAAAACATCAATAAGGAAGGAAGAATCAAGATGGTTGACATAACAGCCAGCAAGACACCCTTGGCCATAACCAGACCGATATCCCGTCCTAATGTCAGCTGCATGACAACCAGTGCCATAAAACCGGCTATGGTTGTGACAGAGGAAGAAGGTAATGGAAATCCAGGTCGCATGAATGGCTTTGGCCATCGCTTCCTCATTGGTCGGATTTTTTGTTTTCTCTTCCTGATATCGGTGCAGCAGGAAGATGGAGTAGTCCATTGAAACAGCCAGCAGCAAAATCATTGATAACGCATTGGTCAGATAGGAGATTTCTCCAAAGATAATGTTGCTTCCAGCGTTATAAACAATTGGATAGATCATTCCAAGCAGGAAGATAAATGGAGCAAGCCAGGATTTTAATCCAAGCGAAAGCACAATCAGGCAAAGCAATACGGCAACGATTGTGTAGATCGGCGTCTCCTGATTGACAACCGTTCGTGTATCAGCGGTAATCGCGGAGAATCCAGCGATATGAGCATTGTCATCACACAATGCTTCAATCGCATTGACGGCATCCATTGTTTCATCGGATCCGGATGGGTTTGTGAAGGTTACGATAATCATCGTCGATCCATCCTGATAAAGAGTATCCCGAAGAAGGGATGGAAGAGCCTCTGTCGGAACATCTAAGTCCGCAAGATCCGTTCTCCATAATGTTTTGTCGACGCCAGGTATTGCGTCGATCTGTTCTTTTAGAGCCTGAACTTCCTGATCTGGGGTATCGTTTAAGACCACCATGGCGGTTCCTCCCAGATTGAAGTCATCATTGAGTACATCCTGAGCCTTCATGCTGATCTTATCGGCTGGAAGGTAGGAAAGAATATCGTAATTGATTCGGGTATTGAAGTAACCGATTGCTGAAGGGATCAGCAGAAGAGTTGCTATAAGAAGAATCCAATTTCGATATTTGACAATCACTTTTGAAATTTTATCCATACTAGTTGGTTTCATTCCTTTCACGCTCATCACTTTATGCCAAAAATGACCGATGGTCAATTTTATAACCTGATAAATTGATGGTCATGAATAGGTTAATGTCTAATAAATGACTACCGGTCATTTTTGTGCTTATTTGACTCCCTGATGCTACAATACGGATATGCCAAGCAAAGTTATCCAAAACAAGGAACAGAAAAAAGAAAAACTTCTGGAAGCCGCATTCTTCTTATTTACGCGAAAAGATATTAATGAAGTGTCTATTTCCGAAATTGCCAGGGAAGCTGGTATTGCGAAGGGTACCTTTTATCTATATTTCAAGGATAAATATGATTTAAGGGACTTTTTGATCTTTACTCACTCCAAAAAAATTCTGGAAAAAGCGATTGAAGCTCTGGATCAATCACAGATTCTTTCATTTGAAGACAGTGTGATCTTTATTATTTCTGATATTGAACGACAGCTTCAGCAGCAGCCCCTACTGCTAACTTTTATCAAGTACAATCTGCCCCTGGCGCTGTTTTCAAGTCATCTTTCATCTTCGATCAAGGACGATCGGTATTCCTTAAAACATCTGTTTGTCGAAAGAGCCAATCAGTCAGGTTACCGCTTTGAAAACCCCGAAGCCGTCTTATTCATGATTTTAGAACTGACGACCAGTGTCTTTTATCAGACCATGATTAACCAGATCCCCTGCTCTTTTGCTGAAATCAGACCCAGTTTCTATCAGGCAATACGCGCGATCTTGTCTATAGGTCATCCGGAAAAAGCATAACCAGAGTGATTTCTTCAACGTTTTTCAGTAGTTTCAATGGTTTCAATAGTTTTCCCCGATTTCTTCTTTGTTCCATTCTTTGTTCTGTTCTTTGTCCTGTTTGCTGCGGCATTAAAAATTCAATGCCGCTAAAACTTCATTTTGCACAGAACAAACCTTCATAACTAAAAAACTGTCCGTTAAACATCAAGACTAAACTGGACAGTTTTTTTAATCCGGGATTGTATTCTCAATGCAGCTGTGATTGAGATATCACTTTATAAGAATGAATTGAAACAAAGAATTCGAATGAAGAATTCAAACAAGAAATCAGGAAGATCTGAGAACATTCTTATTATCCACTTCTTCACATTTCACATTTATATTCCCGTTTTATGGCAATTTTCAATCATTTTTACCGTTTTTCAGACATTAATTCTGATAATTTTTCTAGAATTGAAACTCTGTTATCAATGCAAAACCTGATAGCGTTTTCCATTGTAAATCTTGTTTCAGCTTTACCTATCGCCCTTCTGGTCCAGGAATGTTTTTCATATAATGAACATGGATAAAGAGACGGTAAAGATTATCGAACTTTTCCATCTTGACAATACCATCAATAACATTTACACAAATTTTTTTGTCATAATTTTCGCTTTAATGCTTCACTCGAACAATTCGGGAATCAGACAAACCAGAACCTCAGAAGAACAAGAACCATAGAAATGGAGGATGAGATCATGAAAACGACTGTAACCAGACAAAACATCATTGAAAAGATCAACCAGCTTTTTGTCACCGGCCAGGAATTTAAAGCCATCCGTGATGACTATTCGGTAAAAATTCATACTGTGGATCGCGATGGATCGATCGCTCTGGTTGATGATCATATTCTGACTCTTGAATCCACTCATCTGAAAACAGGCGAAACGGATTTCTTTCTCCACTTTGATATGAATGAAGATGACGAACTTGAAAATAAGATTCAGCCATTTCTCGACTTCCTGAAATCTGATCATTCTGAAGAATCTAAAACAATCTGCCGCAGCTGTTATAAAACTCCATTAAAAGTCTATTTCTGCTGTTCTGGAGGAGTGACTTCTTCATACATCGCTCATATGTTAAACGACAAAGCCAGAGAATTGATGATTGATATACATGCAGAAGGCATGCCCTGGATGGATCTGAAAAAAAGAGCCAGAGAAGCGGACCTGATTCTTCTGGCTCCTCAGATCAGCTACCTTGAAAAGAAGCTGAAAGCTGAATTTGGTGATAAAGTCAGCATGATTCCAGCAATCGATTTTGCTACATTCAACTATCAGGGTATGCTTCATACGGTGATGAAAAGAGACAAGGAAAGAAAAGCAAAAAGAAAAGCTCAAATCGAACAGGCTTTTTCTTACTTTGACCAGTTAGCTGTCCTGGCAGCGTGTCAAACCTGCGGACAAAGCCTTTAAAAAATTACAGTTTTCAAATCGATCGTTTTCATTTCAACTTTTCCTGCCAAATTAAAACGATCAGATCAGACATAACAATCTAAACTATGATCCAAAGCCGAACCATTAAGAGCCATCTGTCAGCATGTAAACTGTCAGATGGCTCTTTGCATGGATCTTGATAAAGTCAAATTTTCAAACGTCAAATTGTCAGTAAGGCCAGACAATAGTCTTTTAGTCTATTCATCCACTTTTTTAGAAACCGAACAATTTTTGCTTGCTTCTGTTTTAGCAATCTTCTGCATTCTATGGTTTGTTTGAATTCAAAAGAATTTCTTTTGTTTGTTGATCAACAGCATGCTTTTTGAGCTCTTCATCGCTGATTATCAGGCCGCTTTCTGGAATTGACAAAGGAAGTCCCACTGATTGCAGCTGCTTTTTAAATAGGCTGAGTGCCTGTTCAAACTGATTGATATCAGCAGAAAATGCTTCTTTGGCGATTTCTATGCTTCTTTCTTTCTGTTTTTGATTCAAGCTTTTTAGCCAGGCAATAAATAACATTGAACCGGCTGTTCCTTCAGTCAGAGAATATTTAAAGGATAGGTTGGAAGCGATGGATTCAATTGAACATTTGGATACATTCAGTTTTGTGTGAGATTGATATCCGATCTTAAAGAGACTCGTACGGGCTTCAAGATCATCCTGATTCATTTTCAGCTGGTCTGCTGCCAGAAACAGATCCTTTATTAATGTGATGGCTTCTTCAAGCTGCTTTTCATCATCCGTTTCGAGTGCAGCAAAAAACAGGTGAATGAAAAGACCAAACGCTTGATTCATCGTTGGAAAAAGCGGATACATGGAAAGCTTCGGATCCAGAATAGCAAAAGTACATTTCAGGGACGGATCATGAATCGTTTTGCGTTCTCTCTTTTTAACCAGCGTACAGGACGTTGAAAGTTCTGCACCAGAAGAAGGATTCGTCATAACGGAAGCAATAGGACAGGTTTTCTTTGGTTTCTTCTTTCCAGTCCAGAAATCCCAGACATCCCCTTTATAGTGAAGACCAAGGGCTATTCCTTTTGCGCATTGTAAGGTGGATCCGCCTCCTAAGGCGATGATGACATCGCAATTTTCCTTTCTTGCAATCTTTATTCCCCGTTTTACAGATTTATATGTAGGATTAGGGAGAATCTGTCCCATATTGGCATATGGAACCTGTTCCTTATTCAGTAAAATACGTACTTTTGTCAGAAGACCATCTTCCACAGGTCTGTGACCATGGACCAGCAGCGCCTTATGAGCACATCCTCGAATTAGATCAGGCAGTTCTTCTAAAGAATCAGGACCAATTTTTATAATTTGTGAATTCTCATGATTGTTGTTTTTCATATCTGAACCATACCATTGATCCTCGTTTTCATACCTGTAAAAGCAACAATCCAAATATTTAGAGTTTTTTTCATCTTCCTGAACGCTGGTCTAGCCTTTTTCCATTTTTGATCAATCAAAAGAAAAAAGACATGAACCAAACGATGCTTTTCATATTCCATTCATTCCCCGGCCTTCATCTGTCCATTCTTCGATTTGACTGATGCGACTTTGTTATAATGGTTTCAAGCAGCAATCATCCTGTATTCCTAATCAGTAAGATGCCAATAATCTTGGTCAGGATGAGTGCTTAGAGAGTAAAGAAATTTGTCCATAACTGACAAAAGAAGGAGAATTTAATGACACAATATGCTTTTAAAGACAAGAATAATACCGTTTTTGTCATCTCTGAAGAAGAAAAGCAACCTGGTTGTACAACTGCACATATCGATGTAATTGATGAAGAATCAACTGAAATCCCATTCAGTTCCAGCGAACTGACTGGTTTATATACATCTTTATATCACTTACTTGGTGATCGACCGATCAGTATTCAGGTTGAGCAGACCAGCGATCGTCCGTATACCCAATCATTATCTGCAATGCAGCTCACAAATACGTCCGATGAAGAAAATGGACTCTATATGTACTATCTAAACGGACGCAATGAAAAGCCAATCATTTATCTTTCTGACTGGCTGTTCGACTTTGACCGTCATGGTGAACTCAATAATCCAGATACCAGCCGCATGGATGATGAAGTCAGATGGTTCAGCGATCATGAACAAAGTATTCTTGGTATGCTTGATAGAGTGCTGACTCATTCTCCATGGATTTACCATATTCGAGCCGATGTTGAATGAAGTAACCAATTTATATCTTTATAAATATCGCCTTATTTTCATCCGTCATATCTGATTTTAGTCAAATAGATTTGTTCTTTTTCTATTTTTCTTAAACGATTCATTCCAATCACCATTTTTTTCGCAAAATAAGTTCTCTTTTCTGACTCTTTGATTGAATAATCAACCAGAGTTCAAAGAGAACTTTTATTTTTTTAATCCAGCAGGTAATGTCCTTTCTTGAATCAGTAAACCAAAGACGTTCGGATGTTGTTCAATAATTCTTCAATTCTTCCTGATCCTCGCAAAACTGAATCAATGGAATCTTTCTCAAAATGAATTCAGTGAAATTTGAAATTTCATCATTGCAAAATCATCTGACTGAGAATTTTCAAATACAGTGTGGAATAATTCAGTTTATTCTGGCCTAAGTTTATTCTCTGGCTATTTCAGGAGGTGTTCATGAAAAAGTTTCTAACCATTTTGTTTTGCTTTTTGTTTCTTGCAGGATGTGCTGGAATGACACCGTCTGCAAACGACCAGGAAATTCCTGAATCCGATTATGGCAGCTCTGCATTGCAGGATCTGGATAACAATTAAGACGAAACAACAGAGTCCAAGGCAGCTAACTGCCAAAGAATCTGAACAACCGATTTATGCCTATACATGGCAAGGCGATGATACCAAAGAAGACATGCGTATTTTTGGCCCTCAGAACAGGAGCCGTTTACAAAAGTGGAATTTATCGAGTATCTGCCTTCGAAAATCGATTTTGAACATGAAAGCAAGGAAGATGTAGATTTGTATCTCAGTGATGTCAAAAACGCTCTGATTGAAGCCGATGGGATCGATCCTTCAATTTTGGAAGTGGACTGAAAGCCAGGACATCTGAAACTAATTTATATCTGTCATAATCTTGAAGATGTTTGGAGCGTTCATCAGGGATATCTGGAAGACAGCGTTGCCTATATTTATAAAACTTATTCCAATATGAGCGGAACCACTGAATGTGATGGAAAGCCAGTAGAACATACCGTTCCTGACATCAGTGAATTAGATCCGGATATGCAGACCATTCGTGACTGGACTACTACCTATCAGAGTATCTCTCAGGCGATTAATGATGGAAGCTTAGCAATTGATGATTCAAAGGCGATCTAATTTATGGAGAGTTCCTAAGACATTTCCGATCTTGTATATAAATGGGATCAGAATTTTAATCTCCTCAATGATGAACAAAGAAAGACATTTACTGATATCAAAAACAGCTACTCAACCGTACTGCTTGGTTAATTAGGTTAAAAAGCTGCATATTCTGTTTTATGGCGCCAACAGGCGCTTTTTTTGTCGTAAATTTTGAATACATCAGTCGAAGTCAAAGAATTGCCTTTATATCCTTTATACATGGATATCTCTGTTTCCAACTGTTGATAAACTCATAATCCTTCCTAACCATAAAGAAAAAAGTTCTCTTCCTAATACCTGGATCGAATGATCCATATCAGGTGAAGAGAACTTTTTAAGTTTTACGGCTTCATTTTTGATAAATCAATTCTGTGATCACAAAATTTCTATTCTGCTAATGCATCAATTTCTTCTTCATAGTGATTCATTGGGCCAGTCTTCAGATTTACAGGTTCCTTACCTGCCAGAGCACGCAGTCCCTGAACAGCAACCACTACTCCTAATGCAAGAAGTAAAATCGCAAAGACCAGCTGTAAACCAAGCCCAAGGCTCAGAGTTCCGGCAAATAACTGACCGCCAAGACCAATAATCGTCATGGACAAAGCAGTAAAAGTCACTGCCATCATGAATACCATTGGAATATAGAGCATTTTTGATTTGCGCTTTGTCTTTTTTAAGAATACAGCACAGGCGACCAGAGCAAGAACTGAGAGCAGCTGATTGGCAGATCCAAAAAGAGGCCAGATCTGGGCATATCCGATTCGAGCCAGAACAATTGCCAGAACCAGAGTCAAAGCAGTTGAGAAATAAGTATTTGTCATCAGCTTAGTCAATGGACTTTGCATCGCTGGATCAGCCTGTTCATCGGCAAACAGTTCCTGAAGCGAAAGACGACCGATTCTTGCTACGGAATCCAGAGAAGTCAGGGCGAAAGCACTAACAGCCAGGTTAATCAACGTAAATGATAAATCCCATGGCAGACCAATTGTTGCAAGGAAGTTTGCAATCGCGCCTGCAAAGATCTGAGGCTGGGTGATCAATCCCATGCTTGCCGCTTCGCCACCGGCAAAACTGGCTACGCAGATCAATGCGATGACAGCAAGCATGCTTTCCATAATCATCGCACCATAAGATACAGGCAGCATATCCTTTTCATTCTTGATCTGCTTACTGGCCGTACCTGAAGAGACCAGTGAATGGAATCCACTGACCGCTCCACATGCGATGGTGACAAAAAGAATCGGGAAAAGCATCTGGCCATCGACATCAAAACCTGCAAAAGCAGTAAGATTAATTGAAGGATTCGAGACGAAAACTCCGATGACTGCTCCGGCGATCATGAAGATCAGCAGATAGGAATTCAGATAATCTCTTGGCTGAAGCAGAGCCCATACCGGTGCTACACAGGCAATAAATACATAAATAAAGATGATGTAATGCCAGGTTGTCTGTGTTAAATAAAATGGAAAGTTCATGCCAATCCAGACGGCGGCAACTAACATCAGAACAGCAATGGCCGTATTGATCCATTTATTCAGTCTGGCCCAGCGAAGAATCATGCCAAGGAGTACAGCTTCGATAATAAAGATCATGGATGTAGAAGCAACAGCACCATTGGCCTTAACAGTTGCTCCAGTATCGCTGTAACCATTAAAGGTCCCTGCGACAATATCGGCAAAAGCCGCTACAACCAGAATACAGAACAGCCAGCAAAACAGTAAAAACAGTTTCTTTCCCGTTTTGCCTATATACATCTCAATAATTGTTCCGATCCCTTTGCCTTTCGATTTCACAGAAGCATACATACTTGCGAAATCCTGAACAGCTCCAAAGAAGACACCACCGATCAGAATCCATAGTAGAACTGGAACCCAGCCAAAAATTGCAGCCTGAATTGGGCCGTTAATTGGACCAGCTCCCGGCAATTGAGGCAAACTGATGGCCGAATACTACATTGGTGTCGGCCGGTACATAGTCTACGCCGTCTTCCTGCGTGTAAGCCGGAGTCGGCTGTTTCGGGTTGATTCCCCAGGTTTTCGCAAGCCACTTTCCATAAAACAGATATCCTGCTCCAAGAAAAAGGATCGCGATCACCATAATAGTGATTCCATTCATATCCTTTTCCTTTCTCAATCATAGATTGTTAATCCATTCTAAAAAGAATCTATTCCATTATTTTCCCATATTTTAAAATTTGAAAATAGTTTCTGTAAATAAATGTAAATATGTATGAAAGCTCTTATATTTTCAGTTAATTTATAAGTTATGATTTCTGGATCTTATACAGAGTTTTCAGATTTGGAAAGCTTAATTCCTTTAACGGAAAATGACAGAGAATAAGAAAGCTTCATAATACCGAATGAATCCATAAGAGATTCTCAGTCTTCAGGCTGTCGATGCTTGGTTGAAAGTCATGGAAATCCAATCCGATCTTCCTGAATCAAGGTTTGAACTCAATCCAATCAGAAAATGAATCAATTCTGAATTTTTGTCAGATATGCTGAAGTTACTTGCTAAATCATACGCAACTTTCCTGTTTTGTCTGTGTGACCATGATGGCTCACTGACCAGAGCTGCTAATCAGCTTCATATTTCCCAGCCTGCTTTCAGCTATGCCAATGCTCAGTTCGAATCGGATCTGCAGGTAAAGCTGTTTGATCGTAAGGCAAATGATTAGCTCTTAATTCAGTTGGCCAGAAAATTCTGGAAAAAGCTGAACTGATTTTAAGTCTCTGCGAAAAATTCGAATCAGAAGCCAGGCAGGAAAACAAACCTTTTCATCCTGGCTTTTTAGATGAAGGAATCATGTGGATCATTCTTCGCAGACTTCAAATAACCGGATTCGAATGTAATGGATCTTTAATTCCCGAGAATCTGGAGATGGATTTTCTGAAAAATGGAACGGTTGATCTGCTGATCTCGGAAAATCTCTCGAAAAGTTCAGGTATAGAATCAATCTTCTATATGCAGGACCAATGTTTCCCGATGGTTCATCCCGAAGATCCATTATCGAATTTTTCATCATTAAAACTGGTTGATCTTCCTGAACATGAGTATCTGAATTCTTCATTACAGGGAACTCACCTGAAAGCCGTCAACAAAATTCTGAAAGCAAGTCCATACCTGCGAGTTCGTACGAATGAATATTCTATATCTAAGTACCTGGTTGACAGAATTCATGTTTTTCAACGACTTCAATCCTGGCTCAAAAAGTAAAAGGAATAAACCAGGGACGCATTCATATACCATTTGAAGATGCTGATCTTCAGTTTTCATACTGGATTAAGTTTTTATCCAAAGAAAGGAGTCATCTAAATCAGCTGATTGAAGAACTTCTTAAAATATGAGCAGAAGAATTCGCTGAAATCCAATCAGAAGAAATTTGATAGTCTTAACTGCAGATTGATGAATCATCCTTCATGAATTTTCAAAAAATCTATGTTTTCGCTTTCATTTCTCGATCTTTTCGGTTAAAAATAAATTATCAGGGCATATCTCTCGATATTTTTGATTGTCTATGAATTTAGATTGTACCTGGCTGAAAAATTGTGAGGTGAAATTCATGGATGAAAAACGCTTTGCGATAATTTGTTACTATCTGGCCTGCGGATGCATCTGTCTGAATGGACGTCTGTTTGTAGTGTTCTGGCAATGGAACCATTTTGAAATAGGTTTTATTCTTTGCCTGATTTCAATTATCGGTTCTTTGATTGTTCGGCTTGTATCACCAAAAATACAGACAGGCTCATTTCTTCCAATCTATGAAGGATGGAAGAAATGCTTGCTGATCAGTCTGATCGCGAGCATCTCGATTCTTGCCTTATTCATCAAAGACTACTTTGAACCTGATTTTATCCATGGAGCATTGGCTGTATTACTTGCTTTAGCTGTATTTATGGCTTCCTTTGAAATTCAGTCTGATTTAATAACAGGAAAAAGCTCCGCCAATTCATCCAATTCATCGAACAATCCAAGTAAAACCTGATAGATCTGTCTGAAGAGTTTATCCATTTGGACACGAACAGGAAAAGGCTTTTGCCAATCCAGAGATCTGGATTTTTGCAAAAGCCTTTTGTCATGCTGGCAAGGTTTTAAATGTAGGACTCATCACAGATTGCAGATCAAAGGATAAATCAAATAAGATTTCTGAATTATCTTCCTGCAAGATACTAAAAGCATCTTTAAAAAGTTCAATCAGCGCGATTTGAGACTGATTTTCTATCTTACTTAACGTACTTTGAGAAATAAACAGTTCACTCGATTGCTGCTTAGAGCTAATCGAATACTGCTTTCGAATCATTCGAAGAAGATAACCTAAGACTTTATTTTTTTCTTCCATGAATCTTCCTTTCTAAAATTTTTCGAATTTTGAAATAAATCTATCGTTTTAATCAAGAAATACCCCTATAATTTTATATATAAAAAACGAAAGAAGAATCCAATATGTTTAATAATTATGGTTTTGTTGCTAAGTTGATGTTTTCTCATCAACAATTATGCATTCCTTTGATTATTGAAGTTCATCCCATTAATAACACCAAAGATAATCGTTTTGCAAAACCTGCAGGTGGACCAAAACCAAGTCATTCAACATTAGTTCCAGGCTCCGATTTAATATATAGTCTGCTAACATAATTACATACTGTTTTTTAATAAATCCATTTATGTTGAATACTTAAAGAAATTGTTTGCGGTTTTTGATAATCACATATGGCTGGCAGTCATATTTATATTAGGATTGAATTATTTATTATGGCAGGATGATTTATTTCCTCATCATTACGGATTGTTAACTGGAATTATCTTATTTTCTTCAACAATCATTATCGGAACCTATAAGATGAAGAATCCTGATAGCCAAAGTAAAAAAGATGAAGTGGACCATAAGTGATCAATCATTAACCAAATCATTAACTTCAAAAGTTTAGGGACTGAGTTGTTTTTATCTTTGTTACAAAAGGAATGCTTAAAGAGAAATCTGCTTTTTATTTTTTTGGTCAGATCTTCCTTTTCTGAGGAGATCTTTTAGCATTGAGCAGTTGAATGCTTTCTTGCTGTATGACTTGAAATTGAATAGCCTCTGCTTCTTCATGTTAATTAGAGCATCTGCCTCGTTGCTTCATCATCCTTTGGCGTTCGTTCGGTTTTGTGTGTTCAGGACTTTATGTGCGTCACATAGCTCAATTTTCACTGTAACCAAACTTCAGCGTATTGGTTTTAGGAAATGCGTTCGGTTTTTAAGATGTTCTTTCTTGTTGAACGGTTCAGTCTATTCGAAAGCTTCACCTACGATATAACAGACTATCTGTTCATTATGGAATTGTATTAGAAAGCTAGAAAAACGATAATCTACATTTTGGAGGTATAGAGTAATGTTAGGTCTAAAACGAGGGACTGTACGATTAGAGCCTCATCAAGACGAATGGAAAAACGAGGCAGAAAAGACCATTCAAGAACTAAAAGATCTGTTAGGCCTTGCTGCGATTGATATTCAGCATATTGGCAGTACAGCTATCCCTTTAATTCATGCTAAACCAATTATTGATCTTGTTATCGGCGTTCAGAAATTGGATGACATTCAACCATTTATTGAAAATTTGCAAAAACATGGATTTATTTTTCGCGGCGAAGATGTGGCAGGACAAATCCTGCTTGTCAAAGGTGACTTAAAAAAAGATGTGCGAACTCACCATATCCACGTAGTGAAGTGGAATGGAGACAGCTGGAATAATTACATCAATTTTCGTGATTTCCTAAATGTTTTTCCTGAAAAAGCATTATCTTATGATACCTGCAAAATGAAATTAGCCAGTCAGTATCAGATGGATCGTAATCGATATACCGACGGGAAGCAAAGGCTAATTACGACATTTCTTGAAGAAGCAAAGCTATGGAAAGCAAACCAATCCCAGGATAATTTCACTTAATACAAACGGATACAATTGGTGAAAGATAGCTCCAAGCGTTTAAGAACATCCATCAGATAAGAGAAAAGCCTTGCGAGTATTTGAAATAGACTCGCAAGGTTTTTTAAATTAGTTGACCAAAAAATGATTTTGGTGTTTCTCTTTTTCGATCACATTCTGCTTCCTGTAGTCTGAATATGATTGAATCAATCCAGATCGAGTGAGAATAGTTCATTGATCTGATTGTCATCGAGGATTCGCTCTGAAGATTGACTGGCATTTTCTAACAGAGCGGCAACTTTATTCTCTACAGTCTTTTTGAGCAGTTTCTCCGTATCAATTCCTCGAAGTTCAAAGAAATAGAATGGGTTTTCATCCAGCTTAACTCCAATTCCATACATTACACAAGCTACATGTTTGCACATATATGCCCAATCAGGACAGCTGCAGTCAAATCGGATTTCATTTGGAGTAGGAAATAAACCACCTTTGCCTCTGAAGACTCCCTTTAATTCCTCAGGAAATTCTCCATGAGCTAAGGCTTCAAGAGAGCTGACTCTTTTTGTGCAGGTATTCATCAATTCTTCCATTTGCTTTTCAGGCAATGGATCGATTCGAACATGAACAGAGTATGGTTTTCTCCGACTTCCCTGTACTAATGCGTTAACCGATCCCTTTTTGATATTCAAATCAAGTAAGGTTCCGTTTCTTACATATCTTCTGCCTCGTTCCAGTCTGTTTCCATAATCTGCGTACTGCTCCAGATTCTCACACCAGGATTTTCCCCACCAGGATGTACAGATAGAACCAGATCTTGTATGAGAAATTACAGGCTCATATTTTTTCCCTTTTTTCCTGGCAGTGTTGGCAGAATCTCTGGCTAATCTTTGAAGTTCGCTTATGCTTGTGCTTTTATAATGTTCGAAACTCATACATCCAGCCTCATCAGTTGAATCAGTTCATCATTGCTCATATTACTTAACATCTTCTCTGCTCCTTCTTCTGAAGTATTGATCAGAGAATCAGCCAGCAGCTGTTTTTCAAAAATGAGCTGATCGATTTTTTCTTCGATTGTTCCTTTGCAGACAAACTTATGAACCATAACATTTTTCTTTTGACCAATCCGGAACGCCCGGTCCGTTGCCTGATTTTCTACAGCTGGATTCCACCAGCGGTCAAAATGAATGACATGATTGGCTGCAACCAGATTTAAACCGGTACCTGCTGCTTTTAATGAAAGAACCATATAGGGGATATAGGTTTTCTGTTCATTGAAACGAGTCGCATATTCTGTTCTGGTTTTAACCGGAGTTGACCCATTAATAACCAGACCTTTTCTTCCAAAAATCTCTGCCAGATAATCGTCCAGCTCTTCTGTCATTGAGGCGTACTGGCTGAAGACAAGAACACATTCTCTTTTTTCAGCAATCGGTTCAAGAATCTCTTTAAGAAATTCATACTTTCCTGAATCCTGTGGCTTAAAGACTTCAGCTCCGGAGTACTGATCTGGATGATTGCAGATTTGCTTGAGTGCCGTTAAAGCAGCTAAAACTAGACCTTTTTTCTTAATTCCTTTATCATCCACATCTTCCTCTTCAAGAGCAGCTTCAAGTTCTTCAACTCGTTTGCGATACATGGCTTTTTGTTTGGCGGAAAGTTCGATGTAATCTGTCTGCTCAATTTTACTGGGCAGATCAGGTACGATCGACTGGTCAGTTTTTAATCTTCGAAGGATAAACGGAGCGATCATATTTCTGAGTTTTCCATATCCTTCAGGCTTTTCCTGCAGTTTTTTGGCATATTGAGAAAACTGAGACTGATTACCAAGCAGTCCGGAATTTAAAAAATCAAAGATGGACCATAGGTTGGACAGATCGTTTTCAACTGGTGTACCGGTCAGGGCAATTTTCTGATGGGCAGGAATCAGTTTGATCATTCTGGTCTGCTTGGTCTTAGGATTCTTAATTGCCTGTGCTTCATCGAGAATCAGAAGATCCCATGTTTGATTTTTCAGGGACTCCATTCGGCTGGCTATCCCATAGGTCGTGATATTAAGGAAAGAGGATTCTTCCTGTATTTTCTTTTCAAGTTTTTCTGCACTCATTCCATGAAGAATTGACAAAGGCATTTCAGGAACAAATTTTCTGGCTTCAGCCTGCCAGTTTCCTAACAGTGAAGCTGGAACAACCAGAAGAATCTTTGCTTCCGGATTTTTTCTGCGCAGACCTTCGAGATATGTTAATACCTGCAAGGTTTTACCTAATCCCATATCGTCTGCCAGCAAAGCTCCAAAGCCATAGGAACCCAGCATATTCAGCCAGTTCACGCCGCTCTTCTGATATGGGCGAAGTTTGGCATGAACACTTTTAGGAATAGCAGAAGCAGCCGCCTGTTTTGGGGATTTCATTTTTGCGAACAATCCGGCTAACCAGGCCCCGTTTCCAATCTCGGCCTTTGATGATTTGACCTTTTCTTCCTGCAGACCAGCTTCTTTTCGAAGCAGATCAGCCAGAGTCATCTCGTCGGATACTTCATCCATCGCAGCCAGCAATTCCTTGAGCTTTTCATGATTGACCTCAACCCAGCCATCCTTGATCAGCATCAGTCCTTCGTCCGCTTCGAGCAGTTTTTTTATCTCAGCTTTGGTCAGAGGTTTTCCATTGACCATCAGGGATGGTTTGAGCGAAACCAATGTTTCAACACCAAACAAGGATTGTTTTTTGCTTCCCATAGAAACACTCAGGGAAACGGAAGAATACTTTTTCTTCCACCAGTTTGGAACTCTGCATACCATTCCTGCTTTCATTAAATCGTCAGCACTCGAAAGAAACACAGAAGCCTCTTTTGCATTCAGACGAATTGGATGCATCAGTTCTCCTGAGACTGTAAACTCTTCAATCATTGGACAGATCTCGGAAGCTTTATTTAATCCAGAAAGAAGAGAAAGCAATTTATCCGGCTGCTCCTTAAAGTCGATCAGACATTGAGATAATGGAACATGCCTGACTTTTCCACTTTGCATTTTTCTTGTATATGTCACCATGAATGCAAATGGATATTGAGGATCATTCCTATTTTCAACTAACTGAAAACAGAGTTTATCCGGAGTATGAAGCTCGGGATTCTTCTTTACGAAATAGGATTTCATACTACCAGTTTCTGCTGCAGCATCCTTTTTAAAAGAATCATGAATCTTCTCAAAGAAAGCCTTCAGCCAGTCAGAATCAACCATTTCTGCATTGAGGACAAATGGAACATCCTGAATCATTGCATTCAGCTCATCTTCATCAAAAGACACTTCAGTATTTTCTCTGGTTTCTTCAAGCTCTGGCTTTTGCAGCAGCCTTTCGATATAGCGATCAACCAGCTTCTTGAGAAATCGTAAAACCGGATCAGTAAAAGATTCATTCAAAAAAGATTTCTCATACAGATAGTCATAGGGCTCCTGCAAAATCTCTTCGAATTTTTCCTGATCCTCTATCGTCAGGTCGTTATTATTCAGATCGAGTTTAAAGCCTTCAGTTGAAAAAAACGCAGTCAATTTCTGAGACAATAAATCCTCTTCTTTTTCAGGAGGACTTTGATGATGCTCTTTTAGATTCGTCTTTGCAGCAGGAACGCTGTTCTTCGTTTCCAATCTGTTTTTCCTTTCTACATCGTTTATTACGAATCGATGATTAATTGAGATTCTTTATATTTATGTTTTTATTTTTATAAAAGGAGCAGTCTTTTCGTTCCAGCCATCTAGCTATTGAAATCGTTCTGGATCAAGAAGTGCCGCAGGTCCAAGCTCAATACTTTCAAGAACTACAGAATCCAATGTATTTTCTGCATGATAGGTATAAATCAGACAGTTCCCGAATTTTCTCATCGCCCTGGCCCGATTTCTGTCAAAACTTTGTGCTAAATGAAATCCAGCTGAACCATGTCCAATAATCAGAATTGTGGCATCATCGGCTGTCTCTTCAAGAACTTTCCTAAATGCTTCTCTGCCCCTGATTGCTACATCTTCCAGATCTTCTCCTCCGAATTTTTTGACAAAAGCGCTGTTGGAATACTTTCCTTTAACTTTCTGAAATTCATCAACGGAAGAACCTTCGAGTTTTCCATAACCGGTTTCGATAAAGCCATCCATCGCGACAGCCTGTTTATAAGGACAGATCAGCATTGCTGTATCTTTGCATCTTTCTAAAGGCGATCTGTAAACCGCGTCAAAATGAATTTGCTGATCAGAAAAATACTGACCGGTAATATAAGCCTGCATCTGTCCTAAAGCAGTCAGATCGGAGTTGATCCTTCCCTGAACTCTTTTTGCAGCATTCAGTTCTGTCTGTCCATGCCGGACATAATAAATCGTTTTCAAAATTATTCTTCCTCGCTTTCATTTTGGCGATCTCAGATTAGCCATATATTCAACACGTCTGTTTCGATTTTGGCAGGAATGATGATAAATCTAAAAACCAAGAGAATCAGTTCAGGATGAACTGATTTCAAAATATTTCATGAATCAAAGACTCTTCTATTGTCTCATTAACTTCTGAAAAAACAGATTCTTTTTTCAGTAAAACTTTTTCATAAAAAATCCCTCAATCGACTAAGAAATACTTTTCTTTCTCGATTAAGGGATTTTTATCATTGGCTTAAGGCAACCTGCCAAATCATTCATGAATTAAACTTTATAGTCCATGAAGAACTGGAGTCATTTTTCAGTTATTTTGCTCAATCAATAGATTGTGTTTAGTTTACTAAAGTGTTTCAGCTTTATCCTTCATCAGTTCAACCATAACAGCTTTTTGAGCATGCAGACGGTTTTCGGCTTCTTCAAAAATTTCATCCGCATGATCTTCAAATACTTTTTCGGTAATTTCCTGTCCTCGGTAAGCCGGAAGGCAGTGCAGCACCATGGCAGAATCTTTGGCGTTGGAAAGCAGCTCATCATCCAGAGTATAGCCCTGGAAATCCTTCATTCTCTTTTCTTTTTCATCTTCCATTCCCATCGAAGCCCAGGTATCCGTAATCACAACATCGGCATCTTTCAGTGCTTCTGCCGGATCATGGGTAAAGAAGAAGTTAGGATTGTCTTTGGCAAATTCCATGACTTCATCAAGCGGTTCATATCCTTCCGGAGTAGCCACTGAAACTTTCATTCCGGTTTTTAAACCACCAACGATTAAGGAATTGGCCATATTATCGCCATCCCCAATGTAGCAGAGTTTGAGTCCTTCAAGTACGCCATATCTTTCCCGGATCGTCATCAGGTCAGCTAAAACCTGACATGGATGATACTGATCGGTTAATCCGTTGATTACTGGGATGCTGCCGTATTTGGCAAGATCTTCCACTTCTTTTTGTTCAAAAGTACGAATCATGATCCCGTCCAAATATCTGGAAAGAACGCGGGCTGTATCCTGAACAGGTTCTCCGCGTCCAATCTGCAAATCACGGCTTGAAAGGAACAGGGGCTGTCCGCCGAGCTGATAAATTCCTGTTTCAAAGGAAACTCTTGTTCTTGTGGAAGATTTCTGGAAAATCAGTCCCACAGACTTGCCGGCCAGATGAGGATGGGCGATTCCGTGTTTCTTTTCATATTTGAGCTGATCAGCCAGATCTAAAAGCCCGATGATTTCATCCTGGCTTAAATCGAGCAGTTTTAATAAATGCTTCATTCTTCAATTACTCCCTTAATGATTGAGGCTGCCTGTCTGATCTGATCTTCACTGATCACCAGCGGCGGCAGCAGTCTGATTGTATCTTTTCCTGCCTTAAGAACGAGAACTCCCTGATCCATGCACTTCTGAATCAGATCAGCGATCTTTTCGGCGGGAACCTGAATTCCGATCATTAATCCCTGGCCTCTGACATCAAGAACATTTTCGGAATCAATTTCATTTAATAACTCTCTGAATAGTTTTCCCTTGCGGTTTACCTCAGCTAAAAATTCAGGATCTGCAACAATATCCATTACTGTATTGGCAGCTGTCGCAGCTAATGGATTTCCACCAAAAGTGGTTCCATGATCACCGGGTTTTAAAACCCCACTCGTCTTTTCTCCCGTCAGAAAACCACCAATTGGAACCCCGGCACCCAGTCCTTTAGCCATGGTTACAATATCTGGCAGAATATCATAGTTCTGATAGCAGAAGAGATTTCCTGTTCTTCCAATCCCTGTCTGAACTTCGTCAACGATAAATAAAATATCCTTTTCATTACAAAGTTCTTCGATCGCTTTGACGAATTCGGCTTCCAGGGGGCGTACTCCGCTTTCTCCCTGGATCAATTCAACCATGATGGCCGCAGTCTGATCATTAACGGCTTCTTTTAAAGCGTCAATGTCGTTAGCCGGAGTATAAACAAATCCATTGGTAAATGGAAAAAAGTTCTGATGGAAATGATCCTGACCGGTTGCTTCCAAAGTGGCAATTGTTCGGCCATGGAAAGAGTTAGTCAGGGTAATGATCTGATAACGATCTTTTCCATATTTATCTGCTGCATATTTTCTGGCCACTTTAATCGCCCCTTCATTGGCTTCAGCTCCAGAATTCGCAAAGAACATTTTCTGCATTCCACCAGAATTTGCGACCACTTTTTCAGCGGCTTCGATCATAGGCAGGGTGTAATACAGGTTACTGGTAGAAAGAACCTTATGAATCTGGTTTTCAAGATTCTTTGTCAGTATTGGATGATTATGACCTAAGGAATTGACTCCAATCCCACTGGTCAGATCTATATATTCTTTGCCATTCACATCATACAGAAGAGCACCTTCACCATGATCCAAAGCCAGCTTAAAACGGCTGTAGGTTGGCATGACAACTTCGTGTTCTCTGGAAATAATTTCATTCAGTTCCATGATTTATTTATCCTTTTCTGAATTCAGAAATCCTGATTCATTAATCTGGACTTTCAGAAGATAAACTTCTAAATTATCCTGATCAATCAGGATTATTGCTTCTTATGATTATTCTGCTGCTTTTTAAGCAAGCGATTTTAAGTCTGCACAAGCGGTTTTAAGCCTGTAATCGGTTACAGAGAATTTCTAAAATATCAAAAGCCGGTCTCAGTTTAGTTCTGAAGCCGGCTGGCTATCGAAAATGTTTAAAACAATATTTCAATCACTATCTGCTCTACTCTTGGTCAAAGGTTCTCAGTCAAAGATTGAGCAGAAATACAAGTGTGATTGATTTGTATATCTCAGGAGAACATCGTTCCAATTCCGGCATCACTGAGCAGTTCCATTAAAATCGAGTGTGGAATTCGTCCATCCTGGATACTGACGGATTGAACTCCCTGTCTGACGGCTTCAACGCAGCATTCGACTTTTGGAATCATTCCTCCGGAAATTACACCTTCATTAATCAATGCAGGCACCTGGGAGACTTTCAGTGATTCGATTAATGTAGATTCATCGGCTGGATCACGCATTAATCCTTTCACATCCGTCAGCAGAATCATCTTCTTGGCTTTTAAAGCCGCAGCGATTTTGCTGGCGGCTAAATCGGCATTGATATTATAGGAGCGGTCATCTTCTGCGCCTCTGGCAACTGAACTGATGACTGGGATATAGCCATCTTCAATCAGACGGAAGACAATTTCCGGATTGACATGAACAATATCTCCTACCTGTCCATAATCGGTTCCTTCCTGATCGGTATGAGGAACTGCCATAAACAGATTTCCATCCAGACCGGACAAACCGATTCCCTTGCCATCAAGCATCGCCGCCAGATCCTTATTGATCTTGCCGCACAGAGTCATCTGAACTATCTCCATGACATTTTCATCGGTGTAACGCAGTCCCTTTACAAAATGGGTTGGCCGGCCTGTCTCCTTGAGCATTCTTGAAATATCCGGACCACCTCCATGGACTAAAATGACATGAATGCCTACCAGATGAAGTAGAAGAACATCTTCAATGACAGCCTGTTTGAGCTCTTCATCGATCATGGCGTTGCCGCCGTATTTTACAACAACGGTTTCGCCCGCGTATTCCTTTATATAGGGGAGTGCCTCAATGAGTATCCCCGCTCTTTCCTGAGCCATCATGTGCGGTAATCCTTATTGATCGTGACATAGTCATACGTCAGATCGCATCCCCAGCAGGTGGCTGTATCGTTTCCTTCGTGAATATTGATCAGAATATCGATCGCATCTTCACCAAGAATGTCATAGCAGATGTCATCGTCTGCTTTTGTTTCTCTTCCATCCTTACACAGAACAATTTCACCTTTGGCGCTTCCAAAAGCAATATCGACATGGTCAGGATCAAAGTCTGCACCAGAATATCCCATCGCGCAGATCACCCGTCCCCAGTTGGCATCGCGTCCGAACATAGCGGCTTTGGTTAACGAACTGCTGACAACGGAGCGAGCCAGTGTTTCAGCCTGATCTTCTGTATTCGCACCGCTTACTGTGCAGGTAATTAAACGGCTTGCTCCTTCTCCATCGGCTGCAATCTGAACCGCCAGACATTCCATCACCTGATGCAAAGCAAAGAAGAACTGTTTGTATTCCTTACCTTCAGAAATGATTTCTTCATTTTCTGCCTGTCCATTGGCTAAAACGATCACCATATCATTGGTGGATGTATCTCCATCGACTGAGATTCGGTTAAAAGTGGTTCTGACATTTGCCTTTAAGGCTTTTTGCAGCATCTCACTGGAGATCGCCGCATCAGTTGTAATGAAGGCAAGCATCGTTCCCATGTTGGGATGAATCATTCCACTGCCCTTGCAGATTCCTCCGATGTGACATTCTTTTCCATTTAATTCAAAAGACATTCCACAGGTTTTTGTCTTTGTGTCTGTAGTCATGATGGCCAGGTTGGCCGCTTCTGAATTCTCGTTTGAAAGCTCGATTTTTGGCAATGTCTTCAAAATGACATCTACATTCAGCTCCTGACCAATCACACCGGTTGATGCAACCAGTACATCTTCCGGTTTTAAGCCCAGAACTTCAGCCGCCTTCTGGGCTGTTTCAATGGCATGCAGTTCACCATTCATGGCTGCGGCATTGGCATTGCCGGAATTTATGATAATAGCTTGCGCCCTGCCATCATTCAGGTGCTCTTTTGTCACCTTCAGTGGCGCAGCCTTGACAACATTCGTAGTATAAACAGCTGCTGCATTGCATGGAGTAGAACTGTAAATGATCGCTAAATCATCTTTTGTACTTCCCTCTTTGATTCCTGCATGAGCAGCCCCTGCAGTAAATCCCTTCGCAAAACAGACTCCTTTGTTTTCTTTACTCATATCCATTCCTTTCAGGCCGGGTCATTATTTATATTTCAGAGAAGAAAACAGAATATTCAAAAAAGTCTTGACTTTTGGCTCATGAAATTTCTGTCTTTCCCGGACTTTCAGTTTTTTAGTTTACAGGTTCAACGAATGATCCGGTTTAAATCCCAAACTATTTTGTAAAATTAGTCGTATTCCAAGCTTTATGAAACGAAATTTCACATAAACAATCCAAAACTAAAGATTGAGTCCTGCTTCTGGCTTCAGGCCAAGCATCAGATTCATATTCTCAACCGCAGCTCCAGAAGCTCCTTTGCCTAAATTATCGAATAAAGCACTGATTAAAATCTGATCCTCATTGCCGTTGACATGGATCTCCATTAAATCCGTATGAGCCAGGCGATTGGCTTCAAGCCGTCCGGAATCAGGTTCGTCAGCAGCTTTGATCGTTAAGGCATCCCGATAAAAATCAGAATAAAACTTTCTGAGAAATTCCGGGCTTACTTCCTTATTAAATGCTTCCTTATT